>Ga0187852_1000017_pt1 | contig 149878 bp, 149 predicted proteins | sample June2016WEW_6_40_FD_134511 | JGI IMG/M metagenome (GOLD analysis project Ga0187852, IMG submission 134511) | Peatland microbial communities from SPRUCE experiment site at the Marcell Experimental Forest, Minnesota, USA - June2016WEW_6_40 | ecosystem: Environmental > Terrestrial > Soil >... | reverse complement strand
AGGCACACCTAAAGCGAGAAAGACGATTGCGGCTATTATGGCAAGAGGTAGGAAAATTCGTGTGATCGATCTAGTGAAGTCAACGTAGAAGTTGCCCATGTCTTTGGCGTCGGCAACAAAGCCTCGTATGAACGCGATGCCCATGCAAAGGCCTGTTATCGCCGAGGAGAACATTAACCATTGTAGAACGCTTATTTGGCTGAGGTAGGAAAAAGTTGCCTCGCCTGCGTAGTGTTGCAGGTCCGTGTTTGTCGTGAAGGACACTGTTTGCATGAAGGCGAGGTCTGGGCGCACGCCAGGAAAACCCATGGGGTTAAGAGGCAAAACGCCTTGGAAAACCATGATTAGAAAGGCGATAACCATCATAACGACGTTTATCAGCAAACCCGAGAGGAAGTACTGTTTCCAACCCATCGTTTGTTGAGTATTTACGCCTGTGATTTTGTAAATGAAGTTCTCGATGGGATTTAGAATTTTGTCGAGACGGCTTGGTTTTCGCTTAAAGACTCCTGTGATGTAGGGCGCTATGAGCCAAGCTAAAAGTACGGTTACTCCAAGTATAAGAATAACCGTCAGCGCCTGAACTGCGTCGATCATTTATTCCGAAACTCCAGATTGCATTTGTGCTCACTATGGCTCCTACCTCAATTAGTGGGTGACGCAATAATTGCTTTTTGGCACCTGCGTCCTTTATGCGGCTTCAATATAATAGTGCTTATGGTGCTTTTTACGCCGTTAATTTTCATTATTTGCTTTTGCAGTATGTCGCGAAACTCTTCAAGAGTTGAAGTGCTAACGAGGGTGACGATGTCATATTCGCCTGCGACTTCATAGACTTCCTCGATGTTTTCAAGCTTTCGCAGAGCAGCTACTACCTGGTCTATTTGAGTCGTGTCGGCGAAGATGTTGACTGACGCTAAGAACTTACTCATTGTGATTCCTTCTCCAATTTGCCTGTAAATCCGAGACTGGAAACGGGCAAGTAGGAAACGAAACGGGACGCCACCGAAATGCAAAACATATGAACGCCATTCAAGTTCAACATAATAATCAGCAAGTCCTAAAGGAGAGTATTATGGAACCTCTTCTAGGTTCTTTCTCATGTTGTTAAAGAAGGCCAGATCGGAGATTCCTCTGTTTTTGCCTTGAGGAATTTCAGTTTCAACATAGTTCAATTTTTGACCCTCTTTTTCTCCTTTCACATATGGTTATTTACGCTCTTATATAAGGTTAATTGTGATTTGTTCACACTTTTCGATAATGCATGAACTTTTTTGTAAAAAAAGTTGAAAAAAATAGAAAAAAAGCCTAGAAAACCAGAACATCTTTGAAAATTCTTTGTTTATGCTGTGTAAATTCTGAGCAAAAGAATCGTTTTAGTAAGTATGGTTTGACACGTTTGTGCGTGTTAGTTAATTCTTGGCGCGTTTGTTCAATGCGTGCTCATGCTCTTGGACGGATCTGCCTGATGGGTCAGCCATTTTGGCAAACTCCTCGCTCCATCTGAAGGCTGTCGGGGTAGAACAGGCAATTGTTGGACCAATTGGAACAGTTAAAGCTGCAGAGGGGCAAGTGAAGTAGTTGTCAAAAATCTGCCTGTAGAAGTACTCCTCCTTTGACGCTGGCGTCTGAACCGGGAACTTAGTTTTAGCCTTGCCCATCATTTCATCCGTAACTGCGCTTTCAGCGTGTTTTTTGAGGTAATCTATCCATCCGTAGCCGACGCCGTCGCTGAATTGCTCTTTTTGGCGCCAAAGAATCTCGTCAGGAATGTAGCCTTCAAACGCCTTTCTCAGCACGTACTTTTCGATCTTGTCGCCTGAGCACATTTTCTCCTGCGGGTCAAAACCCATGGCAAAATCCAAGAACTCCCTGTCCAAAAAGGGCACGCGGGTTTCAACGCCCCAAGCGGCGGTTGCTTTGTTTGCTCGCAAGCAATCGTATTTGCTCAGCATGAAGAGTTTGCGTACGGTTTCCTCGTAGAATTCCTGCTTGTTTGGTGCTTTGTGGAAGTAGAGGTAGCCGCCGAAGACTTCGTCTGCGCCTTCGCCTGAGAGGACCATTTTTATGCCCATGGATTTTATTTTTCGAGCCATCAAATACATGGGTGTAGCAGCGCGGATCGTGGTAACGTCGAAGGTTTCAAGGTGGTAAATGACGTCTCGTATGGCGTCGAAGCCTTCCTGAATGGTAAAAATTATCTCATGATGCACCGTGCCGATGTAGTCTGCGACTTTCCTTGCGTACTTCAAATCAGGCGAATCAGCCAACCCAACAGCGAACGAGTGCAGACGCGGCCACCACGCCTCCTCCCTGTCTCCAGATTCCACCCGTTTCTTCCTGTATTTTGAAGCGATGGCAGCAATCAGCGAAGAATCCAGCCCGCCTGAAATAAGAACCCCGTAAGGAACATCAGACATCATTTCTCCCTTAACGGATTTCTCCAAAGCTTTTCTAAGGTCCGAGAGAACCAGCTTTTTGGTGGGAATTTTCTCTGCCCATTCAGGCGTGTACCACCTGACAAAATCTTCCCCGCCGTTTCCCAGTAAGTAGTGTCCAGGCGGGAACTCTTTGACTGTGGTACAGTAGTCGTTTAGGGCTTTCATTTCGCTGGCGACATAAAAGGTTCCTTTGTCATCCCAGCCGACGTAGAGCGGGATGATGCCGATGTGGTCTCTTGCGACGAAAAACGCGCCTTTGCCCTTGTCGTACAGGACGAAAGCGAACATGCCGTTTAGCATGTTCAAGAAGTCTGGACCGTACTCGTCGTAAAGATACAGAATTATTTCGCAGTCGGACTTGGTCTGCCACAAATGCTCCTTCTCAAGTTTCCCGTGAAGAAGCATGTGGTTGTAGATTTCACCGTTCACCGCCAAAACGTTACCGTTAATCCTGTCAAACAAGGGTTGCGCGCCATGCTCAACATCAACAATCGAGAGCCGCTCATGCGCAAGAACCGCCTTATCATCACTGTAAATGCCGCTCCAATCAGGTCCCCTATGCCTAAGTTTAGTAGCCATTCTCAAGGCTTTGTCACGTGCTTGGGGCACGGGCTCAGAAATGTTGAAAATCCCCACTATTCCGCACATAATTTCAACTCCTAGAGGCTTAAACAGATATTTTAAGGTAGATCTGAAAAAGAGAGGCTTTAGATAAGGAAATGCAGGGCATCCGAATTGTAGCTAAAAAATAAGAAGTTTTGGGATTATACCCAGTCAAACGACAACTGCAGGCTTATTTGCCGCCTGGGTGGGGGAAGATGCGGGATTCTTTGCTTCTTGAGTTGAACGCGAAGTATCCCAGACCGACAGCCATCCATACGGCTACTGCCGCGACTGCGATGAACCCAGCGATCTGCGTTGATCCGCCGCCTATCGACGCCAGCCAAATGACCGCAACCAGCATGACGATGTTTGCCGCGAGACCTGCTAGCGGAATCACGTATTTTGTCAGGATTGAACGTCTTTCTTTGGAGAGCGCGTACACCGCTATTAGGCATGTGACACCGTACAGCATGAACGTTCCGAAGTTGGACAGGTAAGTGATTGCACTCAAGTTCGTCAACGACAACACACCGAAAGCGCCTATGCCAGCAGTCACAAGAGTCAACACCCAAATGCCGATGGCGGGAGTGCCGTATCTCAGGTTGAGTTTTCCAAGCGGTTCAGGAACCTCTGCATCTCGACTGATTGCATATGTCACTCTTACGCCCGTGTTCATGCATGAAAGCGTTGTGCCAAGGATTGCAGCTGCGACGACCGCGGCGACGACAAGCATGATGAGGAAGCCGCCTCCGCCGAACAGCCCGTTAACCGATCGGGTTATCATGTCTCCTACAGGCGAGCCTGAAGCCGCTGCGGAACTGAACGTGTAGTTTGAGTTGATCCACGCCTGCATGCCATAGTACTCCAGCAAGTAGCAGAATGCTCCCTGTATCACCAGTGAGAGGATGATTGCTTTAGGAACATCTTTGGGGTTTTTCGCTTCAGCCGTCAACGCGGTGACCGACTCGAAACCAACAAGAACCAGAATGGCGATGGTTGCTTGAAAGAGCATGTGAGCTGCGCTGCTTGGAATCACCACGCTAATAGGGTTCGAGTAGTAGAACGTCACGTGCTGAGGGTTCATGAAGCGGTAAGCCAAAGCAATACCCGTTACGCCGACAAGCATGGCGATCTGCGCGATGTTGATCATAAGGTTTGTCCGCGTGGAACCGTTGATTCCTCTGTAAGCTATGAAACCCACCGCTACGGCGAACAGAATCACGATTGCAACTTCAGTCAACGGAGCTATTACGATGCCTACTGTGCCCAATATGTAAGTGATGAAGAAACCCATCATCGCCACCATCACACCGGGATAAACCCAGTAGTAAAGGTGGGAAAGCCAGCCTACAATGAACTTCGCGTTTCTCGCTGTTTTGTTGCTGCTGCCTCGGTCAAGCAGTGCACGCTGCGCAAAGTAGTATGAGCTCCCTGCCCCCGCGTCTGGGTAACGGCGAGAGAGCCAAGAGTAGGAAGCAGCAGTTAGAAATGACAATATCAATGCTAGGAAAAGGCCTGTCCATATGTCGGGAGCCGTGGATGCTCCTGAAGGATCCACCTGGGCAGCCTGCAATTCGTAAGTGAGCCAGAGAAATGCACCCGGCGCTATTAACGCCATGGCGTTGATGGTTAACCCTGAGAGGCTAAGTGTTTTCTTGAATTGGGGCGCGTTTTGTTCAGCAGCCACCCTACTTTACCCCCAGGACTCTTTTGTTGTACATGACGTGGGGTTGTCTTTGAGCGTCTAGAACGATTACTTCTTCAATGTTCCGTTTAGCCTCTTTAGTAACTTTTTTCAACTGTAACACCGATTATATTTTTGAAAAGAGTGTGTTCAAATAAATATAAATGTAGTTAATACTTGTTCATAACTTTTATGAAAAACTCGCCTGATTTACAAAAATATCACCAATACCTAGACAATTGATGTATTAGCGGCAAAAAACTTTCAAGTCCACCAGCCAGCTAAGCGGAAAACCAAACAATCCAAACAGAACCCAAACTTAAAGTACCCGAGCCTCGGGGCTACAAATCCCCTCCTAAACCAACTCTTCAATCCCCAAAATGAAAGTTCCAGGCTTTTACAGGGAAGGGGCTCATTGGCTTTCCGTGAGCTGCATGAATTGCTTCTTTGTCAGTCCTTCACCCGGCTCGGCGTCCAGCCTCTTGTGCACTTTGCCTTTTTTGAAGAGAATAACCGTTGGGTAGTAGTCGATTTGGTATTTGTCGCACACGTCAGGTTTATCATCAATCAGGACGCTTATGCACTCATCGGGGTTGCGTTTTGCATATTCCTTAAAGACCGGGAGGAACGCCTGTGAAAAATGGCACCATGAAGCGTAAAACAGCACGAACGCCTTCTCCTTTGACGCCACTTCCCGCTCAAAATCATCAACCATTTCACGTCACCTCTCTGTCCTCTTCAGGATAGTGGCTGCTGTCGCAGAACGGTTTATTCGTCGATTTCCCGCATCGGCAAAGAGTCATACGGTTCCGCACCTCGTAGAGCTTTCCGTCCGCAGAGTAAACTGGGATTCCGCCGCGGATCCAAAACGGTCCGCTGGTTTCTTTGCTTGGGTCTTCGATGACGCCGATCGACTTTTCCAGTGCGGGCTCGATCGCGGCGCCAGTTTTCTTGTTGTAAGCCACGAGCCTGCCAGAGGGGCATTCGGAGCAGTTTTCGATGACGTTTTTCTTTGCCTCGGATTTGTCTGTGCGGTAGATCATGTCCCAAACGTCTCCTCCTCGGTGGCAGAAACGTGCGGAAGCGCAAAGAATCACCGCGTCCTTCATCTTCAAGTCTGGGCCGTCGTATTCCTGCGCTATCTTCTCGTAAGGTTCATTGTCGCTGACCTCTGTCCCGTCGAACTTGGCGCTGAAGTGCCTGCCATCGCAGAAGGGCTTTTTGCCTGATAGCCCACATCGACATAAGGCGTAACTCTGCGACGTTTTGAGCCGTTCTCCGAAAAGCCACTGGATCGGAGTTCCCGTCCCATCGCATTTAATAATCATGGGAAACAGAGGAATACCTCCAGAAACCAGAAGTGGACCGTTCTTTGTGACTTTAATGTAGCTGTCAACAGTTTTGTCAGGGGTGCTTTCCAAAATTGCAGCCTCCCATTTATTCTATGAAAAATGACGGTAATAAGGTTACTTTAACTTGCATCGCTAAGCTGGCTAAGAACGCCGTAGGCAGCGAACAGTTGCGTGTTTACTGGATGTCTAGCGTTTCGTACTGAAGAACTATTTCCTCTATTAAGGGCACGCCTGAATGGCTATCCAATTTTCCCAGGCGCCAACTGCTTGGCCAAGCGTTTATCAAGTTCAGTCTTAAAGTTTCATTTCCCTTCCTGTCGATCACTATTACGGACATGTTCCTCTTCGCGTCGTCCCCGTTGATGACCTGTTTTGTCCAGTTCCACAAGTCCTTGTTACCCGCGCTGCACATGACTGGATTCCGCAAGATAAGCGGTCCATAATGGATCAAGCCGGGAACTGTTTTGGAAACGGGAGGCATATCCGTTCCTTCCCTGAAATCTTGAACTTCAATGTTAACGCAGAGCCCTTCAACCTCCCTGAAGCCAGTGTTCGTTATACCGTCAATTTCAACGCGGAACCTGTGTCTGCCGCAAACGTTCAACAAGCTACCAACCGCTGTCATACTTAACCCCCAAACAATAAAACAAGAATGCAACGTTTTGCATTATAAAATTTTCGCAAAGAAATGAACTGTTCCATTCACTCGTTAAGAGACAATTAATTATTTGATTTCGGGAAGTTTATATTTTGCAACACTGGCATTATTCTGGTGGGAAAAAATGGGCACCGAAGTGGTTGTGGACAGCAAAGGACGCGTGTTAATCCCGAAAAACCTTCGAGATAAGGTCGGGTTGAAAGCGGGGGGAAAGGCTCGTCTGCAATTAGAAAAAGGGAAGATAGTAATTTTGCCGCCAACATCGCCTGAAGACTTCATCAGGGAAATGGAAGGATGCATCAAAGAAGGAACCCCAACACTTGACCCTCTGGAAATAAAGAAAATGTGGGAACCAAACGGATCGCAGGCAAACTCAAGTTCGAAGTCATAGATTCCGTAGAAATGAAACCGTAGCTTTTCACAAAAGAAAGAGGGACTTATTGCAGTTCTGTGATTTCTGAGCGTCTTATTTGACGTCTGGCTATTCCCGCGAAGACCTTGTAGAACTGCTTGAGGGGAACCCTGTACCCCTTGTCCATGAAGGACATGTCAAGCAGGTTGTCTACCCAGCGGAGGCTGTGTTCCGCGCATTTGTACATCAGTTCCTCGTGAAGCTTGTTGACCTGCGTCTCCCTGAACCAATCCTTGTTTTTCAATCTGCCTAGCGGAACGAAGAAGAGTGGCACGATTAGGCTTCGGCAATCCTTTACGTCGTCCAGCAGCTCCATGGTTTTTATGATGTCGTCTTCTGTTTCTTCAGGAAGACCAACAATAAGCGTAGCTGCAGGGATCAGCTTGTGGTCATGCATTACACCGAAGCCTTGACGGGCAACCTGAGGCCATTCCTCAGCCTTGAACGGAAAGGCTTTCGCGGGCATAATTCTCTTGGCAAGTGCTGCTGAGCCTGTTTCAAGCCCGATTTCTGCTCCCCACCATGCTTGCTTTTGCAGTATGATTTCTGAGAGTTTGCCGACGAGCTGGGGTTTTGAGGCGACGGCGGCTAAGGAGCAGTGGCTCCAACTTATCGCCTGAACCCTGCTCATCACCATCTCATGAAGCTTCAGCAGTTTTTCATCGTTCGGCACGGCGTTTTGGGAGCCGTACAGCATGACGTCCTCAGAATGTAAACAAATGACCTTTTCTTTGCCGACTTCAACGTTGACGGCTATTTCCCGAAGTACCTTATCAAGAGGGTACCAACGCAGCGGTCTGAGCGTCACGTTGCAGAATTCGCAGCCTCTACAGCAGCCCCTTCCAAGCTCCACCAAGCCGTTAACAGACGGGTGCACGATGTCAGGTATATCCTCCAATTTGGGCGCGTCCTTGGCTGAAACTTCAACGTGAGGCGGCAACGGCTCGCCGTTTAAGGCGGCTTTGAAAAGTTTTCCGATAATGTTTTCCGCTTCGCCTTCAACCACGCAGTCTATCGCCTTTTTTTCCACAAGCTGGGGCCTGTAGTTGAATTGCCAAGCGCCTGGGCCGCCCACGATTATTTTCGCTCCGTTTCGTTTTGCTTCCCTGATGACGGGGCTTGTAACTAACCCTTGGAAGTGTCTCGCCAAGAAAGGCTCTTTCTTGAACACGGAGGCTAAGGTTGTTGAAGCAGGACCGAACCCGAAGGGATCCATGGTGTGAACGCCGATAACCTTCGCAGTTTTCACGTATTTTCGCAGGTGCTGCGGGCTGACCGTCAGGACGTTGAAGCCTTCTTTAAGCAGCTGCGCCTCAATTTTTCTTAACCCGTAGGGCGCGGCAGTCGGCAACCCCTTCTTCGTCCTTATCGGCGGAAAAAACAGGTAGCTATAGACTACGTCTGGGATGAAGTTGGATGGGGCGCATGTGCCGAAACCTAAGAACTCGTTGCCGTGGTAGTTGCTCATCAGAGTTCTGTCGGCTGTTAAGATTACTTCTGGACTGGGGTTTGCCATGCTCACCATCTGGTTAAACAGTTTTTTAGGGATTGAATAGGCTATTCTACTTAGCGATAGGGCTTATAACATTTTTGTTGCATGCAAGCAAATAAACGCTACATCGGCATGTAGCTTTGCGCTCATTCATAAATGCGCTGTGTCGAGGGTCTTATCTTGCAAAAATTTTTGCTCATGCACCCAATTGCACATTCGTTAATTTTCCATACGTCGATTGTCTACTTAACTGGCTTTTACCCCAACTAATGTTTACATTATTTCAGTTTTTTGGCGGTGACGTTTATATATGCCTTGATTTACTAAACAAACGTCACGTAAACGATAGGGTGTGAGAAGTTTGGGCTTGAACCCCAAAAAAAGCCCAAAAGACAAAGTAGATCCCATAGACCTGCAAATAATAAGAGCGCTCGAAGAGGATTCACGCGTAAGCCTGCGTAAGTTAGCCCAAAGGCTCGGGATAACTCCAAACATCCTGCGCCACCACGTTGAAGCCCTCGAGCAGAGCAGCGTAATTCTCGGGTACGCTCCCGTCGTTGACTCGGCAAAAATGGGGTATGCTCTTACGGCGATAATTATGATTCAGATTGAGGGAGGGCACATTTTGGAGGTTGAAAACGAGATAGCGAAAGAGAGTAATGTGCTGTCCGTGTATGACATAACTGGGGAGTACGACGCCGTCGTCTTCGCCAAGTTCCGAGATAACCCGAGCCTCAACGCCTTTTTAAAAAGACTGTTAACTGAGCGTTACATAAAAAGAACCACCACGCTCATCGCACTCAACGCCGTCAAGGAATACAGCAAAGTTATTTAATTTAGGTTAAAGCTTCCCATCGCTGAATTCCCTAATTTTTGCAGGTTCAAAATTTCTGCTGCTCCAAGTTTTTTTTTGAGAATTGTAAAGTTTAATATGGGTTTTGACGTACTGTCCTTAGGGAGTGGTGTCTCGTTTGAAAAGTATCAAAGGCATCTTGGTTGTTGGAGAAAAAAACATTTTTGGCGAGCTATCCCAGATAGTTGACATAGCCGCGGAGGCTAACGCGCTTCTGGAAAAAATGTTCAAAATGGCCCCCACGGACAGCAAGTTGACTGAAGCTCAGCGTGCAGTCCAGACGCTGCATAGGAAAGCCAGTGAAGTTGGCTTCAAAGTCAGCGAAGACATCACAGGAGGCGCAGTCAGCCCCAACGTCATCGACAGCCTGCTCGCGTGCGCCGCAACAATCGGCGATGTAGTTCACACGTGCCTTCACATCAGCCGTGAGCTTGATAGAATGGCTATAGCGTATTCCGCTGGGCTTGAAATGCACCATGCCGACTGGGACCCTGTGTTTGATAGAATGCTTGAACTCATAGAAAAATCGCTTGCAAAGCTCAAGCAGGCGCTTCTCTCTTCGGATATGGCCGAGATTTTAAGCCTGCATAAGGAGATACAAGCGTTAGAGGATCGGGGAGACGACATCAAGGATCAAGGGTTCGACAGGCTGTACGGTATAGCGCCGCAACTGAATTACCTTGAATTTTTCCACTACCAAAAAATGCTGCATAACTGCGAAGACATCCTAAACGGCTGCGCAGACTTTGCCTCTCTGATTGTGTCTGTGGTTACGTCAATCCTTAAGTGACCTTGATGATTTGGCTCTCCACCGCAGTTGTCATCTTAACTTTTGCCGCCGTCATGCTTGTTGCAGGCAACAACCTGTCTGCATGCGTCGGTCCCGCCGTCGGCTCTAGAATCATAACTAAACGGTTCGGGATGCTGATTGGCGCCGCCGGTTTTTCCCTGGGGCTTATCGTTCAAGGAGCTGGAATGACAAGAACAGTTAATCTGCTGTTGCCAAGCGGCGTCCTGCAGTTTCGGGCTGAAGCCTTGTTGGTCGCCATACTGATTTTTGTTATCGCCGACTTGATTAGGGCGCCAGTGTCTGTTAGCATGTCGCTTGTCGGGGGTCTTGCAGGCTTGTCAGTTGCACAGGGCGCTTTTAGAAGCGGCGTGTACGTGGCTGAAGTTGCATTTATGTGGGTTGCAGCTCCCCTTATCGCCATAGCCTTCTCGTTTTACCTCCTCCGAATCATCAATAGAAGCAAACCCAAAAATTTTTGGCGGAGACTGCAGATCTACAAGATTCTGCTCATAGCTCTAGCGCTTTCTACCTCGTATGTATTGGGAGCAAACACCATTGGCTTGATAGTTGCAACCGGCGGCTTCGACTTAACAACCATTGCCGTGGCGGTCGCCGCGATATTTGTCGGGACGTTCTATTTGAGCGCAGGCGAAATCCGCAGGGTTTCAGAGGAGCTTTTTCTCATGCGGTACCCTAACGCCATGGCGACCCTGCTTACTTCCACCGTGCTTGTCGAGGCGGCTACGCTTCTGAAAATTCCTCTTTCCAACACGCAAGCCCTAGCGTCAGCTGTTTTCGGCGCGGGATTATCCTACAAATCCAAGTTTGTCTCAGCGAAACCGTTTCTTTTGACGGCGTCCACTTGGGTTATCGCGCCTCTTTTGAGCTTCGCAATCGGGCTGATTTTAGGCTCTATTTAGCTTCGGTGCTTTCTGGGGTTTGGCGTCGTTTGGGGTATTGGTATGGTCAAATCTAGTTTTCTGATGGCATAGTCCTTTATAGTAGGTGCACGGTCATGTAGTTACAATGCGAGGATCGCATTATTCACTTTTCTAACCTTTGGATTGGCATTAGTGATTTAGTGACGATTCTAGGCAAATAAAAGAGATAAAGATATGAGTTTAACTATAGAAGTCCCGAAAGTTAATAGTCACTTAGCTAATGTGTGCCCTGAATGCACAAGCAAAAATCTTGTCCACGACTACGACACAGGCGAAACCATATGCGGCGACTGCGGTCTTGTCGTGTATGAGCAGATGTTAGATAAAGGCCCCGAATGGCGCGCTTTTACGCAAGAAGAAAAAGCCTCGAGAAGCCGCGTTGGTATGCCGACATCGTATTCAATTCATGATAAAGGGTTATCCACTTCAATCAGCCAAGTTGACAGAGATGCGTTCGGAAGGAAATTACCCGTTTCCACTCGACTGCAGATGTGGCGTCTTAGGAAATGGCAAATACGCAGCCGAGTCCACTCATCAACCGACCGAAACCTGGCACAAGCCATGTCTGAACTTGAACGTTTATCAGGCAAAGTTTCCATTTCACCGCAAATAAAAGAAAAAGCCTCACTCGTCTACAGAAGAGCACTCGATAAAGGGTTAGTCCGGGGAAGATCAATCAACTCTATCGTCGCAGCCGCGCTTTATGCAACTTGCCGTAAAAGTGGCGCGCCCAGAACCCTCAGCGAAATCGCTGAAGCAAGCCTTGTCGATAAGAAAGATGTTGCACGATGCTATAGAATGCTGCTGCAAGAACTCGATTTTCACATGCCTGTTGCTGATCCGTTGACGTACGTATCAAAGATTGCTGAGAAAAACGGAATTTCAGGCAAAACACAGGGCGCAGCCATAAAAATACTTGCAGATGCAAGGCGAAAACGATTTGGGTCAGGAAAAGACCCGTTGGGCCTAGCTGCTGCGGCGCTCTACATAGCTTGTCTTCAGGAGAATGAAAAGACAACACAAAAAAACATGGCGGAATCTGCTGGAGTCACCGAAGTTACTGTTAGAAACAGGTACAAGTTACTGAAGAAGCAGCTAAACCTCGTGATACCTGAACAAAGAACTATTTCGTAGTTTTCTTTGTTTTGCAACTCCTTTGTTGGTCTTTCAGAGCGTCCTAGGAATCTTTTCGTCCACAACGCATAAAAAACTGTGTTAGCTTGATTATAAAGCAAGGAACGGTTTTACGAAGCATATCGTCGTTTCTTTTATGATAAGGGATGAGAAATGAGTAAGAAAGGCGAAACAGGAGAACAAGATCGGGGAAAACCTCAGCCTCGAAAAAAGAAAGAACGGGAAGATGCCCGTAAAAAGAAGAAACTTGACAGAGCTGAAAGACAAAAATCAAGAACTTGACGCTAAAAAGTTTAACAGAATAATCATTCTGATGAGGTTCAAATCCTGCCCTCCCAACCAAATTTTTCGTTTTTAAACGACTGCAAAGAGCTTTGAGTTAATGTTAGTGTTTCCAGTTGGGTTTGTTTAAAAGGTTTATTAGCGAAGGTCTTATCAGCGGAGTCTGATATATCAAATCACGCGGAAGATAACAACTGTGGAAGGGCTTGATTGAATAATAAAATGCTTGCGATCGGCCTCGTGGTGGTTCTGGCAATTTCAATAGGAATTGTAGCTACGATTTATTTTCAAAATCAAAGCATTCATTCCAAATCAAGCAGTAGCGCATATTCCTCAAGCGGCATAACCGACGGCTTGCAACTATCAATTACTCTTCAAGACAACAAGACTGTGTATTCACTTGGAGAGCAGGTGAATATGACGCTTACAGTTACCAATGTAAGCAACAAAACACAAACATTCGTTAACCTGAACGCAAATGCATCCCTTAATTATGTTGTTTACAACAGCAACGATACGCTAATTTATCAAGAATTGTTCGGGGCGGTTCCACCGCAAAACGGAAGCGTAGTACTTGCCCCAAACGAAAACTTCACTCAAACTCTAGACTGGCCACAGCAAAACATTGAACAGCAATTTCATCAAGTACCTCCAGGAGAATACTGTATTATAGGTGTAACAGGCGTCAATACGCCACACAAACTTCAGACCGCCCGTTTAAACATAACAATCGTGAACAATTAGGTAACCAGATTCTTACAATTGCTAATCCTGTAAACAAAAAACAGGCACTTAATAATGACAAACCTTTAATTGTTTAATTCATGTTTTGTTTCAAGATTTGATAGATACTAATTCTAAATCAAAAGACATTGCCTCTTGAGATTAAGACAACCCATAGAAGCCTTTTAAATGAAAAACAGATAACTAAAGTTAACCCCCTTTCTCTTGGCAGAGGTTCTCTTTCGGGAAAAAGAAATGCCATGGGTTCAATTCCGATCTCCCAACTCCAAAGTTTGCACAAAATGGTTTCCCGATTTGCAAAGTGTGGCTGTAAAGTTAAATCGTGGAAAAGGCGGTGAAATGCTGTGGAAACGCTTCCATGACAGTTCTTCTTTCTTTGAGTGACGTCATAATTGCTTCTTTCTTGTCTTTCGGGAGTTGAACCCAGACTTCTTTAGCGTTGGGAGCGCTTATTATTCCTGCAAGCTTCAACAAATGGTCTTCAATTACATGAACTGGTGAATTGAAATCTGGCAATCCGCTTATTACTGCAATAGTCTTGAACGCCTTTCCTGCTAACGTGCACTCATAAGTCTTGACGCGGTCACTTCCCGCCAGCAACTGGGAAGAAGTCACGGCTATTCCCTGTTCCTTGATTACGGATTCTATGCTATCAAATAATTCGTCCAATGGAAATTGGTCTTGGTCGATAATAAAAAGAAGACACTCAACCTTTAAGCTGGTAAAATACGATTTTGTTGTTCGGAAAGCGTCAACATGGTGCCTGTCAGGTTTGACTATTCCAACGATTTTATCCGTTTTCTGGTGCCAAGCCAGGATGCCGGCAATTTCATCTTCGGGAGAGCCATTGCCGAGAATGATTAATGTGTCAATTTCCGAGGGCACTGAGAGGACAATATCCCTGATGTTGTACGTCAATCTTCCGAGGCGGTGTATGTTAATGGCTGGTCTGCTTGTGGGGTCTGAGAAGTAAAGCTTCATTAAAGCAGTGCCTCAGCAGTTCTCGCATCCACTCCTAAAGCCTTGTAGTTCTCCAAATCTTTCAGCGTCATCAATTTGGTTTGCAATTCAGAGTTTTTCAAAGAGGTTAGACAAATTTTTGTTTCTTCCTCATTGACGCCGCCAATAACCCTTGCCAACTCCAACGAATGAGTAGAAATGATTACTTGGTGCCCACTTTTTATGAGGTCGCTAAACCAATCAGCTATGGTTATGAGCATTCGGGGGTTAAGGTGAGATTCAATGTCGTCCCAGAGCAACACCTTTGGTTGGTATATTTCAAACAGTATCCTCGTGAGCAAATAACTTTGTATGCCTTCTCCTAGGTCGCCAAGCCGTATCCTTCTACCATCCTCTAAGTAAGCGTTAATGTCTAATTGCCCGCCGATTACTGGCTCCATGGTAAAATCAGCATATTGCTCGGGAGACAGCTTTGAGATTTCTTTCGCTATACGCTTGGAAACACGTGTATTAACTATACTAGCCCATTCGCGTTTTAGGTACTCATAGGCAGGGCGTGTCAATTTTGGGCTAACTAACAAGGTTTGCTCACTGAAGACACGGGCATCTGCGATGTTGAGAGACAATCCGTTAACATATACTTCTCCAAAAGACTGCATGGTTTCATTTGCAATCGAAATTTGGCGGTTTCTTGATTTATTGGAGCGGAAGAAAATCGTCTGTTGCCGTTTAAGCAAATTAAGCTCAACTTGGTTGGAACCTGCTTCGTCGGGATGGTCAAGAGTAATCGTAATTTTTGCATTATCAGAGGTATAATTATACATCAAAAAAGCGTATCCCTGATAGTCAAGGGTTCGATGAATATAGTATAGCGGTTCTATTGCCTTTGATGGAAAGCTTTGAGATTCTGGGATAAAGTAGGGAACATTTCGAAAGGGATTAGGTGCTAAGAATAGTGCCTCAAGGATGGTTGATTTTGCTGCGTTGTTTGACCCTATGAGGATTGTTAGGGGGTGTAGTTCGATTTTGCCTTTTTCGATGCCTTTGAAGTTTGAGAATTCAACCTCTTTGATCAACTCGATCCCTGTACTTGCTAAGACATCGATTTGCTTTATAAAACTAATTGACGCTGACACATTCAAATAATGACAAGTGGTTAAACGCAACTCAAATTAATCTCCGCTATCTTAAGCCTTAGAGGGCGGGATGAGTATGGGTAAGCTTGAAAGCGAATTAAGTAAACTTGGCTTTGTGCGAAATCGAACAAGCAATTGGAGCCGCAAACATGACATAGTTCAGATAGTTCGTTCCTCTGAGCATCCCAAAGTTAGAGTCACATGGCGAGAATATTGGAAAGATTTTCTTGCAATTATCTTTGACTACTCCAAAATAGACGGCCCAGTTTGTATTGTGCCGACAAAAGACTTCTTTAATGCCCCTTTTGTTAGCCAGAAGCGTAGGGAACAAGCGTATGTTAACAGTGGTAATTATTGGTCGCAGGTTTTCGTTTTTAATGATCCCTTGCCGAGATTGATCCTCAGTTTTTCAAACAGATGGGACGTTCTTGGAGGACAGCGAGGAGAAGTTAATGGCTGGCCAGAAACCTCTATGCATCCGCCTCAACTGTCGCCCAATCCTCCTAAGCAGCCGCCTAACTATCCCAGACAACCTTCGCCAGTCAATTTTGAAGGGCTGTTAAAAGCCTTTAGCGACAAGCATCTTCTCCATTTATATTGTGACCTAATGAAAGAGCTGCGTGAACGTCATATGGCGAGAACGAATAATTTGGTGGCTGATTACGGCGAGAAAGTAGTCGCAGAGCTATTGAATCTAAAGCTTTCTGTAGGATCAAACAAAGGTTATGATGCAATCGATGAGAAATCAGGAGTTACATATCAGATTAAGTCAAGACAAGCAACTAAACACAATGGTGCAAGCTCAAAACAGCTTGGAGCTATAAAAGATTTAGATGAAAAACTTTTTGACTATTTGATAGCTGTTATCTTCAATGAATTTATGGAACCAAAAGACATATGGCAAATACCCTTCGGCATCATAAGAAAATACTCCACGTTTTCGGAGCGCCAAAATGGGCATATCTTGATTTTAGCAGGCGATATTTTGCAAGACGAAGAGGTTAAGAAATTACTGTAATGCTTTAAAATCCAGTGCTTTATGGGTTCAATTTCCATAAACAGTTCTTAAGCGGAATCCTGAGCTTTTTGATGAATTGTTTGATTGTTGCTTGGTTTTCTGGGTGGGTCAGGTTGTTATGGGGTTTTGTTGTTGAGGGTTTTTCGGATGTCGTCGATTTTGTCAAGCAGCTTTGTTTCGGTGCTTTCTGGGGGTTTGACGTCGGCTTGGGGTTGGGCGCCGCCTGGTTCTTGACCGGCGGGGCTGATTGTGACTTCGAAGATGCAGCCTGTGAGGTCTTTTTCTTCTTGTTTCTGCAGGATTTCCATGGTCAACTTTGGGACAGTGAGGCGTCCGTCGGCTGCCATTTTGGCGAGGAATTCTTCTTCGCTGTAGCTTTCGGGGCTGAGGGGTTTGAGGGTGACTTTTAGGAGTTGGGTGGGTTCGATTTTGTAGCGCCAGCGCAGGAGTTTGGGCACTGTGATTCTGTTGTGGCGCTGCATTTTGGTTTTGAACGTTGCACTTTCGGTCAGGGGCATGACGCGGGCACCTTTTTCCACCTTTTTTTACCTTTTCCAACCTTTTTAAACCTTTTTACACCTTTCCTAACCTTTTATAACCTTTCCCAACCCTAACCAGAGCAAAAATCAAGCCCCAAACCAAAAAAGCAACCCAAAACACAAAAAACCAAAAACCCGACCCCTACCCCCATTTTTACAACCAAAACCCTACACAAAAAGCGCATCGCATACCAGACGGAGCCAAGTTTAGGTGAACGCCAGCCGCCGACACACCGTTGGCAGAACAGCTGACGGACACAACACCCGCTAAACGCTAAACAGAACGGCTCTAAGCCCTAAAGCCAGAGGCAGCCACGCCAGAACGCGTTCAAGCGTAACCCATGATGCGCATCACAACCGTCACGCCGAAGCCTAAACCGCAGCCCAGAGCAATCATCCGCAACGCAGCCTTGTCAAGAGCAACCGTCGCCGCAAACTCAGGCAGCGCATACAAGAACTCAGACGTAACCAACAGAATTATCGCCGTCACCGCAAGAAACAGGCTGACGTCGGACAAACCTAACGGAAAAAACACGCCCGCTACACCTCAACAAAGTTGAACAGCACTTTAACACCGCAATCGCCAGGCGACAAAACCTGCTGGCTAATAACAACCGTTTTACCCGACGCCTTAGCAAGAACGCTCGCAACCGCACTGACCACGGGACAACCCAGCAGGCTAACGCTTTTCATGGGCGGGTCAGCACGGTACAAACTCTCGTACACAAGACCCTTCGCCTCAAAACACACACCACCCTCAACAACAGACATATCCGCCGACTGAGCCAAATTAAACGACTCCGTCAAACAACGAGGCAAAAACTCCAAAAGCTCCTCAAAGTCAACGTGGCTAAAATCACAATGCAACCGCTCCTCCATCTGAGCCATAAGCTCAGAGCCAGGACACGTCAAAAACACGCCAGCATTCTGCGACCAAAACTTCCCCGCAGCCAACTCGTCAGCCGAAGCCTTCCCATCAAACTTCTCAGAGACAAAAACAACAGGCTCCTTCAGGTTCTTAAGATACTCGGGAACGCTGAGGTCACGGGAAAAGGGAGGAATGAAGTATCCATGCCCGTTGAACTTCAAATCCCTAATCACCCTGTCAAACGTGGAATAAGCCGACTTGGCAGTACCGTCAAGAAGCCCACTTTCAACGTACTTGCCGTCCCTCGCCAAAAGAAAGACGACGCCCCAAAAAGTCAACCCTAACCCGACGAAAGCCGCAACCTGCAATTCAAAAAAGACAGAGAAGACAAGCACAAGGACCCCCACGACTAAGAACAAGACGGCAAGCCTCAAAGCGTTACCACGTTTTCCACGGTCAATTTTCAACACAAACACCTTTCGCAAATAAACAAGCAAAAAACAAGCACTAACTCAACTGATAGAATAATATTAAAAGCGAAGTTTAAGGTTTACAACAAAACCTCCAACGACCCCAAACCGAGCCTTAACTTTTCTGCCTAGACAAGCAGTACTCTGAAAGCAACTCTATGAATCTCTTGGAAAAATTAGCTTGTGAAAAGCGCTCAGCAATGCGGGCAAGTCGAGAGGCTTCTTGAGGATTCCAATCGTCCATCGACTTTTCCACTATTGCCGCCGCTTCTTGAGGAGACTCGTACCTGTAACAGTCAGGAACAAACTCAGGGGCACCACCAGAATTATGAGCCACAGGCGCGCAGCCCATAGCCATCGCTTCAGCGATTGAAATCCCAAAATGCTCAAACTTCATAGTGTGCAAGTAAACCTTCGCAGCCCCAAGGTACGACTTAATCTCCTGCCTAGAAGCATTCGTCAAAATTTGAACACGATCTTCCACGTGCAACTTCTTAATTTTCTGTTTAATCGCCAGAATTATCTGCGGGTCATGGGCTAACCCAATCATAACAAAACGAACCTTTTTGTCGGTGAAGCTCGCAATTTCTGGAACTAACTCCATGTTCTTATTCGGACCAAATCTTCCCACGGTAACCACCAGGTTTTCGCGGGAGGCTTCAAAGTTTCTTGATCCATTCACAAAGAAATAATTCGGCACTGGCGGATAAAGAACCTTAGAATTCAAACCCATAAAACGCATGATTGCTCTTGCAGTAAAAAAGCTGTTCGCCAGAATCAATTTGTTGTTAACCCGTTCTAAGCTTCTTTCTGAAAGGTTGTAAGGCAACCCTACGACATCTTCAATATGCGGACGCAATGTTGAAAAACGGGGTTTATGATTAGAGTCAGGATCGCGGCTCCAGGGAAAATGGAAGTAGCAAACATCAAGCCATGGGAAACAGCAGCACGAGTACGTGTCCAAAAGCAAGTCAAAATGCGACTTGAGAATAAGAGATCGTATTGCAGATTCATAAATGTGAAATTTGCCTCGAGGCTGCAGAAAAAATGGATCCACAATCACTTTAACTGACGGATCCAGCGGTTCACCCATCATTTCTTCAGTTCTGCGCTGGTCAACATCCTTATTAACGCACAAAACTGCCTCGTAACCGTTCTGAACCAAAGAATTCGCAACAGCCAAAGCGACTATTTCTGCGCCCCCGTAGTAATCGAGGGAGGGATGAAAAATACCGATTTTCATGTTGCTTGACCGCCGTTTGAGGCACATTCTATTGTCCGCTTGGGAGATAATACACTTGGCTACCGCCGTTTGAATAAATCAGGTCAGTTTGGTTGAGAATTGGCAGTATTGTGTCGTTCCAAGTTAATTTTTCGTAGTTAACGCTGAGGGGGCTTAAGCCCACGAATTCACCAGAATGTAAAACGGTGGTGTTCGAAAGATCCCCAAAATACCCTGGGTAGATGGACCCATAAGCTACTAAAGCGTTGTAGAGTCCATAATCAGCGACGAGATTATTCTGGTAGGGAACATTATTTGAAATCCATTCTGAACTGTACATGCTGTTGCTGTCGACGTAACCGTAGTTTCCGTACAACTGTAAGGGATCCATTCTGTACCCGCTGAGGGGAATAGACCAGCTCTCGGTTTTGGTTGCTTCATAAACGAAATTTGTCTGAAAGAGAAAATATGGTACCAGTATGGCAACAACCAGCAGTGAAAACAATATTGTTTTCTCATGTTTGAAGACAAACTTGACAGATGTCCACATGCCTATCACGCAGAAAGGCGCTAAGAACATCAACAATATGTGATAGAACCGTGTCATGTTCAAAGTGTCAGCTAATCCTGGGACCACAATCAACGCCACCAAAAGCGCGGCGGCGAACGCGCTGAACGCTGCGTAGTCTCTATCGAAACGGAAATGCGTCTTCTTCAAAATTAAAGCCACTATGCCAATTGCAATGAAGATTTCTGTCAAATACGCGAACGCTCGGCTCACAGTGTTTAGCATTGAAGGGGACTGCGCTAAGCCTAATCCGCTTAACACTTCTGTTCCTCTGGATGCGGGGGTAAAAATCCCGCCAAATTGCGCAGCAACCTGAGCGGCATTCAAGGTGAAACTGTTGAAAACTACTGCACCCGAGGTGAAAATATACCAAGCGAACATCACCACAAAAAGAAAAAGAATCATGCTTGCTTTCAGATTAATGCTTGGACGTTTTAGATAGACCGATGCAAGCCATCCAGCAAAAATTAGGAAGAGGAAAATTTCCGCCATTGCATAATGTGACAAGATTAAGCCAAGGCTGAAGATCGCGAAACTTGTGAATTTAACTTCTCCCTTGATTTTTTTGTTTAATAATACAAGTAGCAATAAGACAAAAAATAATTCAGCGATCATTTCCCGGTTTAACCCAGTTAATTCAGTGAAAAATGTTATGTCAGCCATGAACAGAAAGGCTGAGAAAAAAGCAAATTTCGTGCCAATGTAAGGCTTCCATAAGAGGTATAATCCGAGCGGGACCAAGGCGAAAATGGCGGGGTAAATTATTTTGAATACCCATGTGAGAGAAAGCCCCGTCATGTTCGAGTAAACTGTTGGAAGAATGGTGATGCTTAGCATTGAGTTGTATCTGCCGTACACTATGTTAGAAGCGATTGGGAATACTGGATTCCAGTGGGAAAGGATTTGAGTGGTTGTGGCAACGTAAAGTTCGTTTGCAGAGTCGCTTCCGTAAGGCTGAATGAAGTTAGATGTTAATGTAGTTTGAAATAGCAGTGTTATTGCAATTATAAGAATTGCGAAGGGGTAAATGGTTGTAAGTTTTGAGTTGAAAGCCACGACAGTGAACAGCAGGGCGATTAATGCTATCGCGATTAATAAAAATAGGCTGTTTCCAGTTGCGTTGACAAACCATGATCCTACAAAACTCAAGAGAGGAATTAAAGCTAGGACCAAAAAAGATGGGGAAATGATTTGATTTTGAGGATTGACATCTTGCTTTTCTTTTCTCTGTCTAAAGTAAACAATCGCTGTGCCCGCAAGTACAAGTGTATTTATGAACAAGGACAATGGTAAAGTTGAAAGTGGAAAGCTAAATCCGACAAGTGAATCCAACTCGTTGATTAATAGTCCTGAAAGCATGAGAAAGGCTACGCTGAAGCCCACTGAGTAAAGTATGGATTCAAGCGTGCCGAGTTGGAGTTTCAAAAGTTTGATGAAGATGAATCCCGGTATGAAGGTCAGATAGATAATTCCCACTGTTTCTCTAACGAACGGGAAATTAAGGAAAAGCGAAATGTACATTGTAACTTGTAGAAAAATCACGATGGCTAGAAAGTTCTGTGAAAGAAGTTTCTGGTCAATACTCATTTTAATGTTCACCGAAAAAGCAACTATTCTCTATTATCTGCGGCTAATTTCAGCGCCATTTTAGCCGTTCAAAAATGGACTTGCTCAATAAGCGCAAGTTTTTGTACTCTTTGCGTTCCTTGCGCTCTAATTTGCTCTTCAAACGCAATGATTTATCCGCTTAGCTGGAGGTAGCTATGGCTTTGGCAGCTTGCTGATTAGTGGAGCATACGTTTGGTATCATGCTTACTGCGCTTCGCAAACTTGTCAAGTGGACTTCGCAAGATCTTCGCTAAAGTTGACAACGCACGTTAACGGGTTTTTCAAAAACTTATAAAACTGATTAAAGCGATAGAGGGGCTTCGAGATTCAGGAAGAGAGAGAAAAATGAAAACACATACGATAGGGAACACACTAAAAGCCATAAATCTTAGGAAATTTGCAAAGCCAGCAGTTCTATGCATAAGTGCATTGTTCATCATAAGCATGCTGTCAATGTTCGCTTCAACTGGAGTTCAGGGTGCGTCGGCGACGTTGCCGCTGCACACAACGGGAGCCCAGATTCTGGACTCAAACAACAACGTCGTAAACATCCGCGGCATGGGCATAGCAGGCTACCTGCCCGACCTCATACTCTGGGGACAAGGCGGCAGCGACAACTGGGGCGATCAATGGACAGCAGCTTCAAGCACAGCCGCAACGCAGACGCTCCAGGAGCTGTCAAGCACGTGGCACGTCAACATGCTAAGGCTGTTCATCTACCCCGAATGGTGGTGGCTAAACACCGTAACGCCCTCGGCGGAGTCAGGATCAGGCTACAGCACCGCGCCGGTAAGCACGCAGACATTCGTTGAAACACTGGCCAGCGAAGCAGAACAGTACGGCATCTACCTTGACATAGTTCCGTACCAGCTCACGGCGCACGAGGGAAGCTTCAGCAGCGACCCCTACATGACGCCAAACCAGGGCGGAGCCCAAGGCTTACCAATGATGAACAACTGGGACTCTGCGGGCCAAAGCTTCATCGCAAGCACTGGCCTGACCGAGCAGGCGTTCTGGACACAGTACTGGACGTCAATGGCAAACGCGTTCAAAGCTTATCCCAACGTGATCTTCGAAGCGTGGAACGAACCCAGCACAGGAAGCAACAGCAACACCATACCCACCGGGTACATCAGCTATCTCACAACGATGTACGACGCCATCAGAGCCACGGGAGCAACAAATTTGATCATGATGCAGTGGCAGATGGGATGGGAACCCAACGGCTGGGGACAAACCGACGCTTGGGCAGCACAAATCAACACCGCACTAGGCGGAAGCCCAACCAACATCGTATACACAACACACCTGTACTACTACTCGCCCTCGGACTTAACGCCCTACTGGAACCAGAACGGTCTGGACTCCAGCTCAGGAGGCGTACCCATGACCGAGACGCAGATACAGACGCAGCTTCAAGGACTCCAGGCAAGCATGGGCGTTACGGCGCCGCTGGTTATGAACGAGGAAGGCGACTGCAGCTCAGGAACAAGCAACATACAGAACGACTACACATGGTGGAACAACCTGCTTCAGGCGCAGAACGCTTTGGGTATCGGCGCAGGCGCGTACTACTGGCTAAGCAGTAGCGGCCTAGGCGGAACCTTCGACGGCGAAGAACTCCTAACAAGCGGATACACGCCGAACACGTTCGGAACAGACTACATCAACGCCTACACGGCAACAACAAGCCCAACGCCCACACCGACCGCAACGCCAACGCCATCTCCAACACCCACACCAACGCCTACACCTACACCGACCGCTACTCCAACACCAACTCCAATGCCTAGTCCAACTCCAGCGCCAACTCCAACTCCGACGGCGACACCAACCCCGATTCCCACACCAACTCCAACCTCAGTGCCTACGCCTAATCCAACGCCAACTCCGACTTCACATCCTACGCCAAACCCAACTTCCGCACCAACACCAAGCCCTACCGCGACACCTAAACCAGCTTCATCCACACCAGCGCCTACTGCCTCTCCTAAACCGCAACATGCCAACTTCGCTACCAATCGACATCATAGAGGAGGGAGACAACACGGAACAATGTTTGCATTCCCATTCATGTTCGTCTTCAAATTCCCTTTTTCTTTTTAGATAAAAAATTAAGAAATCTCGATTTTGCTTCAGGAACTTGAAAAGGCAAATATTAATTTTTTGGGCTGAATTTGTCTATGAAAATATCTATGTCTTTATAGAAATAGTCGCGGTTTGCAGCTATTTCTTGGTCAGGCCAATTCCACCACGCTATCTTAAGAAGTTTAGCTCTTTGCTCTTCATCGTAGCGGTAACGCTTAACTTTCGCAGGAACGCCAGCGGCAACGGCGAATGCTGGAACATCACGAGAAACGACTGCGCCCGCCCCAATTATGGAGCCGTCACCGATCCTTACTCCTGGAAGAATGACCGTGTTTACTCCTACCCAAACATCGCTGCCGATAATAACGTGGTTACGTTTCAGCGGCAAAGAGTACTCTTTTTTCCAGCCGCCATAAAGTGCTGCTACGGGAAACGTTGATACTCTGAGTCGTTCATGTTGCTTTTCCTCAGGGATGTGCCCGTTATTCGGGACTATAATACAATTTCTTCCAAAGGAACAGTAGTTTCCGATTATCACGGTATCGTAAGGTGAACCGTTCACAATGTAAGGTAGACCCCAGCAATGTCTACCAATTTTCACGTTGGCTTTTGGAAACTTCCGCATTTGAAGTAGGTTGGTCAATATAACTGATAAGCTAACCATTCTAACTTACCCGATTTCCTAGAACCAGTGGAACTCTGCTTACTTTTTGTTGCTGGAAGCCCAAAATCTGAGTTTGAAATCTTGGATTTGCCCCTTCATGAAACCGAAAGTCCAAGCCGCACGTTTTAACCCGTAATGAAAAGGCAAAAGAAAGACAGTCTTTTTGCCCAAAAACCTGTAAGCTTGAAAGGAATAAAAAATGCCTGCAACAAAACCTCCGATTGGTGTCATGCGAGGTAATGAGAATGCGCCTTTTGTTTGACGAAAGGTTCTCTGAGAGCCGTACCCGTACCAGAAATATTTTTTCCACAGATCTTTAGGCTTCGATAATCCGCCATGCAGCTCGATTAGTTCCGCCGTATTGGGTCTTATCAGCCAGCCTGCTTTCCTAATTCTGAAAACTAAGTCAGTGTCTTCACCCGAACCACTGATGCGCTCGTCAAACCCATTTACCTGCCTTAAGGCTTTGACTCTGAAAGTCGAGCCGCCAGCGCCGATCAGCTTGTCAGTTTTCCAAATGAAACTTCTGGGCTTAAGGAAATTTAGTTGGTCAACAATGTTGGGAATAACTTCAAGGTTTAGCATCATGTTGTCGGGCACAATTTTGAATATTCCTGCAGTCACCCCCACTTTGGGATTTTTCTCCATGACGCTGATCTGCTCCTTAACGTAACCACTTGTCAACACCTCATCGGCATCAACAAAAAGCAGGTATCTTCCGTCTGCGTTATTTACTATTAAGTTTCTTGCGTGCCCCAAACCTCTTGACGAGTTTTGGAAAAATTTTGCCTTCTCGCCGAGAACACGTGTATAATCTTTGATAATTTTGGAGGTTTTATCTCTGCTTCCATCGTCTACGAATATTATTTGTAATCGTTCATGGGGAAAATCTTGGTTGATTACGCTTTCAACGGCGTTTCGAAGCATATTCTCTCCATTACGCACACAAATGCCGACGGTAACAAGAGTTTCCATGCTTAACCACCGTCAAAAGTGTCTAACGCCAGTCACGAAAAGAGAGCTGAATTGATTTCTATCGCGTTGAAGCTAATCTGTGACTTTTCATAAATCCTAAGAACCAAGCTATTCTTTTGAAGACATAATGAATGGGCAGCAAGACAGCCGCCTTCTGATAGGTTAACTTGTATGCTTTAGGAACCCTAGCAATTTCCGCGGCTACAGCAACTGGAGGCAACAACTTTGCGATGTTAACCATGTCACGGTTTTTGCTTAGCAGAGATTGCCAACCGTAACCGTGCCAGAAATACTCATCCCAAAGAGACCGCCAAGTTTGACGACGCTTCTCATAGAAAACGGCGTTTGTAACGTAAAGCTTCCAACCTTGCTCCCGCACGCGGTATTCTGCATCCATGTCTTCACCGACGCCCTTAAAGTTCTCATCAAAACCGCCGGCTTCTCTTATGGCCTGAGTTCGGTAAATACAGCCAGATGTTCCAAGGAATTTCGAGTCTGTTTCTCCTTCATCATGGAAATTCACGAGAAACTCCATGTTCTCAAGAGCGGCTACAAGATTATCTGCCCTGTTCAGGGCATACTTACCTTTTCCAATTCCGACAAAGGGATAAGCGTTCATGAAGTCAACCTGTTTGCGGATAAAATCACTTGGCAATTCCATGTCGCCGTCAACCCAAACGACATAGCGCCCCAAGGCATTTTGAACAACTGTCTGCCTTGCTTTTCCTAAACCTTGATTTTCAAAGAAAAATCTGTGTTTAATACCCGCATTGAGTAATCGTTCCTTAATGAGCGGGACTGTTCTGTCGCGGCTTTGTCCATCCACAACTAGGAGCTCCATTAGTTCAAGCGGATAATCCTGAGAGATTATGCCATCGACCGATTTCTCGATAGTGGCTTCTGAGTTTTTAACGCATAAACCCACAGTAACTTCCACGTCAGCTGGCAGTCGGCTCATCAAGTTTCCCCCTTTCAGATCAGGTGATAAGATGACAAATTTTCCGCAGTCAACCAAACACGGTCATCAGGCTTTGACCACAACGAAAACTTTTGACCAAATAGAATCGCAAAGATTGACACAAAAAGCAGGATATTATTTTCAAGAATCTGATAAATGTAGAACCTTACTTGAGGTGCAAGCAGAAGCAAAGAGAAAATTAAGAGCAGAGGGTAAGACACCACAAGATAGAGTGTTAGCGCCGAAAAGACGACGAAAGCGATGGGTGACACGAGGTAAAGAAGCGTATTCGGAACCACAATGCTTTTTGTTGACTTAACTTTTTTCTTAGCTAACAAATCAAGATACTTGGCGAAAACCCTGATTAACTGATTTATTCTTCGGAGCTTAATGCTAATCTTGCCTTGGAAAGTTGTTGGGAAGCTGGAGTAGAATTTTGCTTCTTTTACGAGCATAGCCCTATAATTATTTTCGATTAGACCAATTATTGTGCCGCAGTCGTCTGAGCCGGTTGCGTAAGGGTCAAACTTTTTGAGAGCCTCTTTTCGGAAGGCGCTGAAGCCGCCCTCAAGGAAAACGGTTGATCCAGCCTTAGATTCTCCAACCCTGAGATAATTTGCAGATTTTAGGTAGCGTTCCTCCATCCGCGTTATCCAGGTTTGTTTTGAATTGAAAAGAATTTTTGGTCCACCGATAGCGCCAACCGATGGGTCGGCTAAGTAAGGAACAGCCTTCTCAAGGATGTCTGAAGGCCAAAAGCAGTCGGCATCTGATATTATGATTACATCGCCATTGCAGCAGGTCAATGCTTCGTTTAAGGCTTGGGATTTTCCATGCCTTTCGCTTTCAACCATTAACTTGATGTTTACGTCTTTCTTATTTTCTGAAAAATCCCGGATTATTCTAACGGTGTCGTCGGCAGAGTTGCTGTCAACGATGACGATTTGCACGAGGTCTTTTGGGTAGGTTAACTTGCTTGAGTTTTCCAGCTTGTAGCGGATTATGCCAGCTTCATTATATGTTGGGATGATGATCGATACCTTAGGCTTGTAGGCGTAATCGACCCTTGTAGGCCAAGACGCGTTGGATTTGTGCTTCATGTACAAAAAAATGAATGCAGGAGGCCCCAGAGCTAAAGCCCCGAATGCGAACCAGATTGCTAAGAAAAGAAGCATTAGATTCCCACTTTGAAGCAGTTGAGGTTATTTTTCCAGAAACGGCGGCAAAACGTCGCCGGATACAGCCGTGTAAGCTTTTAGCATTTTCAGCTGCATCCCCCACGAAAGCGAGTGAACAAGGTGGTTGTAATGCGGAAAGCTTTTTATGGCTTCAGCCATTTTAATTCCGTCTTCAATTACGCTTATGTTTTTCATTTCACCGAGTTTTTCTTTTGCAGCCAAATTGATGTAGGGAATTTTTTTTGGATTAAAACTCATGAGCTTGGCTGCCACAAAATCATTTGCCAGCACATCATCGCTGGCCATTACGATTCCTAGCCTCTTTGGACATGAGCCTCTGACAATTAAGCCGTCAACCACAACTATGTCTGACTTAACAATTTTATTTGCAGCAACAATCACATTTACGATGTTGTCATGGTAAGAATATTTTCTCGGTTTTGATATCGCGCCGAAAATGTTTTTCATGCCGCAGGTAACGCCGATAAAATTGTGCGTTTTCAGTTTAGGAACATTGATTATTAAATCAGCGTTCAAGAGAGCCTCGTTAAAGGGCAGAGTTACCTCGGTTTTGCCTACTTTGACGGTTTTTTCAACTACGTTTCCCTCGCTTAAGTTCATCAAGTTAACGTTGTTTCTTAGGCATAATTCGTCATACTCCAAAATGCTGAAGGCATACTTTGTCTTCATGGCTGACGCGTCTGCTTCCGCAACTGTAATGTTAACATCTTTGCCAATTCTCTCTCGAAGGTATTTTATTACAGCGCAAACAACGCGGCCGTCAGTAGTTTCGCCTGTTGAGGCGTCCCAGTAATAGCAAAGGTTAGGCTTGATGAAGACGTTTTTAATGCCTGCAAAATAGTGATTTAAGCTGTCAATCGCCCTCTTGACAACAACGTCAATTTCGCTGTTGGAGAACCGTTGACTCTTAACCGATGAGAGAATAACCTTTGACATCTACTTGACCTCATTTAAGAGATAGTTTGCTTCAACCTGTTGCATTTCATCAAACGATTTGTCGCTGGAGCGCATTTTGTTCAGTTTATAGGCTGAATCAATTATTCTCATAACCTTCAACTGTTCATCTAATGAAATCGGAAAATCAGAACCATGCTTTAACGCGTCGAAAAACATGTCCATTATCGTGTAGAAAGAAGAGTAATAGTAAGTGTAAGAAAGGTAACTTAGCCTTCGCATCGCGACTTTTCGCATGAGATTAAGCATTCCTTCTTTAACGGCGTTTACGCGCGGATCATTTGGAATATAATGGTCAGTTGAGTCAAAACCGACTGTTCCGTGCATGTTAACTCTGAAGTTGAAATCTGGGAAAATCGATTTTGAAAACCAGCCGACGTTCACAATTCCTGTGTAATCGTTGCTTTTTGATCTTAAAACTAACGTGCCAGCGTCTTCAACGGGCAAATGCATTTTATGATCCAAGTTTGAGTAAGTAACGTTGAAATCGCCCATCAACCAGCTTAAAAGATCTATCAGGTGGTAGCCTAAATCCAAAAGTGCTCCGCCGCCAGCTAATTCCTTGCTTAGCCACCACTCGGGAACTGGGACAGGCACAACAGCGTGTGAAATAGGCCCGTTAAGAATCAATTCAGACATAGCTATTTGCGGGTCACCGATTTCTCCGTTATCCAGCTTTTTCTTAAGCTTCTGGACGCACGGGAAATAACGATAGTTTACACCAACAAACATTCTCACATTTTCTTTATCAACCTTACTTACTATTTCCTGAGCTTCAGCAAGAGTGCGGGAAATGGGCTTGTCCAAAAAGATGCTCAGGCCATTTTCAGCAGCGTAAAAAACGCCTTCTTTCTTTAAGAAATTCGGCAACGATATAATGACGGCATCCAACTTTTCGGCGTCGATCAATCTTGTGTAATTGTTGTAAGTTTTAACGTGGAATCTTTCAGCATAACAACGGTTTTTTTCACTTTTGTCAGCTCCAGCCACAACTTTAACTCCATTCACACGCATGGCATTAAGAAGGTGAAGTTGACCCATGTGTCCCAAACCAATAATTCCAACTTTTATCAAAATTCTCAACCCGGAAAAATTACTGACTTACGCTACCAAAACTGAAAAGATTGAAAAGTCATCCTGCGTAATTCCTTAAAACTTTACACTTTCCGAGAGAATTCTCTTCATTATCCCCAAACCATGTCTGAGCTTAAGCTTTTTATCGCCCAGCCTAATTCGATAATCAATCGGAATTTCCACAATTCGGTAACCTTTACGCCCCACTGCCGCGTTCATTTCGGCTTCCACATCGAAACCTTTGCTTTTAGGTTTCCACTCGTCGAGTATTTCGCTTCGAACAATGCGGAGACCAGACAGAGGATCACCGAGTTTGATGCCGTTCAGTACTAACTGAGCAAACGCAAGCATTTTGTTGCCTAAGTAAAACGAGTTTGTCATCGATTTACCCAGGTTGTGTTCGCCTTTGAACCTGTTTCCGATGACCATGCCCACATCAGGGTTTTGCTCTAAAACCTCGACCATTCTCGGAATGTACTCAGCAGGATAAGTGAAATCGGCATCAATAAAAACGACGAAGGGGACTTTTGAGCTTAGATTTTGGAAACCCTGAAACATTGCGTCTCCTTTTCCTTGTCCCTCTTGAAGCAAAACGTCTGCACCCATATTTTTCGCTATTTCAATGGTCCTGTCAGCGCTGTTACCGTCCACGATGACCAAATAAGGATTATCAAGAACTTTTTGTAGTTCATCAATGGTCGGCCCTATTCCTTCTTCTTCGTTGAGCGTCGCGATGACCACTGATACATTTGACCGATACTCCTTGGCGATTTTTGAGTCTACACTGTCTCTATCAGTAAGAGAAGAAATAACAACTGGGGTATTTAATCGAATTTCAGTCATAAAAAGAACCCCAAAAACATAAAAATAGTACTATAAGATAGGCACCAAACCGCGCATTTAAAGCTGTAAGTATTAAAGCTACCGAACAATAAACAGATGTTCTATATCTTTTTCAGCAATATACTTGATATTGCATTCTCAACCGGACAGGGCAGATAAAAGGCAATTAGACAAAACCTATTTCATTTGTAGAAGATCTCTGTCTTCTTGAGATGCCGCGCAACATCAACAACCTTAACAACGGGTTTTTTCTGATTGCTTACGTATATGAAAATTTCGCTCCTGAACTTTTCGATTGCCTGCCTCTTAATATCCAAGTACTTTGAGATATCAACGGTTCTCGTTCGGTTGCTTAAAGAGCCGAGCACTTTTTCGAGTGTTGGCCCGACGCGCGAAAGTTTGTGTGTAATAGAATACTGAAACCCTCGATTTTCCAAGTTAAATTTTTTGAGGCAGCGTCTAATTACCCTGTTTGCGGCTTGATGATCAGGATGACCATCTCGTTTTATTGGGAAATAAACCTCATCTGGCAAATGGCCTTCAATAAAAGCAGCTACGGCTTGCTCAACTTCTTCCTCGTGTTTTTCAAGAGTAGAATCCTCGAAATCAAAGAAAAACAGGTTGCTCTGCGGAACGCCCAATACAGAAACAGCTTCAGTCACTTCTTCTTCTCGAATTTTCTTTATTTCTTCTGGACTTGGGTTTGAAGTTATGTTAAAGTTCTTTGAGAATGCATGCCTGCCGTCAGTCAAGATCACGACAAATACGTTGTAACCTTCACTCATTCTTTTTGCTATTGTTCCCCCGCAACCGAGAGTCTCATCATCCGGATGCGGAGCAAAAACAATTGCCGTTCTTTCATTCATAGCAGGTGGTCCTGTTACAAAATTAAAATCGATAACTTGAGCTCATTTGCGTTTCAATCAACTTGTAAAAAGAAGGAGTAAATGAAGGAAGGCTGTCGGAGAAGAAGTGGTTATCAAAAGGTTATTTTATCTAATTGTCTTCAGGGAAAGCCCTATTTTGGTCGCGAAATTCTCAACTGTTTCTCCCCACGTGACCCAGTCGTAAAGCTCGCTAGTTATTTTTTTGTGAACAAGCCTTACTTCAAAGTTTTTTCTGTACTTATTCGTCCACTGCAACTTGTAAGGTTCAAGTCCCCTGGTCATGTCGTATTCTGTGAATCCCTTTTCTATGCATTCTCTTAAAAGAAACATGATCATTAGATTGCCGACAGAGAAACTGGAATATTTCGGAAGAAAACCAGCGAGGTAATAGTACATTTTTTGATAATACTCAAATGTGTATTGAGATGCAACGGGTTCCCCGTCTACCATGAGAAAATAGATGCCAAGCCAACGGTTCTGCGCAAAGGACTCCGCCACGTCCATGTGGAAATCTCGAAAAGTGTCCTCAGCGAAAGCTCCAGGCTTACCCTGTGAACCCCATTTCGCCTCATGCAGTCTGATGAAAAGATCCATCGCTTCTTTAGCAGAGAACCCTGCTTCGTCAAATCTCTTTAAATCTAAGGTATGACCTGTTTGAATTTTTCTCAGGTAACGATTTAGGTTTTGCCTCAGATTCCGCCTAAAAGTCTTCTTCAAGCTTTCGAATTTTTTCGGCAACTCTACGTAGGGGCATAGATTACAGACTCTTTCTTTCATCTCCAGTTTCAAAGAAGGATCCGCAAATAGCCGTCTTGAATAACTTGTACTTTCAGGAATTTCTTTTAGTTCAATCCAATCCCAATCTTCGACTCCATTAAGATAATCTATTATGCTCCTTACAACCGCCCTTTCCTTTTTGCAAATGATGAAATTGTTATAGTCAGAATGGCGCGTTCCCAGGAATTCTATTTTCCTAATTGAGCCGAAAGCGGGCAGCTTATACTTGGACAGCATCATTGGGGCGATGCCCAGAACCCGGTTGTTTTCTTCGACTTTCAAGAGAAGAAGTTTTCTTTGCCCACCGAAATGCTTCCACCATGTTGATAACCAATCCAATGTCAAGAAAACGTTGTTGCCAAATCGGTTTTCTTCAAGAACTTGATTCCATTCTTTTCGAACACTCTCAAAGTCGCTAACTTCAGTTACTCTCACGCTGCCATCCAACTCCCGCAACTGTTTGCCAATTCAATGTTCGCTGAAAATCTGTAGATAAATATTGGCGGCTGTCGCTCGCAAATCGTCTTTTAGGGTTTTGCTTGGAAATTGACTCTTGAAATAACTAAATTCGCCGACTGGAGAAAAACTCGAAATGCCAATTCCCTTTTTTGCCGCTAAGACAATCGCCCCAATTGATTTCGGAGCCAATCCCATCATCTGAGAAACCGCGCTATCCGCCGAGACAGGATCTTCGCTTGACATCACTAAGTTCAACCGTTTAGTGTATTTTCCAACCACTACTAAACCGTCAAGAACAACAAGATGAGTCTTAACACTTTCATTTATTGCAACGATGGCATCGTCCAACACTTTGTGATAAATGAACTTATTCTGGTAGGCGTTGCATCCATAGAAGTTTTTTAGTGCACAACTGATTTTGACAACTTCCATGTACTTCGGCTTAGGAACATTAACGACCAGATCGGCTTCAGAAAAAAGTTCAGGAATATGAAACTTGAAGTCGCGTCCCCGAATTGTTTTATTAACGACTCTGTACTTCATGTTGCACAGGTTGACCAGAGTCACCCTTTTCTCAGCAGCCATCTCATCGTACCCAAGCATGCTGAACGCATTTTTGCATGTCATTGCTGAAGCGTCCGATTCAACTACAAGAATTTCTGAAGCGCCCAATTTTTCCCTAAAAACGTCAATTAAGGCACCAACAAACCGTGGGTCAGTTACCTCGCCAGTTGATGGATGATAGTAGTAGCACATGTTTGGCTTGATTACAATCTTCTTGGCTTTTTTGCCAAAATCGAATTTGATTAGTTCCAGCGATTCCACGATTGCTTTCTTTAAGAGTTCAGGCTCGGCGCTTTGAGCACGAACAAAACTGACAAGACTCAAAACATGTTTCCCCCAGTTTGCTTCTTACATCACTGTTTTTGCGTTTCTGTAAGCTGATGATATAGCCTGCAGGCTGCGCATGCTTTCTTCCCCTGACGGCTGCGGTTGTTTATCCGCTAACAGGCAATTGACGAAATGTTGCAGTTCTAAACTGTATGGATCGTTTTTCCCACGCCCGATTTTTTTCACGATACCTTTCAGTATCATGCTTGAAGTGCTTTCGGGAGCCAACCGAACTAATGTGTTTTTAGCTGTGCCGCAAACTTGAATTGATTGAATATAACCTTTTGAAAACCAGCCGACTTTTACAGTTGCAACGGGGCCATTCTCAAATTGCAGTATGCATGTTGCTGCGTCGTCTAATTCTGTTCTGAACATGTACTTCAGGTAGCAGTCCACGGAAGAAACTTGTCCAAAGTACCATATGAACAGGTCTATGAGATGGGAGCCTAAATCCATTAGAGCCCCTCCTCCTACAAGTTCTTTGTTAAGCCACCACGAGGGCACTTTGACAGGCCCAACGCTGTCATTTCTCGGGGAAAACGGTCCGCCGCTTATGTTCGTAGCTTCAGCTATTTCCACCTCACCAAAAAAACCGTCCGCTATTTGATCATGGACCCTTTTTAGAACTGGGTCAAACCTCATGTCATACCCTACCATTAATCTAACAGAGTTCCTCTTGACCGCAGAGAGAATTTTCTCGCCCTCATCCACAGTTCTCGCGAAAGGTTTCTCCAAAAGAATGTGCTTTCCAGCTTCAGCTGATTTCACGGCAGCTTCTTCGTGGAGAAAATTGGGCAAACTAATAATGACGCCGGCAATGTCATCATCTTTAAGAAGATCGTCATATTTCTCGAACACCTTCGGAATTCCCAAGTTTCTCGCTCTGCTTCGCGCTTTCACAGATAGGTCTGCGACAGCCTCGATTCTCGCTGTTTTCAACTTTTTTGAGTTAAGAAGGAGCAATCGTCCTTCGTTTCCGAAACCGATAATTCCTAAATTAATTTGCTTCAAAACACGACCTCACGGGCTTTTATTCCAAGATTTTAGAGTTAAACGATTTTTAAATAAAAACTGGTCTTTGAGAGAGACAAGTCAAAAGCTAACTCTCGGAGGACTCCAAGCGCGGCTCTTGTCTCTTAACACATGGACTAAGCCAGAAGGGGATAGGGCGATTCGGAAGAGGAATGGTAAAGGGTCATTCGCTTCGAACAAGTCATAAAACAAACCGGGTTCGTAAAACTTAAGCCAGTTTACAAGCAACTTTAAGTCGCGAATCTTCCCGTCGGAATTCCCTGGGAACCCCTTGATTAGACTTACTAGGTAAAAGAGCTCTTGCTCCAATAATCTTCCTTTGACACCTACTTTGTAGTTGAAAGTTCCGTCGGTGTCTCCGTCCACCGCTATTTTGTAAAGCAAATATGGAAAGTCAACTCCAGCTTTGACTGCAACACAGAGCGATCCCCAGAAACGTGGATTTATCTCCATTAATTTAGGAATGTTGTCTCGGGGGTCAAGTCTAAACTCAACTTCAGCGATTCCATGCCAATTTAATTTTTCAAGCAGCCTTTCAGCATACATTTTCATGGTTGGATCTAATGGAACAGTTTCACGGTAACAACTGTTTCCGCCATTACGTGGCCACGCTCTTTGAACTTTTATGCAGCAAAAGGCTCTCGGTCTTCCTTCGTTGTACACTGTGGCGATTGAATAGTTGAACCCTGGAACGTACTCTTGAATTAACGGGTATGGAAAATATTGATGAATGCTGTTGTAGGTCGCGATAAGCTCGGAAGGAGAGTTAACGAATCCGCCCCGCCTATCGAGGGCGCGATCTTTTTGCCACACCATCGACCAACGTGGCTTAACAACACAGGGATAGCTCATTTCTCTGGCGGCAACGTTTAGTTCGGCTGAATTCTTCACAAAACGCGTCAGTGGAACTGGAACCCCGTTTTCTTCCGCCAAGTCAAGCGTTGAACGTTTATCAAAACATGTAAGAATCGATTCGTGACTGGGAATTGGCAGCTTAATGTATGGGGTTAACCTGTCTCTGTTTTTGGAGATCGGCATAAGCGACCATTCAGAAAGCGGAAAAAACACCTCAAACTTTATTTTTTTTACGATTTTTTCTACTGCCTGAAACCAGTCATTTTCAAGGCTAGTCGATGGGACCAAAAACTGTCTGCGGCAATACTTAGAAAAACGGGAAGTATGCACAGGAAAACTTGTCATGACCGCCGTGTTTATGTTCTTTTTTTCCAGCGACCTCATGATCGGAAGACAGGTAGGATTGTAGCCCTCCGGAATTAAAACGCCGCCGCTTGACATTTTGAGCACAACCGATTTGGGGTTTAAGTCAGGTTTTGATTAGCCTATAACCGCTTTTATCTTCCCACCAAGACATTCTATGCATGCTTCATTCCAACGAGTGACGAGTTCCTTGTCAACGGCTCGGAGACCCAACGTATAGAATTAGACTGTTAATTGGAGCCAGGGGTCGGATTTGCACCGACATAAACAGCTCTGCAGGCCGTCGCTTTCTTTACTCAGCCACCCCGGCAAACAAATTTTTTTACTCTGAAAAAACTTGACATTTAGCGCTTGAAAAGGTCTGCTTTCAGGGCAGCTTCGGGCTTGCCGTAGTTGTTGTTGATGTTGTTGTTGATGATACAATTGTTTTCGCCGCAAGCCTCAACGTCTACGGCAGTCTTAACGTCGGGTTGTTGATGATGAAGGACACTTTTCCTTCTTGAAAAAACTCCGGAGTCAAGGCACCTTAAATTGAGCCTTACGAATTTGAAGGCCTCTGCTATCACCGCAATTGTTTTAGTTTTTTGCAGTAAGAATTGCGTATATCCTGACCGTCGCCCATTTCTCTTTAAACTGAGCATCATACTGACCGACATCTGTAACTTCGTAACCATGGCTAGTCAACAACTCAAGCATGGCATTGTAACCTTTAAGATGAATCGAGCGCATAGCCGCGGACTCCTCAACGAATGGACTTGCCATGGAAGGCGCCTTTTCTATGCTTCTATTAGTCTCCAGAAAGAAGACGCGAGGTTTGTTAACGTCCAACAATTTGCCCATTAAATCCAGAAAAGACAACTGACAACATAACTCGAAAGCGCCAAGGAGAAGAAATACCGAAAAGCCACGATCTACATCAGATTGAACTTTCAAGTTTTCATAAGAAGAAAGTATCCACTTGCCGTCTGGATAGATTTTTCTCAGATCTTTTATGGCTTGGCGGTTATCATCAAAGCCGGTAATTTGGTACCCTGATTTTAACAAAGGTCCAGCTAACGGAGAATAACCACAAATTATATCCAAGAAATTATCGCCTGATTTAAGATTTGGCCTAATGATGTCAAAAAGGGTGTCCCCTCTAAAGCTAACACCTTTAAGATAGGGATACTCGTACCGAGCGGTAATCTTTTTTAAAATTGCCAATGCCGGCTTTTCCAAATGTAAAAATCGCAGAGCCTCAAAACCCCAATTTTTTATTGTTTGGCTCACTTTGTTTATCTCCTAAAATCACCGATAAATCTTCACTTTTTACTTTGCTTCAAAAATAAATGCCCTTGGACCTTGCGGCAGCGTTTTTTCGCGAGCCAAATAGCCCAATGGTTTTTTAATTCAATCATTGAATTTTCGCCGTGGAAAGACGTTTTCCAAGACTGTTGATCAGAGGCGTTAACGAGTCTTTAGTTTTGATAAAGTCGTAGACTACTGGAACTATTCTCTTTTTTATAGCCCTTACTTCCTTGTTGTTCCTTATCAAGGTATTCCATTGCTGCTTGTAGCTTTCATCGCCTCTCATGAAATCAAATTCTCTTAATCCGTTTTCAATAGAGTTCTTAATCGAGTACAAAAAGAGAATATGGCCTACACGATAATCGGAATATTTCGGGTCAAATCCCGTAAGGTAGTTGAACATCTTATTTCTGTACTTGAAAGCGTAAATTGCCGAAACAGGTTCATCATTTAATGTTAGAAAGCTCAGATTCAACCAACCCTTTTCAGCGAAAGATCTTGCGACGTTTAGATGGAAATCTCTGAATTTAGGGTCTGAGAAAGCTCCGACGCGTTCTTCTGACTCCCACTTTATTTGATGTAAATAAAAGAATGTCTTCATTGCCTTGTCAAGAGTATCTAAATTGTTATGAATGCAGAAATTGACTTTGAAATCATTTTTTAATCTCTTTTCCCATCTGCGCATGTTTCTACGCCAGTTGGAGCCCAGACCTTGGAAGTAATCTTCAAACTTAGTTGGCAAAATGATGTATGGGCAAATGTGGAGGTTTCTTTCCGCCAATTTGAGTTTTTTTGTGGAGCAAGCATTGAGGGCCTTTATTGTCTCAGAGTCTTCGGGAACATCTACAAACTCGATGCAGTCCCAAGGCAAGGCTTTGCTATTCGCGTAATCCACCATCATCTTTGCACATTCTTCTTTCTGTTCCGTTAAAAGAAAAGTTTGATAGTCAGCTGCTGGTGTTCCCATGAACTCCATTTTTTTCAATTTGAGACCTGCCAATTTATAACTTGAACTCATTAGAGGGGCTGCAGCAATTAGTTTTCCTTCATCCTTGACAGTGATCAGGCACAATATTCTATCGTCGCCAAAGTGTTCCCACCAAGTGGAAAGCCACTCCCACGTAAGGAATATGTGGTTATCGCCGCTTCTTTGAAGAGCATCGTTCCATTCCGTTTTATAGTTCAAAAATTGCCCAAAGGTTAATTCGTCTACCTTCATGCTGTTTTCCTCGCATTAACATTGCTTTCTAAATTTCTGATTTGCAAATTACGTTCAATTCTCCCCGCAAACATTCCTCGTAGATATTGATAGTTATTTCGGCAACTTTGTCCCAAGAGAACTTTTCAGCCCTTCTTCTCGCCGTGTTCGATAATCTTTCTCTTAAGGGCGGGTCGTCAAGTAACTTTACCATGGCTGAGGCGAGCGCCTGGGGATCACTTGGCGGAACAAGTAATCCTCCTTCTCCTAAATACTCGGGAATACCACCGATGTTTGATGCGATAATCGGAGTTGCATTTGCCATTGCCCGCGCGACGACACTGCTTCCCGACACACTGACCGTGTTGACTGCCAGGGTGAAAACGCTTTCTTGCATCTTTCGATCGAATTCTGCCTCGCTGATTCTGTTTCCCCAAACGAGCAAATCGGCTACACCGAAGTTCATCGCCGCTTTAATCGCTTCATTTTTTTCTGAGTCACTGTAGATGCCATAAATGTGTAAGTGTATCTCCCTGCTTTGATCTCTCAGTATTTTCATCGATTGCAGAATTGTCCAAAATCCTTTGGCGCTTTTTGGGGATCCAAAGAAGGTAATCTCTTCGCGAGATGTTTTTAGCAGGGGCGGCAATCTTGCTCCGTGAGGAACTAACCTTATTTTACCTTCCGGGACAGATAAAGAAATCATCTTTCGCTTCATTTCATTTGAGTGAACAATTATTCTGTCGGCTTTTCTGTACGACCTACTATAGAAACTGAACTTGTTCAGCGGGTCAATGGAGTGAACTGTGACTACGCGCTTCTTTTCCGAGGGGATAGAAAGAAGCCCGAAAAGCGAGCTTACTCCAAACGATTGTGACGCGCTTAACTGATAATGAATTATGTCGTCGCTTTTGCATTTTGTCAAGTAAGCGACTCCCCTTAATGATTCAAGGAGCAAAGAAGTTGCAGAAAGCAACATGTGAAGAGCCCGAGGACTAGAAGCCTTTTCAACCGAGGGTACGTATGAAGGAAAGGAAACAAATTTGCAAACGCTTTGAAGAAAATTCTTTCTTCCAGAATAGCGGTTGCAGCAGCCGCAATGAGATGAGACCACCTGCCATTCTACCTTGGCGCTTGAGGCATTCTGCAAATTCGCCGAATAGTTCGCCATCGAGATGTCCTTGTACCAGCAAGTGATCAACGCGACCTTCATGGTAAGTTCAACTCTTCAGGTTAACCTTGACCGAATTTTTCAAGGGCATTGACCATTCTAACCTCCAACAAATCGATGAGGAATTTATCATTGATGATGGAGCCAGGGGTCAGATTTGCACCGGCGTAAACGGCTCTGCAGGCCGTCGCTTCCTTTACTCAGCGACCCCGGCTCTTCATCTTGAGCGCTCAGCAATTAAGCTTGGAAAAAACCGCTTTATCATTTGCGGAGCAGATTTCATAATAATTAGCTGACAATTGGCGAGGTCATGTTCAACCAAAGGCTTACATAGCGTTGGTCATACTGGAAAGTGTTAGTTGTGTCGTTGAAGATCCACAGTTCAAAAAACAGGTTTCCATAAAATCCGTTTCTTTGGGAATCCCACGTTATCGTTGTTGAGCTTAGGCTTAACGGGAAACCGTTCAAAATAACGTTTTTCATGTCGAGTTGGTTAATGTTTTTCAGGTCAGGCATGAAGTAAAAGAAAAAGGAAACATTGATCGGTAATTCTAACGCTTCATTATTGGCTACGCAAAATGAAATGTTGCCTAAAGATGGAAGATTGCTGCTTGTTTGGTTGAAACTGTTTGGTGCAGATTGTGTTTGGTTCCTGAATTTTACTTCTATCTGATAGTAAGCAAAGGATCCTAAATTGTTGTCGACGTCTATGTATAAGGGGTAATTTTGTCCAATTGTACCGTTGTAGGGGTAAGTGGCGTTGTGGTAAGCGCCCAAAATCGATAATTCGGTAAGGTGAGTGGTTTGCGGAACTATTGTGAGACGTTGAATAGCAGGCGAAGCGGTGAATAATGCTAAAAACACAGTTACTACAAGTATAAGCGTTTTGTACTGTTGGGTCGCCATTCAACTTTTCCTGCCTTTCCTGCTTAAAATAAACCAAGCAGCTATTCCAACGCTTAAGACAGCTACAGAACCTATTATCGACAGAATAACAATTACTAGGTTTTGAGTATCGTTATTGTTGGCGTTTTGTTGTAGGGCTGTTGCTTGGGAAATTAAGCCGCTTAGCTCGTTTTGGCTTTGAACCGCGTACGTGTAGGCTGAACTGTAATCGTTAGCAGCGTAAGCTAGTTGAGCTTCAGACAGCAATCCTGATGCCTTGTTAAGAGTAGCCGTTAATTGGTCTACGTTCGCTCCTGCGGCTTGCGCTTGCTTGGTCGCGTCATAACAGCTTTTGAGGGTGTTTTGCGCTGAAATAATCGCTGACTTGGCGTCGTTTGGGTCGGCGAAGACTTGAGAAGAGAAAAGTGCAGTGGCTACGAAGAGGATCATGATTGCTGCTGCACAAGCTCTTACGCCTTTACTCAAAACGCGACACCGCTGAAAGAATTAGACATCCATTGGTTGTTGCACTGATTCTTCTAGGAATTGCTTGACTGGGCACAAGTTTTCTAGGGCTTTCCTTTTCACTGAAAAATCGTTAAGGTGCTTTTCCATGGTTTTGCTGCAGCGGGCGTATTCCTTGTAAGCGTCCAAATACTCGTGGCCTTTAACTGTTAATTTGTAGCGTTGATCATGGTTTTCGAAGGTGATGAGCAAGGCGTCGGTGACTTCGTTTAGGTACCGTTGAAGAACCTTGTAGCTTAGATTTGCTTGATACATTATCTGAGTTTTTTTAGCGTCTTGACTTGCGACGTTAAGAATGTCAGCTATTATGTCTAGTCTATCTCTATAATTACCCAAGCGATATTTCCCCTGAAAAATTACATAAAATTATTGAAACTTAGATGTGAAGCCAGCCTCTTCCGTTTTTCTTGAATTGTTGTCTTTCTTTCTTTACTTCAGAATCGGGTTGAAGCCTTTTTCGTTGTGATTTTTGGCTGGTGATGTTCATTTTTACAAATTTTGTCCATCCGCCAACGTGTGGGTCTGGAGGGATGAATCTTTCGGCGTTTAAGACTTCGTGCTCTTCGAGGATTTCTTTAAAGTTTAGGGCTTTGAAATCGCGTGTTGCGTGGATTATGGTGCCTTTGTCGACGAAGAGCTGATTATAGTCGTTGAGTGCTATGCCTTCGGCTCTGACTTTGTCATCTATCCTTTCGCGCCAGAGCCTTTTCCACTCGACTCTTAACTCTTCGACGAACTCTTTTTGTTTTATGGACATTGCTACCAAAATCCCTCCATGGCAGAAGTGGATTAGAAAAAACAAGTTTAGCCTGTTGTTGTTGACAAAACTATGGTGAGGACTGGTCCTCAAAATAATTAGAGTCTGGACGGCTTATTTAAATTGACAGGATAAATTGTTCTATTCTTATCAAAAATTAGGAGTTTTTTTCTGTATCTTATTTCATTTTGTGGGTGATTATGTTATTGATTGCTATAGAACAAAGCCGTGTTCTTAATAGAAGAATCCTAGGCATGTTGCCTGTGGCGAGTGTGTTGCTGTTTGGAACACGTGTTTCGTTGGTTGAAGCTGCATTAGTAGGTGAATTTAATGATTCTATTAATGGTTATCCCTTGCTTCTTTACGTGTTTAGCTAGCTTGCAACGTTTAAATTCCACTTTGAGCATTTAGTCAGAAGGGATTATTATGGCAAGGCAAATTTTTGCTGAAGATGTGTATTCGAAGGGCTTTAGCGGAGTTCAAGAGAACGATACGCTTTCCCGATGTTTAGAAGCGTTTGAAAAAGGAAGGCCGCCTGTCTTAGCTGTCTTAAATGACAAAGGAAAGTATGAAGGCATGATTACTCGCCGCGCGATTTTAAGGTCAAGATTGGACCTTAACGCCTCAAAAGTTAAGACGCTCATGAAGACTGCTCCTCCTGTGACTGTTGATTTTTCGCTTAGTAAAATGGCGAAGTTGATGATTGAGAGCGGGTTGAGGCAGCTTCCGGTTTTTGACAAGAGCAAGCTTTTGGGTTTTGTCACGGATGAGAACATTATTCATGCCGCCGTGATGCTGGAGTGGGGTGCCTCTAAGGTTGAGACGATTATGACTCGTGCGCCGCACACTCTTGAGGCTGACCGTTCTGTGGGTGCGGTTCTGAGTGTGATGCGTGAATACGGTGTCTCGCATGTTCCGATCATGGAGGGCGGGAGGCTTGTGGGCATGATTAGTATTCAGGATATTTTGGAGAATATCTATTGGCCGCAGAGGCGTCAGACGACGGGGGACATTGTTGGGGAGAAGATTGAGACTTTGAGCGTTGCGGCTAAAGGCATCATGAGTCGGCCTGCGGTTACGGTTGATCCGCAGACGAGTTTGCGGGATGCTGAGAAGGCGATGCATGATCATGACATTTCCTGTTTGGCGATTACGTCGAACGAGCGGCTTGTGGGTGTTGTGACGAAGCTTGATTTTTTGGAGCCTATCAGCCAGTTGGAGGTGGCGGAGCGTAAGTTGTCGGTGCAGTTCGGTGTTAAGGAGGTGGAGATTTCGCCTGAGCAGCAGGCTTTCATGATGGAGGAGTTTGACTCGTTCACGCGTAAGTATGAGGGCGCGTTCCAGCTGGGCACGTTGTTTGTGTACATGAAGAGTCATGGCAACACGAGTTTGCGTGGGACGCCGATGATTCAGTGTCGTCTGCAGTTTAGGACGGTTCGGGGCACTTTTGTCAGTGCGAGTGAAGGGTGGGGTGTTGAGCCCACGTTCAAGGTGGCTCTGGAGCGCCTCGACCGTAGGCTGCTGCGCAGCAAAGAGCTGCTGGCTTACAACCCCAGGTACGCGAGAGACTACCTGCGCAAGATCGGGCTGCCCCAGGAAGAATCATAAGCGTAGCCCTCCCCTTTTTCCCTGTTTGTTTTTAGGCTTGATGCTTTTTGTGTAGGTTTTTGGTTGTAAAAATGGGGGTAGGGGTCGGGTTTCTGGTTTTTTGTGTTTTGGGTTGCTTTTTTGGTTTAGAGCTTGGATTGGGCTCAGGTTAGGGTTGGGAAAGGCTAGAAAAGGTCTAAAAAGGTGTAAAAAGGTTTAAAACGATACGGAAAGATACAGAACGATACGGAAAGGTGCACCATACATGCCGCTGAATGAGCAAGCAACATTCAAAACCAAACTGCAACGCCACAACAGGCTCACCGTCCCCAAACTCCTGCGGTGGCGCTACAAAATCGAACCCACCCAACTCCTAAAAGTCACCGTTAAACCGCTCAGCCCGCAGAGCTTCGGCGAAGAAGAAGAATTCCTCGCCAAAATGGCAGCCGACGGACGCCTCACCGTCCCGAAACTGACCATGGAAATCCTCCAAAAACAAGAAGAAAAAGACCTCACAGGCAGCATCTTCGAAGTAACAATCAACCCAGCAGACGAAGAGCCAAGCCGCGCCCAACCCTCAGCCGACGCTAGACCCCAAGAAAGCACCGAAACAAAACTCCTCGGCAAAATCAACGACATCCGAAAAAGCCTCAACAACAAAACCCCATAGCACTACCCTTCCTCAAAGACCCAGAGAACCAAGTAGGAACCAAACAATTCATCAAAAAGCTTGGTACTTAGCTAAAGAGCTTCGGATGGGAATTGAACCCGTCTATAACAGCTCTGCAGAGTTGTCTATTGTTGATGCAAGCGTTTAGGCTTAGTGGTCGTTTAGTCTGTCGTTTTTTTTCCCGCTCTCTTGTAGAAGTTCTTCATGTCTTCCTCTAAATCTTCTCTATCGTATTGAGAGACCGTTTTCTTCTGCTTGAAATAGTCCATCATCTCTCTAACAGACACGCCAGAGTCCATTGCAGCCCGCTCCAAAGTTATTGATCCATCAGCATAACGTTTCGCCGCGTACTCTTTCTTCCAGTCCATCACAGCCTTGTAGAGGAGCTTTCTAAGTACAGTTGAGCGGTCTGTTTGCTCCACGCCCTCTATCTTCTTAATGTCCGATACTAAGGTTTCAGGCAGTCTTGCAGCAACCATCTCTTCCTTCTTCATTTTCTCACCTTCCTAGCCATGTTAATAATCTCAGTTGTAACATCCGTAGATATCCACATCACCTTTGCCAGTTTAGCAAAGTCTTCAACCAACTCATCGTAATTAATCAGTTTACAAACGAACGCTTCGTACAACACCATAACGGTGCCTCTATACTCCAAATCCCAACTCTTCGCAATGGCTCGGGCTTCTTTATCATCGAGTATTATGAGTGCTTTTTCATCTTTTGCAAGAGTTAAAGCTTCAGCCTCGCCTAAACCAATCCTCATCTCACCAATTAGCCTCTGCACTGTTTCATCTTGGCTCTCTGTTGGTTCGGTTACTGTGATCCAGCCTTCCTCAATGGCTTTTTCAATTTCTAAAGCATCACTGGCGCCAAGCTCCTTTCCTTTGTCCACACTTTCAACCTTCACTGAGTGCGAGATTATGACTGTACCGTAAAGATCCCGTAGCAGTTTTAGCCTTCCGATCTTAGCTAAACAGATTAACGGTGACGTATTCGATGTTACTTTCATACATTAATTATTGCGAAAATAAGATATTTAAATGTTAACAATCTACACAAATGTTAACAAACTCATCTAGGCACATTAAGAGCGGTGGATGGGAATTGAACCCATAAAATTTGGTGGTTCAGGTTTTTGTGAAATTAATAGGTTTTTGACCGTTGAAAGTGCGGTTTTTTTCAAGCAATATTTATATCAAAAGCGCTGCAATTCGTACCAATTAAACTGTATGTCGCCGCGCACGGTCTGTTCGGTGCGATGGGAACCCTTGGTGTGAACGTATGCCGTTTAAAACCGTAAAGAAGGATGCGGCAGATGCCTTAACGATAGAATGGGGTTTGCAAGTTAAAAATTACAAGTTAACCCTTGACAAGAAACGCTGCGTCAGCTGCCAAATATGCAGTTTAGCCTGCCCGAAAGAGGCGATAACAGTGCAGAAGCAGCCTAAAGTTGCGGGGGAAAAAGCCAAAAGAGCCAAAGTCGACGTTGACTTGGCGAAGTGCAATTTCTGCGGAATCTGCGACGTCACATGCCCCTACGGCGCAATCAGGGTTACTTTGAACGACAAGCACGAGCTTAACCTTCTGGCGAAGGACAGCTTTCCACAGCTTGTCAGGGACATAAAAGTTGACACGCGCCACTGCACCAAAGAATGCGTCGAATGCGAAACAGCCTGTCCCTTAGGGTTGATAACGGTGTCTAAAGTCGGTTTTGACGGCAAACCAGTGGAAAACGTTGATGCCCTGTCGCCGAGCGCTAAAGACCGCGTTCAGGTTAGCCTCGCCATCAAAAGCGAGTACTGCCCAACTTGCAGGGTGTGCGAGTTCAAATGCAGCCCAGGCACCATAAAAGTCAAGAAAGCCTACGACGGCGTAATCGCCATCACACAGGAAAAATGCCCAGAAGGCTGCACAGACTGCCTTGACGTTTGCCCAATCCCAGGCGCGCTTGTTCTCGAAGAAGACAAGAAAGTTCATGTTAACGATTTGTTCTGCACTTACTGCGGCGCATGCAAAAACGTTTGCCCCGTTCCCGAAGCCCTCATGGTTAAACGCACGGCAATACACCACACACCCATCCATTCAGGCGCGTGGAACAAAGCCTTAGAAAGATTAACCTCGCCAGCTGACGCGGCTAAAGAGTTCCGAAGCGTGGCTGGTGAGAGCAGGCGCAAGGCAGTAGGTAAAAGATTCCCAGCCTTTGAGGAGACGGAAAAATGAGCACATCACAAACTTCCAAAAGATTCAACTTAGAGGAGATAATGAAATGAGCAAACCAGAAGCCCCAAAACAACCCGAAACCCAAAAACCAGAAGAACTGCGGATCGGCGTTTTCATCTGCCACTGCGGCATGAACATCGCAGGAACCGTGGACGTACCATCAGTCGCCGAGTACGCAAGAACCATACCCGACGTAGTCTACGTTAAAGAAAACCGCTACACCTGCGCTGACCCGGGACAAGAAGAAATCAGAAAAGCAATAAAAGAACAAAAATTGAACCGTGTCGTCGTAGCCGCTTGTAGCCCAAGGATGCATGAGCCAACATTTCGGAAAACCGTAAGTGAAGCAGGGTTAAATCCCTATGTGTTTGAAATGGCGAACATACGCGAGTTCGCTTCTTGGTGCCATCCCAATGCTCCAAAAGAAGCCACAGCAAAAGCAAAAGATATCGTAAGGATGGCTGTCGCCAAGGCGAGGCTGCTTAAGCCTCTTGAAACCATGGAGGTTCCTGTAACCAAAAACGCCTTGGTTATCGGCGGCGGCATTGCCGGCATCAACTCCGCTCTGGATTTGGCGAATATGGGGTTCCAAGTATACCTTGTCGAGAAGAACACGAGCATAGGAGGACACATGGCACAGCTCGACAAGACTTTTCCGACTTTGGATTGCAGCATATGAATTGAAGGACCTAGGATGGTGGAGGTAAATCGCCATCCTAAGGTCCAAGTAATAACCAATGCGGACATCCTCAGTGTGGAGGGGTTTGTAGGCAATTTCAAAGTTAAGGTCCGCAAGAACCCAAAGTACGTTGATGCCAAAAAATGTACTGGCTGCGGGGAATGCAAAGACGCCTGCCCAATAGAATATCCCAATGAGTGGGATATGAACTTAGGCGTAAGAAAAGCCATCTCCATTCCGTTTGACCAAGCAGTGCCTCTGATCTACTCGATAAACAGGGATTACTGCATAGAGTGCTTCAAATGCGTGGATGCCTGTGGTGCGCGTGAAGCCATCAACTTTGACCAAAAGCCCGAAGAAGTTGAATTGGACGTTGGAGCAATCATTGTAACAACGGGTTGTGACATTTATCTACCATATGATGACGCCACGTACGGCTATGGAAGATACGATAACGTAGTTACAGCTTTGGAGTTTGAGAGACTCATCACAGCGGGCGGTCCAACAAGTGGACACGTAGTCCGCTCATCCGATGGAAAGACACCGAAAAGCGTTGCCATCATTCAATGCGTCGGTTCAAGGGACGTAAACAAGTACGAATACTGTTCAGGTTTCTGCTGCATGTATGGGCTCAAAGAAGCCATCCTTCTGAAAGAACATTACCATGATGACGTGGAAGTCTACATTTTCTACATGGATATGCGCACTCCCGCCAAAGGTTATGAAGAATTCTATCGACGAGCCCGTGAAAAGGGAATTACCTTCGTCATGGGAAAGCCGTCCCGAATAATGGAAGACCCAAAGACCAAAAATTTGATTATCCGAGCAGAGGACACGAAGCTGGGGCAGCCCATCGAAGTCGAAGCGGAGATGGTTGTGTTAAGCACAGCCGCCATACCGAGTAAGGGAGCCGAAGAATTGGCCAGCATCCTCCACATAACGCGAGGGTCAGACGGGTTCTTCATGGAAAGTCACCCGAAACTCAAACCAATGGACACGCCTATGGACGGAGTATTCCTAGCAGGTGCTTGCCAAGGACCAAAGGACATACCCTACAGCGTAGCCCAAGGAAGCGGCGCGGCTTCAAGAGCTGCCACCATTCTTTCGCAGCCGAAATGGAAGATAGAACCGATTGTCTCCATCGTTGACGTCGCCAAATGCAGAAACCCGAAAGCAAAGTGCGGTGTATGCGTGAAAAGCTGCCCCTTCGGAGCCATAACCGCGGTTGAGGGGCAACCAGCCCAGATCAACGCAGCTCAGTGCCATGGCTGCGGAACATGCGTTGCTGAATGCCCACAAGACGCCATAACCCAGATGCACTTTACGGATGAACAAATAACCTCACAAATCAGAGCCGCGCTGGAAAGGGACCCTGAAGACATTATACTGACGTTTATGTGTAACTGGTGAGGTTACGCCGGCGCGGACCGAGCGGGGACGAGCCGGCTTGAATACCCTCCGACGACGAGGGCTATTCGGGTAATGTGCACAGGACGGGTAGACAGAGACTTCGTCATGGAAGCCTTTAGACTGGGAGCCGGAGGCGTATTGATTACCGCCTGCCATCTTCCCAACGACTGCCACTACATCTCTGGAAACGTCAGGATGAAAGCGCGCATGGATGCCTTAGCTGGCATGCTTCAAAAGCTTGGATTGAGCCCGCATAGATTCAGGGTTGAGTACGTTTCGTCAGCTGAAGGAGAGAAATTCGTCAGCATCATCAAGGAAATGACTAGTCAAATGCAAGCTTTAGGCAAAGACAAGATACTCGCGGAAAACGCAAAGCTTCGACCAACCTTAGAGAACATGCTGAAACGCAAAGCAGCCGCCCCAGCCCCTGCAGCTAAACCCGCCGATCAAGCACCCGCAAAGTAGGCAAAGAATTGGCTCCTGAGCCATTGCGGTTGGGTGGAAGGTTCTTGTGGCAGTATGGGCTGTTCGATACGGATATCTTTAGCCTTGGCGGTAAGCTCAACACCTAGAGCCTTGACTTTCTGGGTCTTGTCATCTATAATAGCTCACTTTCAACATGTATAATCAACTTATCTTTTTGTGAATTGGCTAACTGTTAAGAGTCAACTAATGTCAGGAAGTGCCTGCAGATCCTTTCCTCGATTATCTAAAGCACAAGTTTTAAAAACAAATTAAACAATACCAGAATTTGTCCTCTATTTAATTGCTGAAGGACTGGGAAGATAATCCGATCCAGATGGAAATGCCTCACAATTCTCTGTTTAATACTTATCTTAGTCGCAAGCTTAGGTTTACCCGCTAAAGTGAAAGCACAATCAAATGGATTAACCCAACAGATTCCGCCGATGGACTTACACCCCGTAACGACTCAGCCTCAGCCTGATGGCGGCTTCATTAAAGATTGTGGTGTTTCTCAAGACGATGTCTGCAGCTCAAGCTGGATGGTATGGAGGGATTACACGCAGATGGGCAACCCGCTAACTGAGAAACTGGAGGGTGGCTTTGGAGAAACCGTCAACGGAACTGAGTTTACTCTGGGCTTCGGTCTAACCTCATTTATTCCTCCACCCCAAGCCCCAAATATTCCGGTGGGAACGATAAGCCAGACAACAGACAACCCATGCGGAATCTGGATAAGCTGCCAGTACGGAGCATTCCCAATCTGGCTCTACAATGCCACAGACGTGACAACAAATTCAGGTCAGGTCACAACAGTCAATGGGTTGCCGAGTGTCACACTTAATGAGACATTCAGCAACATCCAGCTCGACACAGGCGGGCACGGTGACTCCACAGTGAATCTTGTTGTAAGCCAACAAATAACTGGTAACGCCACCACCATGATAGCTCAAGTCAATGTCTACGCCGACCTGAGCAACATGCACTTTTACCTGCCTGACGGCACAGAGATACCGCAGGGCACCGACTACTCACTTAACCTCCTGTGGATAACTGGATTATCCAATGGAACCGAGTCGGCACAGCTCGGATACTTTACTGCTTATCCATATACAATCATCGGGAACTCATTATACTTCATTGTGAACGGCGAAGTAGGCAACATTGCAGGCATAACTTTAAGCGACAAATACGTGGAAAGCCAAGGTGCAAATCAAATGTCAAGCCGCCAAGCACAAGTCCAGTTCATAAGCACTAACGCAACTGTGGGTGCACATCGTGCACCAGAGTGCCTCTGTCTCCAAACGTTCCCAAACCTGACCTACGGAGTTACTACTAGCGTGCAGAGCGACCCCACCATCTACATGAACCATGCATTAATGTCGACTCTTCCCCTAATCACTCTCATTGTTGTCGTGGCTGTTGTAATTGCTGCATGCGTCGTTCTTTTCCGATATCGAAAAAGATTCAGGAAGGGAGCTAAAAAAATAAATGCCGAAACTTAATGCTTAATGAAATCCCAAGCTTGTGGCTTGATAGTATTCTGGGACTTTTCTTAATCTAATCATTAAAATCACCCAACGCGCGTTTCTGAGCGGAATATGTCTATGTTGCCGAGTGAATACAGAAATCGCACTGCGAGAAAAATTATTCAGCAGCTGAAGGCATCAATCGGGGCGTCCCACGGCTAGGCGGTCATAGCATCGGACTTCAAATCCGGTGAGCCCGCAAGGTCTCGGAATCCGATTCCCCTTGGACGCCGCCACTATACCACTGCAAAATCTGGCAAGAAATTCACTTGAAAGGATTTACGACGTTTAGAAAGTTATATTTCTTGAAGTCATCAACATTTTCTGTATAAATGCATTCCACTTTGTCATCTTTGGCTGTGACCGCCATGGCGCAGTCGAAAATCTTGCCTTTAGTCACTTTCATTTCCTTCGTTAACCTCAAAACGTCCATGACTGCATTCGATGCTGGATTGATCTTCTCGATTTCGCGGCATTCCCAAAAGTCGAGGCATACATTTACGGCTTCACTTAATTTCATTGGAGACTCCACTCTCTTGGGATTCGTGATTACCGCAAAAAATTCATATATCACTTGTGCAGTCAAACATGCATCAAGTTTTCCAGTCATCGCATCCTCAATTACGGCGCTGGCGCGTTTCTGAAAAGGAGATGACTTGTTATGGGCGTGAACAAGGATATTGGTGTCAAGTAATGTCTTCGTAGATTTCCTCTCGCGAAAGTTTCCCTTTTATTTTCCCTAAGTCAGGTGGATTCTTAAGTCTTTTAAGAATTCGGGCTGCTGCATCGCAGCTGCGTGCAATTTCCAATTTGGCTACCCCTTTCTCGACAACCTCGATGCGCAATACGTCGCCTTCAGCTAGTCCCAGCCGTTCTTGGACTTCGCGTGGGAGGTATACCTTATCTTTATAGAACGTGGTTTCAGTCATGCACTCATCATTTACCCAATAAGTTGGGCAAAATATAAGCGTTTACCCAAAGACTCACCCAAACCCTTGTGAAAACGAGTAGCAAGAAGCTTGAAAGATTCGATTGAAAGATAAAGCCCGAAGGATAATTAATGAACGCTGCAGAAGCTTAAAATGGGTCTACAGCGGTCCAGAGCGGAATATGTTTATTTTGGCGAGTGAATACAGAAATCGCACTTCGAGACAAATTGCTTCATAGCTGAAAGCACCAGTTGAGGGCGTCCCACGGCTAGGTGGTCCTAGCATCGGACTTCAAATCCGGTGAGCCCGCAAGGTCTCGGGGTCCGATTCCCCTTGGACGCCGCCATCGCTCACAGTTTCAAAACAGCTCAGAATGAGTTCTCAATAACCAGCATGATGGGCTCGGTTGTCACAAGACATAAAAACAATTGAGGATACCTTACTGGGTATGAAGAGCCGTTCGCTAAAGGGCGAATCCCCGTCTCAGCTGATAGATGCGAGAATCAAGGAGCTTGGCGACTGGCGAGGCGAGATGCTCTTACACCTCCGTGCTCTCATCAAGCAAGCCGATCCCGGAATCGTTGAAGAATGGAAGTGGGGGATTCCTGTGTGGTCTCACAATGGATTGGTCTGCACAGGCGAGACGTACAAGAGCGTCGTGAAGATGACTTTCTCCAAGGGTGCCTCGTTGAAAGACCCCTCGCACCTCTTCAATTCGAGCCTCGAAGGTAATACAAGGCGCGCCATTGACTTCCATGAGGGTGACGAGGTTAACGAGAAGGCTCTGATTGCTCTTGTTCGTGCAGCCGTGGCTGCGAATGCCTCGACCCGTGTCTAGTGTGCCAAACTTCGATAGCTCCCTCTCCTTGCTGAACGGAATGGTCCAGAGGAAGTGATCACGTCACTGTTTTCAAAACGGTGTCTAACCTCTCTGCTGCTGTGGTGATTTCGTTTTTTTGTATTCCTATGCTGGCGTCGAAGTTGATGTAGGATGAGACGTACTGTGGGCAGCACACTCCGAAATCGTTTTTTTCCAGCGCTCTTGCGCCGTTGACCCTTGCCGCGTACAAGGCTTTGCCTATTTTCTTGGCGTCTCTTCCATCTAGCGTCATAGCCACGGATATTGGATTGTAAACATTCAGTATTCGCTGTCCGTGCCTCTCCGCCACCGCCTTGAGGGATGATTCAAGGAACCGCCTGTTTTCTTCCTGCTGGGTTCTCAGCTTCTCGTACCCGTCTAATCCTATCGACAGTACGGCTGCTAGGAACTGCGCTATGGGAGCGGCTGTTGCCCTTCCCGCGTAGATTTCAGACACGGCGTCTAGGAATTCTTCGTTGGGCGCGGCGACTATTGCTCCTCCGACTGGGGTTAGGAAATTCTTGTCTGTGCTCTGGATTATGGCGTCCACGCGTCCTGCGTCGATTGCGCCTCTTACGAGTTTCATGATTTCGCGGCTCTGCACTCCGAAGGCGTTGTTTATGATATGCGGCACTTTCTTCTCCTGTGCGATCTTTGCGATTTCTTTGATTTTATCTGGTTCTCTGGGTGAAAAGAAAGTGGTTGTTGACAGAATCGCGGCGGTATTTTCGTTAACTGCTTTTTCTATCTCTTCTGGGGGAACGTTCACTGCGTCTCCGCAGACTTCTCCTGCCACTATTCTTTCTTGAAGACCTGCAAGATGAATCGCCTTCAGTGGAGTTTTAAGGTCAATCTGTGGGTAAACAACCTCTTTTCCCCCAGTTTGGTTTCTTGCGGCGCACAAGGCAAGAGCAAGCGTCATTCCTGTTGCCACAGGAAAAACCACCGCCTTCTTGATGTTTGGAACCCCGAACCTTTTCATGGCGTCAGTTGCCAATTTGTTAGCGAAATAATACATGAGAGACCCACCTGCCGCCTTAGGCTGGGCTTCGGTCAGGTCACCTGACCTTCCTACCCCATGATGAAATCCAAATGCCAGCTTTGAAACCACTGGAGAAGCAACCCTGCCCTCGCGTTCGCCTAAGAAAACTGCTTTGCTGTCCTTGTCCGAATCCATTGCAGACAGCAGATTCAGCAGCGTTTCGATTTGGCTGTCTTTCCAGCCTTCTTTTGGTATTCTTCTTTGCTCGAAAAGTAGTTTTATCGACTGGGACTCTGTGCCCAGCACTGTCAAGCCCCTTTCAAGTATGCTCTTTGGGATTGTGTCCTTCAACTTATCAAACGGCAACATAAAACATACCTTTAGCACTGTCGGGCTCCCGATTTGTCTTTCCCTGTATATAAATTGTTAGTTTTGGCATCGTGGAGTCTGACGCGACTTGACTACATTTGCTGGCATTTAGGGGATGCAACCACTTGATAAGCCTTAAATAGCGTTCTCTTGCACAATAAGTATGCAGTGATGGCAATGGGAAGAATAATAATCATAGATGACGATTCTCCCACAACCAGAGGAAAATTGATAACTTGCCCGATATGCAATGGTACAGGAAAATGCAAACCTTGTAAAGGTACAGGTACTGTTTGGGATAGAAGAGGTCCTTTTATAACAAATAATTGCGAGGGCTGCGGTGGAACTGGTAACTGCCCAAGATGTCACGGTGACCGATACATTAGAGTCTAACAGGAGTGTTGCATTGGCAAAACCTAAAGTCATCACTCTCGATCAAATGAAAAACGAATTGTCTAAAACTTATTGTGATGTCCATACGTGCAGTCGAATGGCAGAACTTATTTTTAAAACTGAGGATAATGAGTTGTGGCTTTGTTTCTGCAAGAATCATGATCCAAGAAACTGGAAACCAGTCTATCCCACATCTAAGAAATAACTTGTAAATCTCAAAGCTAAACTTTGATTATCTAAATATTGTTACTTGTTCGTTAATTCAAACAGGCACACCTCCATTAAACGCCTTTGGCGAGCCCGATGCTCGACACAATTATAAACCCAAGACGGCATAGACAACTGGGGAAAACAGGGTGTCGCAGAGTTATCCTTACCTGCTTATAATGTGCGGATTGCCTAGTTCAGGAAAGACCACCATCAGCAAAAACGTCGCCTCCCTGCTTGAGGACAAACACGAGATATCGACCATGGTCATCAGCTCGGACGATTTTCGGGACATGCTCTCGTACAGCTCCAAAGGATTCAAGCCTGAGCGGGAAGCGTCGGTGAAGGCTCTTTATGAGAAGGCGATTGCAACTGGTTTGGAAGCTGGTTTTCTCGTCATCAGCGATGACTTAAACTACTACAAATCGATGAGGAGCGAGCTTAGGCAGATTGCTAAACGGTCAGGCTCCGACTACGACATTGTCTTTGTTGATACACCCGTTGAGGTAGCCGTCAAATGGAACCAAGAACGAGGGTCGCCGATACCGCAGTCCCTCATTGAGGAAATCAATCAGAAACTTGACCCGCCCAAAGGCGACTACAAATGGGACACTCCCCTCGCCGTTGTCGACCCAAGCAAGCAAAGCTTAGAGGGAATCGCCAGTGCCATCGTTACTGCGGTTCTGAAGAGGCTGGAAAACCCGATTAGGTCCAAGCCCAAAAAAGTTGTGGAAGACGAGAAATCACTGAGGGCAAGAGGCATTGAGCGGGAAACCCGAAAAGCCATGATGGAGGTCATGACGCGGTACAAGAACCCGGACTTGGGCATTTCTCTTTCCGCCATCAGAAAAGAAGTGGTGCACAAGGCGCTGGCGGACGGCTTGAAGCCTGTAGATGCGGTCGAATTGTTCCTCAGGGAAGCCAATGCGGTCGCAAAAAGTTACGCCGTGACTGAAGGCAAGGGCCTCATTCCCGTTCATGTGGGTCTTTTCGGGCATGTTGACCACGGCAAGACAATGATTGCCCGGCAGCTAACTGAGAAACCTTCGACGGCTGCATTGGACAAGGCACCGGACTCCGCCCGCCGTGGAATGACGCTGGACATGGGCTTCTCCGCTTTCACCTTAGGTCCGTACCTGGCTACTCTCGTCGACTTGCCGGGGCACTTCAGCTTGGTCAGGCATGCGGTGGCGGGCGCCAACATAATTGACGCGGCGGTGCTGGTTGTGTCCGCCGACCTCGGATTGCAGGTTCAGAGCGTGGAGCATTTCGCAATAATCAAAGACGTGGGAATAAAGAATCTTGTAGTTGCCCTCAACAAGGTTGATTTGGCGTCCAAAGAGAGAATTGATGAAGTCAAGACAAAAGTCAAGCTTCTCCTAAAGGGAACTCCATACGAGAACGCAAAGATTGTGGAGGTCTCAGCCTTAACTGGCAAGGGAATTGATGAACTCAAACGCGCCTTGCAAGATTCCATCAGTCCACCCATTCGCCAGTGGAATGGCCCGTTCAAGATGCCTATCGACCACGCATTCACCATAGCCGGAGTAGGAACTGTCTTAACTGGCACGATTCACCGTGGGAAAGTTAAGGTGAAAGACACCGTTGAAATCAAGCCCATCGACAAAAAAGGTCAAGTGCGTTCGCTGCGGTCATTCGGCGAGGACAAAGAGGAAGCTATCGCTGGAGACAGGGTAGGCGTCGCCGTCAAAGACCTAAAACCTGATGACGCTCACAGGGGTTACGTAGCCGTTTCTCCTGGCTCCATCAGTTCTACCCGCCGAGTGATAATCGAGTTGGAAGTGGACAAGTACTATCTGCGTCCGTTGACGCCGTACAGCGATGTAGATGTGTTTGTTGGGTCTTATGAAGTGCTGGGAAACGTTGTGCCCGGCGCCGTGGAAGACGGCAAGTTCGTTGTGAAGCCGTCGGTGAAGGCTCCTGAAAAATGCCTAGTTTACATAGAACTCAGACAACAAGTCGTGGCGGAAAGAGGAGACCACATGCTCTTGATGAACCCTGGACTCCAAGCCCGCGAATTCCGAATAATCGGCGGAGGAAGAATCACTGAGACAGACAGCAAACTGGAATTCTTCTCAAAAAAGACCAAACAGGGAACTGCAGGACAAAAAAGAGAAGCCGACGAGTACTCAGTGACGGGTCTCTTTGGCACCTCGGAAGCTGCCTCCAAATTCGTGGGAAAACAAGTTGTTACAGCAACGGGAGTTACAGGCGAAATCAGGGCTTCGCTGTCATTGGGCGAAGTTTCAGTCAAGTTCAAAGAACCCGTGCACGAAGGCGAAAAAGTATTTCTCTACGTCTACAAGAAGTTAAAAATCAAATAGCCAGTTTCCTTATACGCCGAATCTCCTTCAGTCAGAAACAACATTTCCGCAGTTTAGCGCTCAAAGTATCGGTGATGTAAGCATGAGCCTGCATAAGATCGGCAGCATGGAGGTCAGACATCCAAGCGATTGAAACGGTATGACGTCTTAACGGTTTTTTCCATATCAATTAAAATATAACTTACGAGCAAGGTTTTCCACAGTATTGATATAGCATTGTCGAAGGATGAGGGAAGGAGACATGAACAAAATAACCAAACCAACCACTGTTATCTTAACAGTCTCAATCATAATAGTATTATTGGTGTCCCTTGGAACACTAAACATCTCTCGAGCATTTCAAGCATCTGGTTTAAACGCGAACCTTACGCTTTACGCTTCTGCAGGCGACCAAAACTCCGGAAGTGACACCGCCCAGGTATATGTCACAGGCGGCACTGGGCCACACTTGACTTTCAACTGGTATGTTAACAGTGAATATGTTCAAACGAACTATGGCGATTATGCTTCGGTCGGCGATTACGCGTACGGTTATTTTGATTTCGCGTTTTCCTTCTCGGATCTTAACCTCGGCTCAAACACCATTTCCTGTGAAGTCACGGACAGCGCTTCCAATGAGGTCACGGCGACTGCAGGTTTCTATTTATACCCTCCACTCTCAGTGACCGTTTCACCTAACCCTGAAACTGTAGATTCGGGTCAATCTGCCACGTTTACCGCCGATGTATCAGGCGGTTCAGGGTCTTATTCGTACCAGTGGACTTCTCAAAGTGCCGCGCCAGTTGGTGGTACGACATCTTCAACGCTTACTTGCACCGCCCCAACTGTTGTGCAAACCACTCAATACGCTGTTTATGTAAAGGTGACCGACGCCCTTCCCGCCTGCGACGGACTCAGCCTCTGTGATTCTTCTCTCACGCCAAACCTCACAGTTAATCCTCTACCAACCGCCACTGTTTCTCCTGCCAGCGCCAATTTGGCTGTTGGATCAACTCAGCAATTCAGTGTTCTTTCAGCGAGCGGCGGCACAGGGTCGCTGAGTTATGAATGGTACGTCAACAACCATGACCATGGCACCGGTTACGATACTGGTGATTCAGGCCCAATTTACTATTACACTGCCGCACCCGACGACGCTACCTTCACACCAAGCGTTTACGTCGAGGTTACTGACAGCCTCGGTGGAATTGGCGATTCCAACTATGCAAGCGTAAACGTGAACTCCGCTTCTTCTGTCAGTGTTACTGTTTCTCCAGATCCTTGCACTATGTATGTCGGAGGCACCCAGACTTTCACGGCTTCAGCCACAGGCGGCACGGGATCCTATACTTACGACTGGTATCTCAACGGCGCTGATACTGGACAAACTGGTTCAACTTTCGATTATACTGCTCAAGCAGGAGACGTTAACACTCCACCCAGCATTTACGTAGTCGCATGGGACACCAATCTCAATGGTGGGACATCTAACACTCCCACCATAACCGTAAATCCTTTCACCGCAATTGTTTCCCCAAGCGCTTGGACCATGGACGTTGGGCAAGTGCAAACATTCACGGCTTCTGTCTACGGCGGTACCCCACCGTTCGATATCGAATGGTACGTCAGCAACAGTTTTTATGGTTCCGACGTCAATGTTCAATCAGGAGGAACGTCTTTTGACTACATTGCTCAATCCCAGGACACCAGCTATCCACCCAGTATTTATGCCATCGTTACTGACAGCAGTACCCCACAGTTACAGGCTACTTCTAACGTGGCGACAATCACAGTGAGCTTTGGTCCTGTTAACCAGGCGAGCACAGGAGCGAGCGGCACCGTGCAAGGCGGCTCTGTAACGATAGATGAGTCATCAACAACAGGTGTCTCCGCAACCATCTCAACTCCCACAGGAACTCCTCTACCGGACGGCACACAGATTGATGTTAACTCAGCGTCTTACGGAAGCACCCCGCCAGCGGAGGTAACTACACCGCCGCCCATATCTATAACTGGCGGAGGAACGGCGATCTATTATGATGTTTCGGTTTCACAAGGCGGCGGCGCTCCTTTGGGGTCAAACGTTAATGTTCAAGTAAGCTTTACCGACCCAAGCATCACCAGCTCAAGCACCATAGCGTATTGGGATGCCTCTACTAGCAGTTGGATTCAAGTGACTCCCACAGTCTTCACAGCTCCCGACACAATATCCGGCAGCATCCCTGCATCCGCTTTAACAGGAACACCCATCGTAGTAGGCTCTCCACAACCTGTTTTCGTCGCACCCGAATACTCCATCGGCGCCCTCCTCGCCGTAATCGCATGCTTCGCAGCCTTCATCGCAATTCGCAAACCACACGCCCCCGCCTTGCTAAACCGCAGCAAATACTAAGCTGGCGCTCGTCACAAAACTCCAAGCAAGTCCTTGAAAACATGCTAAAACGCAATTAAAAACCCATTTTCTTTTTCCCCTGTTTTAGGACTTGCTTGTTTTCTTAAACCATGCTATGCCTATCACGATGACTGTTAGAGCTGCAGCGGCGGCGACTGGGTTGATGCCTGGCGCGGTAATGTAGGTTTCAGCGAGAAGCGCCGCTACAGTTATGAGCGAAACCGCGATTACCGTGCCCACGGCGATGGTTTTGTTGCTCACCTTAACGTCAACCTGCCTGTTCTGCACGGATAAAAAACAGGTTTTTGATTTAATTCTACGCTTTAGAACAGCATGTTCAGTTAGTAGGACACTTTTGCCCAGAAAGTTTCTTAGGCAAGAAAAATTTTGTTTATAAACGTTTAAAAGGGAAAAAGGTTTAGTCTTCTTCGTCGAATCCGCGGTTTTTGATTTTAAGCTGGTTTTCTTTTTCGCCGATGACTCTGAACCGTTCTGTCAGGTCATGCTTGTGCAGAAACTTCTTTACAGTTATCTTCACGTACTTCTTGCTTAGTGCTTCGCCTTCGCCTTTCACCGTGACAACTTGCTCTGCCGTGGACACTTCCCCGCCTGTTTTCTCCTTCAGGAAATCTGACAGCTTCGAAACCAGGTCCTTCTCCTCGTGTTTAAGATCTGACGCGTCGACTTTCATCTCAACAACTTTTGATTCACTCATATTCAATTCACCTCGGTTCACGTGCGCCCATAAGCTCATGTTTAGCAATGCATCTCACTAAAGCTTCACTGATAAGTTTTCCGCTGCCAACCCACCCGCACATCCAAAAGAAAAGCAACGAAAACGTCAACCTATGCCATTTTGGGTGCAGCACAACCTAGCGGGAAAATGTTGGGGGCTAACTCTTTTGGCTTCTTGTGAAGTACGCGGAAAAAATCGCTAACCTGTCAATGGGGTAGAAAATAAGCATTGAGTAACATTTTGTTTTGCGTACGACGGCTACGGCGCGAATCGGGCTGGTCAGCAGCAGCCGAAAACAGTTCACCTTGTCCCTTCCACTGTAGGACGGCAACGAAAGCATGTGTATGCGAAGGTCATGCTGAATGGTCTCGCCTAAGCCAGCTCTTGTAATATGGTCGGAGACAACGTCTGAGAGGACAACCCACTTGTACCCCGCTTGCCGCATCCGCGCGGGACTGGAAGACTCGCAGAAACCAAACCGTTTCACGACGTCGGTTCGGCAGAGGTTGTTGTCGACGCTGCGCTTGTCAGGTCTGTTCTGGTACTCGTAAGCGTCAAGCTTGCGCAGCCTCGGCTCGGTGGAAAGACGTATGCCCTGGACAACGCCGACATGCGGGTCTTTCATGGCTTCAAAGGCTTTGCGCCACCAGTCACGGCTCAAAAGCACGTCATGCTCGAAGCTGGCGAAGAGTGGCGTGGAAACGAGGCTCAGCGCCGTCTGCTTGTTAGCCTGTAACCCCCTGCCTCTGTTAAAGTGGACTTCCCAACCGAACTCCTTAGCGATCTTCACAGTCTGGTCCGTGCTGTGGTCGTCGCTGATGATTTTTCGGTTGACGCACTCGGCAGGTATTACCTCGGAGATTCTTTGAAGCACGGCTGGCAAAAGTTTTTCACTGTTAAAAGTCCACATAATCAAGTCGATTTTGCCTATTTTCGCCGTTTCAGAATCACCTGCTTAACGTTTTCCAAACTTTTCGGGTTGGACTTTGCTGATAGCAATGGCAAAAAACTTGTATTTATCAGTTGCTAACAAATCGCCAAGTTCACTTTTAACAGGGCGGCAATCTGAAAGCCGACGCAATCGATGGATTGCTTGTGCTCATCATGCATCGTGAAGAGGGCTCAGCCAACCAAGAAACGTTGACTGTTGCCGTTTTGGTTTTTTCGTCAGTTCGCCCGTCGAGTCAATATCACCGCCGAAAGGCTCAGTGACTCTAGTGCTCATCATCCAAACCATAAATTGAGCGGCAATCCTTAAGACTGTTACGGCAGATTTCTTCATCGAAACTTGCAATGGAATATTTTGCAGGTGTTATTCTCACTCGTTGTCTAAAATTTCTTGAAGGAGAGGCTTTAACGGAGGTAATTCGCATTTTGCCGTGTCCCATAGATCTTTGAACTCGACTTTAGGGTATTCATGGGCTAAGAAGTTTCTTGCGGATTTCATTCTTGCCCAGGGAATTTGGTTGTATTTCTGTCTTATTTCGAGTGGAATCAGCTTCACGTTTTCGCCTATGAGTAGCAGATTCATGGAAACAGCTTTTATCGCCATTTTGTTTTGGAGGAAGCCCTCGTATGTCAGGTTTTTAGTGAATTCCTCGACTTCTAAGATCGCTTCAAGAATTTCGTTAATGTACACTTTGAAGTTTTTCATACAGTAACTATCTCATTTAGAACTTGGTTTTTTATCATCGGCAAAAGAGCGCCTTTTTGTACAAGGTCGATCTTTAATCCCAGTTTCTTTCTGATGAATTGCTGTACCTCAATGAACTTATAGAGACCAATCGGCTGCGAAAACGTCACCAATATGTCCAAATCGCTGTTGTTGGTTTGTTGTCCTCGCGAGTAGGAACCAAATATAGCTATCGTGTCGACCTTGTAGCGCCTTTTGAGCTCTGGCTTGAGTTCCTGCAACTCAGCTTTGAGTTCTTCCAATGATCTCATTCCAAGCCACCTTCGGTTAACAGGGTAATTATTACGTTAACCAATATTTATTTTCGCCTTCGGTGTGTGCGTTTAACGCACTTTATCAGGCAATGCATTTGCGGAGTATTGTTTTTATTTTCCGCAAGTGTTCTCCCTTTCAAGGAAGTTGATCTGGCTATGGATCTTTTGGAAATCATCCGAAACAGGCGAAGCATAAGAGCCTACAAGAGCGAAGACTTGCCAGAGGGCACCGTTGAGAAACTTCTTGAAGCCGCAAGGTGGGCGCCTTCAGCTGGAAACGTTCAGCCATGGGCGTTCGTCGTCGCCGCCACACATAACATGAAGCTAAACCTCTCTGTGGCGGCTTACGGGCAGAAGCAAGTTGAGGAAGCCTCGGTTGTGATCATTGTTTGCGCCGATGAAGCACGCGCGGAAGAAAGTTACGGGTTACGGGGAAAGACCCTTTTTTGCTTACAGGATACCGCCGCAGCGATTCAAAACATCCTCCTGTCCGCCCACGCTCTGGGTTTGGGCTCATGCTGGGTCGGCGCCTTCAAGGAGGAACAAGTGCGGAAAGCGGTGAACGCGCCCAAGAACATGCGACCAGTCGCGTTGATTCCCGTCGGGACCCCTGATGAGACTCCTGAGGCTCGGGTTAGGCGCCCGTTAAGCGAGATAATGCACAGAGAAACCTTTTGACACCAGCCAAAAACGAAAAGTCGAAGCGTCGGCAGAAAAAGCATATATGACTTAAACCCCACTCTTCTTGAAAGACACACAGGTGAAACAAGACGGCTTCGTCTAACGCTGAAGAAAACAACAATGAGATGGTGGTTACACCTTGGGAAGTGAAAGGCAAAGTTGACTATGAACGCCTTATCCGAGAATTCGGCACCCAACCGCTCACCCCCCAGCTTCTTGAAAGAGTGGAAAAGCACACGGGCAAACTGCACTTGCAGCTTGAGAGGCAAATTTTCTTCAGCCACCGCGACCTAGACACCGTGCTTGACCTCTACGACCAAGGCGTCAAATTCGTTCTTTACACGGGCAGAGGACCCTCAGGGCCAGTGCACATCGGGCATCTTGTCCCGTGGATTTTCACCCTTCACATACAACAAAAATTCAATACGCGACTCTACTTCCAGATGACAGACGACGAAAAATTCTTGATTGATGATGATGCCAACCTCAAGGAAACGGGGAAATACGCCTACGAAAACGCGCTCGACCTCATCGCGCTGGGCTTCAAACCCGAAAACACCTTCATAATCTACGACACACAAGACATCGACCTCCTCTACGACATCACCCTTGAAGTGGCGAAACGCATCACTTACAGCACGGCGCGCAGCAGCTTCGGCTTCCAAGACAGTACAAACATCGGCTGGGTAATGTGGCCAGCCATCCAAGCCGCGCCATGTTTCATCCACAAAAAACTCACGGGCGAAAACGTCCCAGCGCTCATCCCCGCAGCCATCGACCAGGACCCGTACTGGAGAGTAACCCGCGACATAGCCCAGAAACTCGGCTACTACAAACCCGCGCAAATCCACTGCCGCTTTCTGCCTGGTCTGGGGCAAGGCGGAAAAATGAGCGCGTCAATGCCTGAAACCAGCATTTTCACCATGGACCCGCCTGACGTGGTTAAGAAGAAGATTTGGAACGCTTTCACAGGCGGCAAGGGGACGGCGGCTGAGCAGCGGAAAGAGGGCGCTGACCCGACGGTGTGCAGCATCTTCCAGTACTACTTCTACCTGTTTGAGGAGGACAGCAGCAAGCTTGCGGAGCGGGAACGTCGATGTCGAGGCGGCGAAATTCTGTGCGGCGAATGCAAGAAAGACATCGCAGAAAAACTCAACCGTTTCCTCGAGCAGCACAGGGAACGACGGGAGAAAGCTAAAGACGTCATCGAACAATACCATATAAAGCGGTAGATGACGGTTCTTTTCAGGTTTTCAAGCGTGGCGGCTGAAAAGTATTTTAGGCAGGTATGAAAATCATACTAGCAGTTGATTTGGATGCAGGAAGAACCTGAAATCGCGGTTGTCGGAACCAAAGGTCAAATAGTTATCCCGCAGCGAATGCGAAAAGAATTGGCGATCAAGCCCAACACCAAGCTATGCGTGTACAAAAGGGACGATAAACTGGTTATCATGAAGCTCGCTGTCTCCCCCTTAGATGATATGAAAGCGCTTTTCAAAGAAATAGACAAACAGAACAGAGGAAAAAAGAAGCCAGCCGAGAACGAGATTTTGGAGGATATCCAGCAATATAGACGGGAGAAAAGAGCTAAGGAAAACAAATGCGCCGAGTAGTTGTCGACACAAACGTTCTGGTTTCAGCGGCTATTTGGGGCGGCAAACCCCGAGAGCTTTTGCTCAAGTTGCTCGAGCACGATGTAGTGATATCTTCACCCCAACTGGTTGCTGAGTTATCTGATGTTCTTGCTAGGCGCGAATCCCTTGTAGGTAATGTTCAAACAAAACGATTCGTTAGAGATTTTGTGCAACAAGCCGAAATGACGAAAGATACAGCCAGATTCAAACTGGTCTTGGATGATCCCGATGACAATGTCATTTTGGATGCTGCTTACTCCGGAAAAGCAGATTACATTGTCACTGGCGATAAGCATCTACTCGCCCTAAAGGAATTCAAGAATACCCAAATAGTCACTGTCAAGCAAATGCTCAACATCTTGGACGAAACCTGAAATGGTCACCGCCATTTTACCTATTAGCGGCGACTGGGTCTCACCGGTTAAGATTTAGAAGCGTTCTTACAGGCGTAAAAGGCGCGGCAACGGACCGAAAAAGCCGATGGCAAGGCGGCGAATTCAAAAGACATCGCAAAAAAACTCAACAAGCTCGTCGAGCAGCACAGGGAACGACGGGAAAAAGCCAAAGACGTCATCGAACAATACCACATAAAACGTTAACTTCGGCACTATGCCCCTTTGGCTCGGTTATTTCAGCTCTTCAAGAACTTTTCTAAATTGCAGTTTGAGATTTGGAAGAATTTCCTTTGCTGTCACCCACAAAAGTTCCTTATCCGCGCTGAAATATTCGTGAGTAAGATCAGTTCGCATATTCCTTAATCGATCATACGGAATGCGGTAGGTGTAGAACAAGTTTCTAATTTGCTTATGCTTAGATAAGACGCGTACAGCCTCACCGATATTTCTTACGAGGTCATCAACCGCATAGACCCTTATTTCGTCTTTTAGAAACTGTTCACATGTTAACCCTTTAGTAATCGCTTCTATTTTCTCAATGTAAAAAATGATTTCTGACAGGTAAAGCAGAGGGCTTCTTTCCAGATGATCTTCACTCATACTGGTATCGCTTCACTGAGCACGTGGTCTTTAATGACTGGATTTAGATATTTCTTTGAGACAACATCTACTTTAACGTGCAGTTTTCTTCTAAGGTAACTTCTAAGACCCGCCACTAACAGCAGATCTGCCCCCTCAGAATAAGTTACCAGAATGTCAATATCGCTTTTTTCGGTCTGTTCTCCGCGTGCGTAGGACCCAAAAATATCTACGGTTTCCACCTTGAACCGTTTCTTTAACGTGGGTTTTAATGCCTGAAGCTGCTGTTTCACTTCGTCAAGTGACCTTTGCATGCGAAGTAACTCCAAAGGGTGCTTAATTACTCTTTTTGAAGCTTTTGCTTCTTTAACTTTATGGATAAAAAACTGTGGCTCTTGACGGCGGATTAGGCATTGGCAACCCCCTTAAGGCGAACGATTTTTTATGGATACCACGTGTAGTAAGGGGTAGACCGCTGTCTTGTTAGTGCCCCGCCGATGAGCCCTGCAACTGCCGAGACGACGGCTCCTAACGCTGCAAGAAAGCCGCCTATAATGCCGATAGCTGTTCCCACTAAGCTGCCGAAAGAGCCATGGAGGATGAGACTAAAGAACCCTCCAAGCAGGGCAGCGCCAGCGAGGGCAAGCACAACAATGACTACTGCGCCAAGCAGCCCAGACAAAAAGCCAGCTATCAAGCCGCGGATGGGTCCTCCCGCTATGGCGCCAGCGGCGAACCCGCCGATAAACATGCCTACTAAGACGCCGATGAAGGGCAAGAGCACGCCGAGGGGTATGCCTATGATGAGGGATAGGACGAAGCCTGCGAAACCGCCAAGCAACACTCGGCTGACACTGTTCACCTGTTTCACCGTTGGCTGGGTGAAGACCAAACTTTAAGATAAACTTTTTCGAAGCAAACCTAAAGCGTCGTGTTATGCATGCAAATCCTGCCGCGGGTTCTATGCGGCTTCAAAAAGTGTTCTGCCCATAAAGGAAAAGAGAAATAAGCTAACGCGCGACCACTTCATACGGTGATTTATGTGTCTGCTAAAACTCAAGTAAACATATCCTCAGCCACTAGGCTCCTGCATCCGATGCACATCGTCCTGGTTTCATGCGTCGGCAAAGCTGGCAAACCCAACATCACAACCCTCGCGTGGGCTATGCCGACCTCGATTAACCCGCCGCTTGTCGCCATCAGCCTCGCGCCGACACGGCACTCCCACTTGCTGATTGAGGAGTCAGGCGAATTCGTTGTGAACATTCCGACGCTGGAGATACTGCAAGCCGTTTACGCGTGCGGATCATTGACGGGAAGAAGCTTTGACAAATTCAAAAAAACAAACCTGACGCCCATGCCAGCCAAAAAGGTGAAGACGCCAGCAATCCGCGAATGCATCGCGCATCTCGAATGCACAGTCGAAGACAAATTTACCACGGGCGACCACACGGTTTTCGTCGGCAAAATAGTTGAAGCCTACGCTGACCAAGGCGTCTTCACTGAAAGCTATGACCTGAAAAAAGCCCGCATGCTCTACCATCTGGGCGGCAACAACTTCGCCATACTTGACCCCAAAACCTACAAACCCTAAGCCACCCAAACCGCAGCGCTTAATTCCAGAGAACCCGTCGCCAGTGGGTTACGCATTTAAGCATCTACTGCGTTAATCCAAACAGCGAAAAAGTGAGCGGCAATGGCATACGACCGGGAAGAAATTGAGAAATTCCGTTTATCAGGGCGGATCCTGCGTGAAACAAGAGAGGAAATGAAAAACCACGTTAAAGAAAACATGCTAATCATCGACGTCTGCGAAAAAACCGAGGCGTTGATCCGAGCTAAAGGAGGCAAACCCGCTTTCCCCTGCAACGTCAGCATAAACGAGGTAACTGCCCATTACACTTCGCCGCCGGGTGACACGTCGAGGATTCCTGAGGGCTCCACGGTTAAGGTTGATCTCGGAGTTCAAGTTGACGGATACGTAACCGACACCGCGTTCACGGCATGCTTCAACTCTGAGGGCAGGGCAATGGCTAACACGGCGGAAGCTGCTTTGAAGGTAGCCATCGAAAACATCCACGGAGACATGGCGCTGGGGAAAATCGGAGGCTTAATAGAGACCACGATTAGAAACCGCGGGTTCAAACCCATCTCGAACCTCACTGGGCACTCGGTTGGCAGGTACTTGATTCATGCTGGGCTGTCTATACCTAACGTGGCTGAAACGTTGTCGCTTGCCAAAGTCAAGGCTGGAGAAGTCTACGCCATTGAACCGTTCGTCACTTTGCCAGATGCCGTTGGCCGCGTTGACGATAGCCCGCAGTATACCATTTATCGCCTGCTCAAAGCAAAATCCGTTAAATCTAAATCTGCTAAAAAACTGCTCAAGCACATCGAAGTTAATTTTAGGACTTTGCCGTTTGCTGAAAGGTGGCTTATCGGCGTTGTTCCCAAAGAGCAACATGGTGCCGCGTTCAAGGAGCTGCTTTCTTCAAAAGCAATAATGAGTTACCCTGTTTTTGTTGAAGTAAGCAAGAAACCTGTTGCCCAAGCCGAACACACTCTGCTGCTGAACGCTGAAGGCTGCGAAGTCTTAACTTAGGCGCCCAAGATGGCTCCCGCTGAAGGGTCAATCCTCTACGAGCCCAAGGACATTGAGGATTTAGCCAAGTTTCTTAAGGCTAACAAAGAGAAATACCATGAAATTTGGGTTGTCTTAATCAAAAAGGAGCATGCGAACCCTCAGCCTGTTTCTTTCAATGAAGCAGTCAGCACGGCATTACGAGTGGGCTTGTTGACAGCCGAACCAAAACTTTAGATGAGAGTAGGTACGCTGTTCGCCTCACAAAAAGAAAAAACAAAAAGGCTTAGGCGGCTTAGACGCCGTAGTTTTTCTCTTTTTCTTTGACTTCCTTGTACACCGCAATTACCATCTGTTTTCCACCGCATTTGGGGCATGGCGTGTCAAGCTCCTTGTACACGAAGTCTCCGCGTTGAAATTCACGGACGGTTTTGGAGTCGCAGCCTGTGTTGGTGCACCCGATTGTCGTCATTATTTTTGGGATGTCAATCTTCATTTCTGCAACTTGCCTCCTTGACTGGAAAAGCGTGACTGATGACATGGTTAGGGCGATTAAACCGATTATCGCTAAGACTCCTGCGGCTGCATAATCGCCTGATCGGGTTGAGCCGGTTGAAGTTGACGCTGTGTAAGCGAGGTTAACCGCAAGCAGTAGAGCTATGACGGCGAGCGCCATAACGATTACAACGATCATGGTTATGTAGTTTGAGATTTTTTTGGTGGATGCTGATGTTTGGTCTTTTTGTGCCATTTGTCTTGTCCTCCTTATTGTCCTACTCCGATGGAGTTGCCGACACCCACGATAATGATTTTGTCGCCTTCCTTGGTGCGCTCCAACACGACGTTTCTAACTCTTTCAATGACTGGGTCAACCGCATCGTTGATTTCCTTGCGCATCGGCGACACGGCGTCTCCGATGTCCTCCTTGATTATCACAGCGTTGATTGGAATCTTGTACTTCGTCAGTTTTGCTTCAATCTTGTACTGGTCAACGCCTGGTCCGCCGATTGCCGCGCCGATGCCCTCAGCAACTTCGCCTACCGTTTCGCCTTCCAGCTTCAAGCCAGCGTCGATCATGATGACCATGCCGATTTTACCCTCGTTTTCCTCAATTACGGCTTCAACTGCGTCGCCTGGTTTGCCGACGTTGCCGCCTGGGCCTTCAGCTTTTATGACCAATGCGGTGCGTCCTGCAAACGGAACGGTTGCCATGACGCAGTCTTTGTATAGTTTGCGGATTTCGTAGCCGTGCATGAGTTTCGCCGCGACCAGCGGTCCTGCGCCGTCGCCGATTGGTTGACCGTACGCGAAGGCTTTAAGTGCGCTTGCATAAGCCTCGGCTTCTTTCATTATCATGGGCAGTATCATCTGTATCTGCATTATGACGTAGAGGCTTAGGGTTTTCTTTCCTTGAATGTAGTAGTGCCTTATGACTTTGTAGATGAAGTTCAACGCCATGGCAGCTTCTAATGTGTTTTCTAAATTGTTCACCTGAACTTCGTCGCTTGCGGGCGCCATAAGTTTGACTTCGTCTTTCATTCGGTCGTCCCTGACGTCGAGGATGTGGTCAAGCTTGTAAACGATGCCTGCAGGGTCCATGTTTTGCGGACCGATCGTGAAGTATTCCAAGAAGCGGTCAACACGGGCAGAAGGGTCAGAGGTTGGTTTCCCAATTTCCTTTATCGCTTCAATAGTGACTTTTCGCCCTTCCTCTTTGATGTACTTCAGCTTATGAAGCGAGTTCTCTACCTCGCGGATCATAACGTACATCTGGATTCTTTGACCGTAGAAAATCAAAACTATGAAGAACACGTATGAAAGAAGACTCAAATAAGTCAGCCAGTTGTTTGAGCTGCCGCCGAGCTGATTTGTAGTTACGGGCAGCGTCGCTACCGACATTACCCGCGCTAGTGCGCCGCTTTCTGGGATAAGACTCAACTATTACACCACTTCTCAAAAAACATTAACGGTTAGTTATAAAGCTATGCCAAATCTACCAGTAAAAGTTTAGGGTAAAAAGTGGCTGCCAGCTTTCCCAGGTTCACGTGGCCTAAGACCACACTACAGCTGGAAACGGAACACGGTTTAACTTCTGAGTTCGGAATGGGATCAGGTGGAACCCGTGCCCTTTGACCGGCAAACCAACCATTACACCTAAACTTTCCTTCATTAACCTTTCGCTTTTGCTTTCCTAAAAGCGGCTTAGGAGGCTGTTTTTTCCGTGGTACCCCCTTGAGTTTAATGGAGAAGTGCGCCTAGATTGCGGGGTAGCTCGTTGCTGTAGTCCGTGAGGCTCAGGGTCTTCATCTTAGTAACGGTGTCCGCAGGAAGCTCCGCAGTAGGTGTCCCAGCCAAGAGCAGTTTGGTTTCTTGCTCCGTAAATTCCGCTGTCTCACCGACGACGTTGAGGTATGGCTTGTTTTCCGGGCAGGCAGCTTGGCATCGAATGCAGCCAATGATGCAGTTGTGCCATTCAGGCTTAATCCAGGCTGGAAAGGGGATTTTGCCGTCCTTCTCGTTATGGAATGTGAGGCACCGCTCAGCATGAAGAAGAAAGCGGTCTGAGGATATGGCGCCAGTCGGGCAGGCGGCTTGGCATAGCTTGCAGTTTCCGCAGCGGTCCATCGTTTTTGCTTCTTGCCAACTGTCGCTTTCACAGGGCATGTCGGAGTAGACGGCGGTCAAACGCATGAAGCTGCCCATGCCTTGAGCGTAGGTTATGTTGTTTTTCCCGTACATTACCAAGCCGCTTCGGCTGGCAAGGAGCTTCAACGGAAGCTGAGGCGTAGCAATCTTGTAGCCTTCCTTGCCTACGGCTTCAGCGACCAAACGTTCGATGTGGAGGCGTTTCTCGTCAAAGGCGGTGTAGGTCGGTGGCAGGATGAAAGACCGCTTTTCTCCTTTCCAGGTGAAAATTGCTTTAGTGATGGGTCGAGGCATGGCGACGATGATTATGGATTTTGCGTCTTTTAGTTCGTCTGGAGAGAGAAACTTGAACCTGTCTAAGTAGGTGCGAGCGAATTCCAAATCAAATTCGCCTCGGTCTCGGCGGGTTTCGATTTCCCGTTGCAACTCGGGCAGGTGGCTTGTTGACACGGTGCGGAACTTGCAGTTTTCTTCTGTCAACTCGCGGAATGCTTCTTTTGCGCTCATGGGTTTGATTATGCGTTTTTTTGCTTATTTGTTTATGCTTGCCCTCGGCTTGGGCGCAAATTATAAAACAACTTGCCGCCATTAAGGCTGCTGAGGAACAAGACTTGCCTTCCGCAAGGGCTAGAAAGCAAAGATTAGGCGCAGTTGCAGGAATTTTAACCCCTGTACTTGCGTTTACCTGCATTCTTTTAGCAATAGCTTCTTACCCCTCCTTCAGCTGGACAAACAATGCGTTAAGCGACTTAGGCGTCATTTCAGGCGTAACTGGACCGCTCTTCAATTTTGGGCTTTACGCAAGCGGGTTTTTGGGGTTAATCTTTTCGCTCCTCGGCTTATTCACCTATGTCGGGAAAGGCGTTATTGGAAAAGTCGGATCCTTATTCTTCGCGGCGACAACAGTGGCGCTTATGGCTATCGGCGTTTTTAACGAAAGCTTCTCAGGATGGCACTTTGCTTTTTCCGCTGCGTTCTTTGTTTTGGCTCCCGTTTCATTGTTCATTATTACGTGTGCTTTTGTGCTTGAACGTCAAACGCGAATGGCGTTTTTCACTGTTGGAATCGGAGTCATTGCGGCTCTACCCTGGATACTGCAGTTTGCTTTCAATTACGTGCCAAGCGTTGCTATTCCAGAAACTGTTTCGGGGCTTGCCGTTTCAGCATGGACCATTGCCCTCAGCTACCGAATACTGAAACAAGCCAAGTTGACTATTTCTTAGTTTTCGAGTCGGCGTCCAAGTACATTTGAGCGCAGCAGTAAGAAGAAAACGAAGTCGTCCAACCCTTGCATTCGGCGTATTTTACCGCTTCCTCGCTGGGGAAAGCAACGGCGTCCACCCCGGCTTTCAACGCTAAAACGTCTCCTTCACTGCGAGCTGCGCCTTTGGGTCTCATGCAGCCCAGAATCAGCGGCGTCTCTGGAAACATCAAACGCGTGACAGCAGCGACTTTGGCTACGTCCGCTGGCGTGGGCGGCGGCGTTTTTTCCATGGCTGTACCGCGTATAGGCATGAACGCTATTATCACCAGCGCGGAGGGCTTAACGCTTCTGATCATCTTGAGAGCTTCGAGTTCGCCGTCCAGTTTGCCGTCGTTTAACCCGACGATTACGTGGGGCACAAAGTTGCAGCCTGACTTTTCCAAAGCTTCAAGCGAGTCAGCGTAGTCTTGCGGCGTAACATTGAGGTTGAGGGCTTTTCTTATTGTTTCAGCGGAGCCGATAACGTCAATTAACGCCGCGTCGACCCCAGCCTTTTTGAGCGCAACGGCACTTTCAAGCGTTACGATTCCTGTGTGAACGAAAACTGTCAAGCCGAGCTCCCGCTTAACCCGCTCAAGCGCAGGCGCGAAGCCGTTGAGGGGCACTGAACCGTCAGGCAAGCATCCGCCGCTGACAAGGCAGCCCACAGCGCCAGCCCTCTTAAGCCTTGAGCATAACTCAAAAAGTTCCTCGGATGAAAGCGCGGGATGCATGGTTTCAAGGACTTTGCCGCCGCAGTGCTTGCAGTTTAAAGCGCAGAATGTGCCTGTGACAGAAACGGTTGGAAAACTCGTCGGTGATGAACGGTAGTGCTTTGTCTTGTAGTAGGTGAAGCTGGGCGCGTAGAAACGGATTTGTTTTGGTTTAGGCGTGAAAAAGCCTGAGTCCAGCAGGCTTAACAGTTCTTTTGGGTTTAGTCTCCAGATAACTTCGGGGGTTGGTTGTGGCATGCTTTTCAGTGTAAGAGTCCTGTTTCCCCGCTTAATAGCTTAATGTCTTGTGTTCGCTTTTGTCGGTTTTATTCGATGTGCCAGCGTTTCGCAGACTTCACGATTAAGAATACGATGAAGGCAACTATTAGGAATGTGATCAATGCAACCAAGAAGTCGCCGATGCCGAAGGTTTGTTTCGTGACTGTCACTGCGTATGTTGACAGGTTGTTTAATCCTGGGATAGCCAAGCCTATCGCCGGCATAACGAAGTCTTTGACGAGCGCTTGAACCAACCCGCCTAGATATAGCGCTAAGACGAAAGCGACGGCTAAGCCTAACACCTTGTATTTTGACAGGAAATCTTTAAACTCGTTCCACAAGCCCATTGGAGGCTGAGCAGGCGGAGCTTTCTCCACTGCTTCCCTAATTTTTTTTAACTCTGCAAGAATTTCATCGTCAGTTGTCAAATTTAAGACCCCTATTCTGATTATTTGTAGATTTAGATTTTAAGTTTGCGGTTGCCTATCAGCTTTGAACTTTCAGAGTCTGCCCTTGCTCGCTTACTACCAAAATATAAATATCAAGCCGCAGATATTGATTTGAAATGACACTTCTAAAGATTTTTTTAGGTTAAATTATGAACCGAAAAGAGCTTGTTAAGTTATTTAAGGATTCATTTAAAGGGTGGTTGGGGCACGGCGCGCCTATACGGGCAGCTGCCTTGACATTCTTCATTATCCTGCCGTTGCCGTCGCTCTTGCTGATTGCAGTGACTTTTTTTGCGCAGATCTACGGTCAAGGCGCCGCAACCCAGTATTTGATTCAGCAAATAAGCTCGATTGCAGGACCAGTCGTCGCACAACTATTCAAGGAACTGCTTGCAAGCGCGACGTCGCCTTTCGCAACAGTTTGGTCAGCCATCACGGCGGTGGGGTTTTCTTTGGCTGGAGGAATCGGTGCCTTCGCGATTTTGAGAGATTCGATGAATGTGATTTGGGAAGTTGAGTTGCCTAAAACCAAAAAGTTAGCGGTTAGAATTAGGCAAACGATCGGGCCTTTTCTGCTTGTCTCGTCTCTTGGGCTCATCGTTATTGCGGGAACAACCATATCGACCGCGGTGTTCAGCGCGATAAAACTCTACTCCATAAATAAAGTCTTAACGCTGATTTCCCTTACGGCAGCACAGATTGTATTGTCGTTCGGTTTGTCAGCGGTGCTTTTCGCCATAATTTACAAGGTTCTTCCCGACCGAGAAGTACACTGGAGAGACGTGGCGTTTCCAGCGATGATGGCGGGCGTCGCATTCACCGTAACCAACTACATTCTCGGCACTTACATCCAGACCTTCACAATAACAACCATCATCGGAGCAGCAGGATCTCTAATTATCATCTTGATTTGGATCTACATTCTAAACCAAATCGTGCTTTTCGGAGCCGAACTTTCAAAAGTTTACGCCACGACATACGGTCCGCACCCGTCAGAACACGTTATAACAGCGACAGAAAAAATATTTGATCCTTTGGAGAAGGCTGGAGAAAAAATAGAAGACGCGGTGCTGGGACCTTTGGCTGAATCACCCGAAAAACCAGCCGAGAAAGCCGAGACGCAACCCGCCGAAAAACCTGAAGTTCAAGTTGACAAAAAAGAAGAAACGGCTAAAACCGAGGCTTCGCCAGTTGAAAAGAAGCAAAAAGAGGCAGAACCCGAAAATCTTGATGAGGGCGTGGTGGAAGTCAGCGTTAAAATCAAGCCGCCTCGAAAGAAACGTGAAAGCGAAGAGTAGATGGTGGGCCGAGGCGGATTTGAACTGCCGACCTTTCGATTATCAGTCGAACGCTCCAGCCGTGCTGAGCTACCGGCCCACCGAATAGAGCACTGAAGTTAAATATTATGTTGGTTTATAAGAATTGCCGTAAATCTTTTAATGCAACTCCATTATTGAGTTGTTAGGTCAGGTTTGGGCTCGTAGCCTAGCACGGATTAAGGTGTCGGCCTTCGGAGCCGGAGATCGTGGGTTCAAATCCCACCGGGCCCGCCAATGATTTCTCCAGCTGTCAATTTCTGTTTTTTCGAGAGAGTGAATGCACTTAATTCCGTAATGTTTTTTTGGGGGGCTCGCGTCATCGACGCGTTTTGGCTTTTCTACGATTGATTTAATTTTGTTCGGTGTTTGTTTTAGCTATGTTTAGCTGTTGATTTAGCGGTTTTATAAAGTGATGCAAGGACACGCTTTGAACAGTGGTTGGCTGCGAGGTGCCGAATGCTCTGCACTTTATCGCCCGCCAGAGCGGTAGTCCGCGTGTCTGACAAGCACATCGTAGAAAAACTAAGCGAAAATTATCCCTTGTTAAGCATCATAGTCGGAGCTGTGCTCGTTTCGGCTTCGGTAGGTCCCTACCAAAACGGCGACACTCAATGGGAGTTCGAAGCCGCCTCGGGTGTGCTCAGGTGGGGCATGCCCTACGTTAACAGCTTCGGAAACCTCATGAATCAGCCGCCTCTGGGCTTCTACACTGAAGCGCTCTTCTTCAAAGCGTTCGGCTTGTCAATCACCACGGGCACGGTGCTGATAGGGCTGTTCGGGCTCGGCTGCATCGTCCTAGTTTACAAAATCGGCGAGGCATGGTACGGCAAAACGACGGGTCTGCTGGCTGCCGCGCTTTTCGCGTTTACGCCGTGGGAGCTCGTCCTGTCAAGAAGCTTCCTTATCGATACGCAGTGCCTGTTTTTCAGCCTGCTTTATTTGTTCGTGGGAACCGTTGCCGTTCGCAGAGGCTCATTTAAGCTTTTTATGGTTTCTGGGGCTCTTTTCGCCGCTGCCTTTCTAACGAAGGCATACGCGGTTTTTGCGTTGATTCCGCTGTTGCTGATGCTTGTTCATTATCGACCAAAAAGCATAGGGCGCGCGTTTGGCTGGCTGGCTGCGTTTTTCTTGCCTGCTATCTTGTCTTCTTTTTTATGGTATCAAGTTGTTTCCGGGCAAGGAATGCTGGCAGCCCTCTTTCAAGGCGGCGTCGTGACCCATAACGTCAGCGGAGTTGTTCCCACACCATTTTTTGTCGCCAATTTTCTGGAAAATTACGGGCTGGGCTGGTTTTTCCTTGATGCCGCAGTCTTGTCTTTGCTTGTTTGCGTTGTGTACAGAAAATTCCGAGGGACGCTTTTTTCCGATTTAACCTGCTTGGTAACCATTCTGGCTGTATTGGGCGTCAACACTTTTTTGGGGGCTGCTCTTAACCTTAAATCGCCCTACCTTGACTCCGTCAAATTTGACTATCAGACTTTGCCGTTCTTTTGCCTGTTGGCGGCGTCACTAGCCCCCAAGAGCCTTTCAATGCTTAAGTCAGCAAAACTAGACTTGAACCTGAAAAAGCTCAAATTCTCCGTCGGCTTGCTCGGGTTAACGTTGCTTGCCGCTTCGCTGGCTTTCAACTTCCTTTACATCCACAACTTGTCAACAGCTAACTACTTGCTTTTCAGAGTGGAGCCAAACGTCAACTTGGGCTACTCCCTTTTTGACCCCAAATCTCAAAGCGCGCTCAGTCTCCTAACGGTTACGCAATACTTAGGGTTTGCAATCGCGCTTTCTGGACTCGGTTGGGCAGGCAGAAAAAAACTCCCGTTGCATCCAAGGCAACTTTGACAAATGGTTTCGATTTGAACAAAACAAGAAAAACTAAAGCTAAAAGACAACAAGAACGTGTCTTCTTTTCAAAAAAAGGTTCAACAAAAAACTAATTGGGGTTTTGTGAGTTTAGGTTGAGCTTGTTGCGGATTAGCTTATAGCCCGTCTACTAGATGGGCTGTTCCGTCTGGGCAGTAAACACAGCTGCCTTTTTCAACGATGCAGTAGCGTCTGTTGCACTCTTTCATTTGCGAGCATCCGTCGCAGTCTCTTGACAACATTTCTTTTCCTCCTACGAGTTATCGTGATTTTTATGATTTTTTGGCAGAGGCGCGCTTGCGCATGTTGCAAACTGGCATCCCGCGGATTCGCAGGGTGAGCCTTTTGCCTCTGATAGAGCCAAGCAGAAGATGGAAAGCCGCTTTTAAAGGTGTTGCAATGGTTGAAGCAAACTCTAAGGGGAAAGTCTTTGGAAACCCTTTCCCCAAATCTGGCTGGCGCCTTTGCTCTTCAAGCAACTTTTAACCATTTTAGCTTTTAAATCAATTCTTATATAGCCCCAGATGCAGAAACCTAGTGAGGAGTATGAAGGAGAAAGTTTGGCTTAACGTGACCGCTCCAGCCAGCTAAAAAACAAAACGCTGAAAAGCCCGAGGGAACCACGGGGTGCAATCTTTACCCTTCAGAAAGCTGCTCCAAAAGGATAGAACAGCATCCGCTATTCTCTCCAACGCATTTCTCATCGACCCAGCAACACCCAAGTGTTCGCTTGTAAACGACGTTAAATCGCAGACCTTAGTGCTTAGCGGATTGCCAACGGCTCGTTGCGGGTCGGCGAACGTTACCCGCAGGAGGATTAAACTGTGAAGAAACTTTTCTGGCTGCTTTACGTTCTTGTTCCGCTAGCGGTCGCCCTCGGCTTAAGGCTTTACCCTACCCTAACGACGGGGATGCCGTTCTCAACCGACGGGTGGCCGATTATAAGAAACACCGAGCTCATCATAAAAAACACGCCTGTGCCCTTGAACAGCAACATCTTCGACGGCTACGACAACTTCATGCCTGCAAGCAGCCTTTTTTCAGCGATCCTCTCTGAAGTGACAGGCGTAGCGCCGATGAACGTCACGGCCCTTGCCATGCCAATAGTCGGCGCCCTTGCCATCCCGATTTTCTACGTCTTAGTCAACAGAATAACAAGAAACGCCTCCGTTTCCCTCGTAGCCTCAATCCTGCTGGCAACCGCTTTCCCCTGCACCATGTTCACGGCAGGAGTCACGAAGGAAACCTACGCCAGCCCACTCTACATTTTGCTGATCCTACTGTTCCTCCTCAAACACGACTGGAAAACAACCGTCCTGTTCTTAACGGTCTCAGCCGCGCTGGTGTTGTCCCATCAAGTGACAGCCTTCTTAACGTTAGCTGTGTTAACCCTGCTTTCAGTGGGCTTTTGCGTCAGCAGAGCCGACGCGGAGCCAAAGCGCAACTCGAACAAATCAAACTTTTTGTACGTGGGTATCCTGTCGACCGTCGCGGGGCTCTACTTTGGGCTCTACGCGAATGCGGCGCTGATCGTTACAGTGACGCCGAGCGACCTGCTTACGTTAGGCGCCTACGTTATCCTCATAACCGCCGCAACCCTGTATCTGCTGCTGAAACCAGTCAAGCCCGCCAAAACACACGTAACCGCCCTTCTCAAATACGCTGTAAGCTTCCTAGTGCCAGCAGGCATCGTGTTTCTGTCAACAAGAATCCCGCTGGTGCCTGGAGCCCCCAAGCTGCCTCTGCATTATTTCGTTTACGCCACGCCCTTCCTGATTGCGGGACCCTTAATCGTGTACGGGCTAAGCGGGTTGCGGAAAAACAATTTTTCTCTGCTGATTCCAGTTTTGTGGTTCACAGCCATACTTAGCCCCGCAGTTTACTTGGTTTTCGCCGATGTCCCAAGCGAAACAGTATCGGTCTACAGGTTCCTCGATTTTCTGTTGCCGCCGATGATAATTCTTATGGCAGCAAGCTTGGGCAAAGTGTACAACTCTAAACCGAGGCGTTTCCATACGGATAAAATCGCGAAGTTTGCTGCTGTCGCCTTAATTGCAATCATAACTGCCACCAGCACGTTCAGCTTGTATGCCGCTGTCTCTTTGCAGGAGCCTTACCTTGGCTACTTCTGGAGCTACCAGCCCTCGGAGTACGCTGCGTCCAGCTGGATTGCCCAGAGATGCGGTAATCAAACGGTGACGGGAGACGCGAAAACCCAGTATCTTTTAAGCGGCTACTTTAACGTGAAAGTCAGCGTGTGGCCAGGTTTGGACTTCTTGGCTGGAAACGGCAGAGACCCGAGCATCCTGTACGTTTACAACGAAATGAAAACGAACGGGTACGTTCTCTACGGCGGAACCGTTGCGCCCTTGCCTGAAAACTGGACAGATAAACTCACAGACCTCAATGTAGTCTACACAAACAATGAAGTAACTATCTATTTGGCGCGGTGAACGAGGCGTTTCCAGAGAAGTTTTTACTCGTCTTCTTCTTCCGCTGGCTCTTCCTGCGGTTCAGCGGTCTCCGCCTTTTGCGCTTCACTTGACAGCAACATGTTGATCAGCGCTTTCTGGTCGACTTCCGCCCCCGTACGCCAATCAAGATACAGTTGCCCATTGTCGTCTTGCCCAAGGTAGCCGTAGCGTATGTAACGGTCGATGTTTAAGCCGATTTTCCAGTTAGGCATTTTTTCGCCGAGAAGTTTTTCAACGTCTTTCCGAGACGCCTGCCCCTTCTTGCTGATGATGTACGAGATCGTTATGGCTAAGCCTGCCAGGTCGTCGATGCGCCAGCCGATCAACTTGTCTTTAGTCTGCAGGCCGCCGCGCAGCGCCACGTAGAATCTTGCCTTGTCCAGCTCCTCCAGCGTCGGCTTCTCAGGCGGTTTTTCCTCTTCGAAAACGGTTTTAACCTGCAGGTCGAGCGGTTTCAGGTAATCGTCAAGCAAGTCAAGCACTTTAGGGTAGTCTGAGCCTAACGCTTTATGCAGCTCGGAACCTCTTACGCCCGGCTTCTGATGCCTCTTATAGAAAAGCATCTGCGTTGCCTTCTTGATTTTGCCGCCGTAAACGCCTCTCTTGCTCAATCCCGCTCGCCTCTTTTCCATTTCTGCCAGTCTTCACATGAAACGGCGATGGGCACCGACGTCGATTGCTGCGTCAAAAGTTCCGTTCTCTGGCGCTCGAACGGCTTTATCAAAACAAGCTCTTCCAAAGTGTCAATCTCCAAGGTCGCGTAACCGTAAGTGATTAAGAAGCTGGTTAAGAAGGCTCTTTGAACCGTCTGCTCGTAAGTGTCTGCCCCGATGAAGTCCCAGTAGTCGATTTTACCGTCCTGCCCCTTCGCGGCTGCGCAGTCTTTGAGTTCCTGCCAGTAACAGCTGAGCTCCTCCGAGAATTCCCTGTCGCTTAGGATGCGCTGCTTAATCAACTCGTCCCTGCTTGCGTAGCTGTTTGAAACTTCCGCGGCTTCGAAGTTTTTCCACCTGTCAACGATGGGCGACAAATTTTCCCAGTAGAGCAGCCCCTGCGCCAAAGTGTTCAGGCTGACTTGTTCAAACTCAACCAGCGGGTTCCAAGCGCGAAGGAAGAGGTCAACCATTTCCTCCTTGCCGAGCTTCATGATTTTCTCCTCCAGAAGAAACGGGTCGGTGTAGAGGGCGGTTGAACGCTGCTTTACCCATTCGCTCTGCATCTTGATGACCGTGGCTAAATGATGCAGTGTTTCAGCGTCAAGCTTTAACTCTTCAGGGTTCTGCCACTGCGGAAAATACTCCTTAATCACCTGGATGATTTCGTCAACGTCCAGCATGAAAGGCTCAACCGAGCGGTTTTCAATGGCGACGCACATCTCAATTACGCGTTCAAGCCTTTCCCTTCCCAGAACCTTAGAAGCCTTCGCCTTCTTCGCCTTCTGCATTAGCCAATTACCTCGCGGACAACTGATTTTCCTTCTATGTTCTGAACCGTAATCACGTTGGCGTCCTGCTGGGCGAAAGTAATTTGGCTCGGCGTAATCACCACGTACTGGGCGTTCGCGTCTTTGATTGTTGCAAGAAGGATTTTGGCGATCATTTCACGGTTCTTCGGATCCATGTGAATGTCATACTCGTCCACAGCGCGGAAAGGCGACCGTACATGCTGCTGCAAGGCGAGAAGAAAACTCATGGTTGCGGTGGTTCGTTCGCCGCCGCTTTGGGTATAAGCGTCAAGAGCAATGGGTTTCCCGCCTTTGAACCCCACCATGATTTCTAAGCCTGCGGCTTCAATGTCCTGACCGTTAGACAACTGCACTACGCCTGTCGCCGACGTCTGAGTCATTATTCGCTGGTACTCCACGTTTACCCTTTCAAGAAGGTTCTCCATCACTGTGCGCCATGACTGCATCCGCGTCTTCACTTCTGCAAGCGTCTTCTCACGGTTTTCAGCCACAAGCTGCACCTTTTCTTTGAGTTCCAAGTAAAGTTTCGAGTACGATTCGTACTGGCGTTCAATGTCCTCTGAAACGTCGGCAAGCGCCGCCAGATGCCCGTCGGTTAGGCGGATTTCGTCTTGGATGTCGCCTGCGCTTTTGACGGCTACTATTCGTTCACCTGACTCCTGCGCCTTTTGAACCGCCAAGCTCAAGCTTTCATCGGCTTCCTTCAGCGACTTTTCGATGTCCTTCAGGTTCACGATGGCGTTGGCGCGTTTAAACTCCAGAAGCGCAAGCTTCACCCGCTGCTCTAACAGTTCATCCGACACTTTTCCAGCCGACCCTTCCAGACTAGCCATTTCCGCCTGGTTCAGCTTAACCCGCTCGTAAGCGCTGGAGATTTCCAGTTCAGAATTTTTCAGCATAGCCTCCAAGTTTTCGCTTCGGAGCAGCTTTAGCTGGATTTTGCTAGCTTGGATTGTCTGCTCCACCAGCCTGGTTTCTTCAAGCAGTTGGCTGATTAGCTCCTGCGTCGATTGGTTCTGGGCGATTTCATGTTCAAGGCTTAATCGCTCATCAAAAACGGCTTTTAAGTTCCCTTTCAAGGTTGCACTCTGATTCTGCTGGCTGCTCAGCTGGCTGGTTATTTCGCGTTTTTCCTCTTCAATCCTGTTAAGTGAATCCTGGTTCTTGTTAAAGTTCGCCTGCAAACTCTTAAGCGTGCTTTCCCGTCTTTCAACCTCCGCCCAGGATAATTCCCGATTCAGAAAGCGCCTCTTGATCTGCAGCTGCTTCTTCTCCTGGTATTTGTCGTACTGTTCCCGCCAGTAAGTGAGCGTCTGCTGCGCCTGCTCCAACAGCTTGGTCACCGACTCCTCCTGGGTGAGAATTCTGGTAAGCTTGGTTTTCGCCTGCACAACGTTTTCGCGGAAAGGCTCCAAACCGACCGCCGCCTCAACCATCCGCAGTTTTTCAATGTTGCTCAGAACGGTGAACTGCTCAACCATGTTCTGATGCATGATGATGAGCATGTTGTTAGGGTCCACGCCGAACCTGCCGAGTAGCCGTTCAACGTCCTGTTTGCTGGCAGCGCGGTTTTCAAGCTCAAACCAGTATTTGCCGTCGCGGCGCATTACGCGGGTTAGATAAAGCTGGTCTTTAGGGTACTTTGGCACTGGACGCTTGTTGCCTTGCTTGCCGTTGTCTAAAATAAGGGTGACTCGGGCTTGATCTTTGCCCCAACGGATTAAATCGCTCAGTTTCCTTGAGCGTTCCGTGTACGTTTGACCCAGACCGACCGATATGGCGAGCAAAAGCGAGGATTTGCCTGCGCCGTTGGGTCCGCCGATCACGTTTACGCCCTGTTTGAACGGTACCCTAGCATACTCGTAACTCATGAAATTTTCAAGTATAACTTCCTGGATTAGCATTAACTTTTCTAGGCCTCTAAATTGAGCGTTCCTAACTATTGAAAACCGTGTTATTAAAACAGTTTGACACGTTAGTGCTTAATGCTTCCGTGAACCAGAACAGGAATGAATCATCCACCAAGCTTGCCGTGGACGCAGGGTTAAGAATTTCAATGTTGTTTTTGAATTCATAAGTGACTTGTATAAGTCCTTACAATTCATCCTCTTAAAACATGGAAGGAATGATAATGTCGAATCAAGTAACCATCAAGAATAGAAAGGCACTCAGGAACGCGTTGGCTGAAGTGTTCAGTGACAGAATCAAAGAGTTGCCAAACGAACTACAGTACATCCTGCTGGATGACTTAGTCACAGCCTTTGAGAATCGCCTGTCAACCTTCACCAAGATCCAATCCAGCCAGTCCACCATAAACTTTGAGTTGGCAGTTGACAACGAAAAAGTCGTTGCTTAAGAAGCAGCGGCTGCTCTTGCCGTACCAACCTAATGGACAATGGGTTTACTGAAAGCATTCGCGTGAAAGGAGCCTCCTTTAGCCATCGAAAGATAGATTGCTTAGAGTCGCAATTGTAAGTCTCTAAGCCCAGAGGGATATTCGAGGTTGAAGTTAAGTTTCAAATGTGAAGTCTTAGCGTTCCTTTTCGGAGCATTAATAATACTTTTAGATTTCGGGGACGACCACACGGGTCCAACCATCGGGAATTTAGACACCATTTTCGGACTGAAGCTTTGGCCCATGATGGACGTCATCTACCCGTTAGCCACCATCATCGTTTTCTTGGCTTACGGTCAAGCAAAAGGCAACGGAGAATTGAGGTTCAACTCGAAAACCGTGCTGCCTCTGGTAGCGTTCGTGCTGGCGCTCTTCTTAATCAGCATTGACGATGTTTCGAGCGTTCTGAACTTGGGATTGACGTTTCCACTGGCATACTGGATAGCGGCGATGTGGCTGTACCCAATCGTCTCGTTTATTGCGTTCTTCAGCTTCGGGCAGGCAAACGAGCAAGCAAGCAAAACAACATAGACGCAATCGACAGTTCGCCGTGACCGCCGTTTTCAGGCTGGCGCGTGAAGGCTTTTTCAAATGGCTGAATATTGATTGTGAATTAGTAAGCTATAACTTGTTTAAGGGCACAAGAACTTCCAAGTAGGGCGATGCTTGTTGCAAACAAAGTTCGGCTCCGCTTCCGAGCCCCTGATTGAAACGTCTGCGCTCACTAAGCGGTTCGGCTCGGTTCAGGCTTTAACCGAATTGAACCTGCGGGTTATGCCAGGCGAAATTTATGGTTTGCTGGGTCCGAACGGCGCAGGCAAAACGACAACGATCAAAACGATCCTTGGCTTGTCAGAGCCCACTTCAGGCTGGGTCAAGGTCTGCAGCTTTGATCCTGTGAAGAGCCCGATTGAGGTCAAATCAAGAATCGGTTACGTGGCTGAAAACCCGATAGTTTACGATTCTTTGTCTCCCAGGGACTTCCTGGAGTTTGTGGCTTCCATCAGGAAAACCGATCAAGCCGCCGTTAACGGGTTAGTCGGACAATTGGCAAGCGCTTTTGACATGGCATCGTACTTCGACTCGCCGATAGCCACCCTTTCGCTCGGGATGAAGCAGAAGGTCGCTTTGATCGCTTCGCTTATCCACCAACCCCCCGTGCTTCTGCTTGATGAGCCGCTCAACGGTTTGGACGCTAAGAGCAGCCGCATCGTCAAGGAGTTGGTTTCTTTTCACGCTCAGAAAGGCGGCGCAGTCCTGTTCTCAACCCACATCATGCAGGTGGCTGAGCAGGTCTGCACAAGAATAGGCATAATATACCAGGGCAGAGTGATTGCCGAAGGAACCCTCGAAGAACTGAGAGGCAAAACCGAAGGCGGAGGCGGCACGCTGGAGGAGGTTTTCCTCAAGTTAACCCACGAGGAGGACGAGGTCGCCGATACGATGAGGATGCTGAGGGAGGCATTCTTCAAGAATGAAGCCAAGTGAAGCCTGGCGCCTGAGCAGGATACCCTACCGAGAAATGGTTTACCGCTCGCTCGCTGAAGAGAGAGGGCGCATGTGGTGGGGCGCGTTCGGACGCAACCGCCCGGGAAAGGAAGCCCAGGACGACTTGGAATTGACCAAGAGGGCGCTTCGAATCGCCAAGTTCGACAAGTCGGTCGTGGCGGTTTTCAACGTTATTGTTTCGCTGGCTCCTTTCGCCTCGCTTTTTCTCGGCGGCTCAGGGTTCGGGTTGACAAGCGCCATCTCGTTAAGTTTAGCCGTCACCTTCGGGTTCACGACGCTTTACGCGATTCAGACTCTTTCATCGTTCATGAGCCCGGAATCTTCAGCGTTACTGTCAACTATGCCTTTGGAACGCGACGATTTCTCGCTTATAACCCTGTTCTCCTTCATCCGATCCTTCGACTACATGGTGATAGGCGCAATCATCAGCCAAGTCGCGTTGGTGGCTTACTTAACCGCGTCGCCCACGGCAACCTTGATCATGCTTTTAGCCTCCGCTATGAACGCCGTGTTCGCCGTTGCCGTCGCTCTTTGGTTCTCAAGAATTTTCCAGAGGAACATGCTGAGGGGCGGAAGATCGAAAGCCAACACGGCGCTGCGTTTGTTCTTCATTCTGATGTGGGGCTTGCTGCTTGTCGGCGTGGGCTTCCTCTTCAGCCTGCCATGGTACATCGTGCCCAACCTGCAATCCACGCTGCTCGGCGCCGGGCACGTTTGGAGTTCGCTTCTGGGTCTTCTTTACCCCTTCACGTCAGGCATAATCATAACGGGCGCAGTTTCCAGCAGCGTGACGTTCGCAACCATACTTTTGGCGTGCGCTGCCATGGTGGGTTACGGCTTGCTTGCGGTTTTCGCTGGCAAATGGAGTTTAGGAACGGTGAGGCGCGTGTCGCAGGGAGCCGGCGTGAACGTTGCTCGGGTTGCGGCGCGGGACTTTTCAGTGAAAACGCGCGGTCCACTGCTGGGCTACGTTTACAAAGACCTCAAGGCGGCTTCCAGAAACCCCGCTACCGCCTTCTTCTTTGCCCTGCCCGTCCTTGAAACCGTCATCATAACCCTGCTTGACTCCAACTTCGGAACGTTGCGGACAGTCCTGGTGCTTGTCGGCACTTCTCTGGGCGGAGTCTTCGCGCTGTTTCTGCCCCTTGCGCTCTTAAGCGCGGAGGGAAAAGGATTGGAGTACACCAAAACCCTCCCGATCAGCCCCCGCAGAATCGTCGTTCCGAAGGCGTTGATTGCCACGGCGACCTACGTTCCCGTGCCGTTAGCCTTAGCTGTTATATCCCTCTTTAAACCGTTGACTTCGCCCGCCGCAATTCTCATACCCGTTTTAACCACGCTGGCGGTGGCTTCAGCAAGCGTCTTTGAAATCAAACTCTTCCTAAGAACAGCCGCGAGCGGAAAAATAGCCTCAGTCATCAACGACTTCGAAAAACTAACAGTTGGAATGCTCATCATTCTGGTTCCCGAGGTCGCGTATGCCGCAACGTTTCTTGCAACGTTCAACCACGCTTTCTCCCTTTCGGCTATGGGCGGGGCGGCGCTGGCGGAACTTGCAGTGGCTTTTTACGTGCTTAGGCGGTCTTAGCGGAAGAAAGAGGCTTGGAACGCCCCGTCAAAGTTGTCTTGACGCGCTGGAACAAACTCGGCTTAGGCGAAGCGAAGGCAAGATATGTTAAATTGCCTGAAAAACTTATATTTTAAGGCACAAGACTTGTTCGTTTAGGAACTGGTGAATTCAAAACGGCTACAGCCTCAAAACCGCCTTTGCACAAAGGAAAACCGTGATTTTCCATGATTGACCAAAGCACAGTTCTCCTATTCATCACTGTGGCGTTAGCAAGCGCGGTTGAGGCAACTGAGGCTCTCACCATCCTTCTGGCAGCGGGCATAACGCGGGGCTGGCGTTCCACGTTTGAGGGCGCCCTGCTTGCCATTGCCTGTTTAGCCTTAATCGTGTTGGCAGTCGGCACCGCGCTTATTCGCTACGTCCCTCTTTACGCCTTGCGAACGGTTGTCGGGATACTGCTGCTTATCTTTGGGTTGCAGTGGCTCACCAAAGCCATCCTCCGCCAGACAGGATTCAAGGCAGCGCATGATGAACACGACATCTACGACAAGGAGGTGGCAGCCCTCAGCAAGGAGGCAGGCATTCGTGGAAGGCGGGATTCCTTGGCTTTCGCGGTGAGCTTCAAAGGCGTGCTTCTGGAAGGTATGGAAGTAGTTATGATCGTAATCAGCTTCGGCTTAGCCACCAAAAGCGGTAACCAGCTTGAAACCGCAACGTTAGGAGCCTTTCTCGGAGTAGCGGTTATGACGGCTGCCGCGGCGGTGATTGCGAAGCCGCTTGCCAGGGTGCCTGAGAACTACATGAAGCTGGGAGTCGGCGACCTGCTGACGACTTTCGGGTTGTTCTGGATGGGCGAAGGAGTCGGCGTCCAATGGCCCCTCGGCGACGCGTTCCTGCCTGTGCTATTGGCGATAATCTTCCTGACCACAGTGGGGTTAATCGCTTACTTCAGGCGGGTTCACAAGAGAGAAATGGAGGCTGCCGCCTAATGTCCACCTACAAAACGTCGAGCAAAATCTGGAAAGCCGTCAAAGGCTTCTTCGGATTTTGGAAGGACTTTCTAGTCGGCGACTCCCCAGTTCTGGCGCTGGGCGCAGTAATCATCTTAGCCGTCGCTTACCTCCTCCGCAGCTCAGCCGTCTTGGCGCCTGCCGTAGCCGTCGTTTTGGTGCTGGTTCTAATCACGTTTACCGTGTGGCAGAAAACTTGGAAACGACGCCGACTGCGACCTTAAGTGGCGGGGGTTCAGCCTTCAGGTCTTTCCGTTTCAGGTCCTTTTTCTTGGGCTTTCTGCTGGGTCGTTTTTTCGAGTGTTAACGCCCAGTTGGTGAAGCAGTCCCACAGCAGGCTCGACTCGCTCTGGGTTTCTGTTTCGCCGTTGCTCATATGGTCGCCTTGAGGTACCTGTTGAAGAAGTCTAAAGCCATGGTCCACGCATCTTCAGCTGCGGCTTTGTTGTATGAGGGTCTGTTCTCGTTGAAGAAGGCGTGCTGCGTTCCCTGATAGACCTTCAGTTGAAACGTCTTCTTGTTCGCAATCATGCTTTCAACCAGCGCCGTGACGCCACAAGTTATCCTCTGGTCCTCCCCAGCGTAGATTCCGAACACGGGACCGCTGATTTTAGCGACGGATTCCAACGGTCTAGGGTTCGCGCCGTAGAAAGGAACAGCAGCCTTGAACGGGTACAAAGTTGCAAGCTGGTAAGACAAGCCGCCTCCGAGGCAGAACCCCGTGATTCCAAGCCGCTCGCCGTCCACGACCTTCAGGCTTTTAGCGTAGTCTACGCAGCACAGAAGGTCCTCCGCCATCGTTTTTTCCGCGGCTTCCCGCCCTGCAAAGAAAAAGTTCATCACTTTTCGGTCGTTCTCAGGCAGGCTTTCCATGAGCGCTTTCATCGCGGCTGGGTCGTTGCGTTTTTCAGGCGGAACCTGCCACATGCGCATCATCGCCTTCTCGATTGCTTGCTCGGTCAGGTCTTTTTCTCGGCTGAAAAGGTGCGGAGCGACGGCGACGAAGCCTTGCTGCGCGTACCTGTTCGCGACGCCTTTGATCTGCTCGTTGAGCCCCCACGCTTCGTGGACAACAATAATCGCGGGGTAAATGCCTTCGGGTTTGGGGATGGCTACGTAAGCCGCCATGTCTGCGCCGTCAGGACACTTGAAGGTTACAATTTGGTTAGAGAATTCCATAAAGGTCAAACTAAATTTTTAGCAGGTAAATATTTAACTGTTCCTACCTCACGAAGAAGCCCAACGGTCCGCTTCGAAACGGATTGGTCACTTGGCAATCAAGACAGCCACGTAGCACTTCAAATCATCCCTGTCCAAAAAAGAAGCAACCTGCAAAGACGTGCCCTCAAGAAAATCCACGAACGTTTCCAGCGGAAAAGCCTTCTTCAACCCAGTCACGACCACGATTCCGCCCGCCGCAACCACCCTTTTCAGTTCGCCCAGCGTTTGCGACGGGTCAGGCATGTTCTGAAGCACCGTGAACGTGAAAACGGCGTCGAAAAAGCCGTTGCTGAAAGGCAAGTGGTCAGCGTCAGCCTGCAAAACGAAAACGTTTCCCGCCATCTTCGCCTCACCTCTGGCTTTAAGCAGCAGCCTACGTGAAACGTCAACAGCCACGACCACGCTTGCGCAAGAAGCAACATGGCTGAAAAACAGTCCCGAGCCGCATCCGACATCCAAAACGGCGCCGCCTGCCACCGTGACGTTTTCCAGTGCCGCCCTGTACTTTGCCCGCTGCTCCTCCGCGTAGCGCTCCTCGTACATGTCAGCCGTCAAATCGTACCGCCGCATCACCCTGCGCTTCTCTCTCCAGCCTGCCACGTGGGTTTCCTTCAAGAAATCTTATGTACCCAAGCACTGTCTAAAATAGTTGGCTGAAAAACCTTGCAACAACCCAACAAACTCAACGTGCTAACCAAACCCACGCTGGCACAAGCGGCAGCGCTGATTGAGCGGGCGTTCGCTCAGAGAAGAACCCTCATCGTCGCGGGCACTTGCAGCGTACACTACGTCGGCAGAGCAAACAGCACGCTTGAAGCTGGCGAACGCATATTAATCATCAAATCTGACGGGTCGCTTCTTGTCCACCGCCCAGTCGGGTACGAACCAGTCAACTGGCAGCCCTCGGGAAGCATCTTCCACGTCCAAGCCAAAGACGAAAGCCACCTTGAAATCCACGGAGTCAGGCAGAAACCCAGAGAAAACGTCAAAGTAACCTTCAGCAACATCCTTATGGTTTCAGCCTTAGCATTAGAAGATTCAGGCGAGTTTGTTCTAAACGCATCCGAAGACGACATGCACCGCGCCATCCTTCTTAAACCAGAACTTCTCGAAGAAGGCTTCAAACCCATCAGTTGGGAAAAGAAAGTTGAGCCAGGCTTTGTGGACGTTTACGGCGAAGACAAGAACGGGCGTCTGGTAGTTGTTGAGGTTAAGCGGAAAACTGCGGGAAAAGAGGCTGTCTTGCAGCTTTCGCGGTACATTGAGGCGATTAAGGGGAAGGCGAATCGTGAACTGCGCGGCGTGCTGGTGGCTCCGAGCCTAGGCAAAGATGTTCAGAGGATGCTGGCAACGTTGGGGTTGGAGTTTAAGGCGCTTGACCCTAAACAGTGCGCGGAAGTGCTGAAAAAGGCAGAGAACACAAGGTTAGAATCTTTCTTTAAAAAATAACCATAATTTAATCCGTTTTCAAGAGTTTTTCCCCGCTGTTCAGCCATTTAACAATGTCCACGGTTTACATTGATACGTGAATTCGTTAGCGTATGCATTAGCTATCAAATTAAGAAAATAGTAACTTGAGCCGCTTAGGCTGAATCCACTGTTGATTTTGCGGGTTAAGCCCTTGCTCTGTTAGATCCAGTTAACAAACCTGCAAACCCCACAAAAAATACGTAGATGCATGCAATGGAGTAAAAGGCATATGGTATCAATAAATCATAAACAAAGGTGCTGGGGCTGTAGAAGTTCGAATAAAAGTCTTGATAATATTCAAGGGCTTCAAAGGTTCTCAACCATTCGCCAACAAAGAAACCTGCAAAAAAACCGATGAAGCATGAAACAAAAAGAAGAAACACAACTGACTTTAGTTTCGTAGAAGCGCCTGTTGATCGCCCGAAAAACCTGAAGACAAAAAAGGGGAACACGGTTGAAAACAGAAGCATAAAGGCGCCATACATCATTGCCCATGCTGGAATTGATAAGTTGAATTGCTCTTGAAAATAGTAGGGGTCGACGAAAACGCCAGTTGCAAAGGAAAACGAGAACCCGGCAATAGCTACTTTCACTGCCAATTTCATGTTGACTCGCCGAGACGTTTTCTTGCTGCTAACTCTAAAGCGGAGAATTGTACGAAAAAGATGAATAGATATGGGAAGAACAAAGGTATGTAAAAGAAGAAGCTAGGCATAAAAGTTGAAAACAAGATTTCTAACATGTTGAATTGGATGGCTGAACCTGCAAAATAACCACCTACAGTCGAAAGTAACAGAAAAATAATCGTCACCTTGGAGAGGGCAAAAAAAGCAGGATTTTTGCCTAACTGGTAGAAGACTATGAAGGGGACAACTATGGTGATGACTTCCATCAAAATGCTAAATGGAAAAAAATAAAAAAAGGCAAAATTCGTAACGGAAGTAATGGTAAACGAAAGCAGAAAAGCGACTAAACAGATTTTTTGGCTAAACTGCATGTTTGACCAAGTTATCTTTACTGCCTAATTATTTTTGTGTTTTTCGTCATTTGCCGCCCCGCCAACAAGAAAACCTAGCTCGCCTGTGCCTACATCTTAACGAAGAAAGTTGCTGAAAAAGGCGGAGAGCACCAAGCTTGAATCGTTTTTTAATGATGAGTAACTGTCCCATTTTCGATCCACGTGTTCACGGAAGGGGAATCTAAAATTTGAGCTCCCAAATCCCAGAAGTCAGTTGCGCCCAAAAAAATGTTCGAGTCAAAAGTGTTGTTGTTGAATTTGGATATTTCCGCGGCATGCTCTTGGCTGGTAACAATGTTGTTTGAAAGAGTGTTGTTTGAGGCGTTGTCAAGTTGAAGACCTGTGAAAAAATTGTTGACTACGTTATTGCTTAGGTTGTTGAAGTAGGATTCGAATAATTCTACTCCGTAGCTTCCGCGCTCTGTGCTAAACGTGTTATTGCTTATCTGATTGTAGTTTGATTCATCGTTTATGTTGATTCCCGGCGCGGTTAACCCAAAATCGTTTGATTGCACGAAGTTGTATGATGAATTTTCAAGGTCTATTGCGGTTATTGCTCCAACGTTTGCAACCTGAGAATTATTCACGATGTTGCAGTCATTTGATAATTGGAGAAGGATTCCTTTAGGCAAAGAATTGATGAGCGGGTTTTGTAAAGAATTTCCGTCGATGTTGCAGTTGCTCGAATCTGAAATGCTAATGAAGGTGGAATCATTTTGTTCAATGTTGTTGTTAAGCACAAGGATGTTGGTTGACGCCTCAACTGAGATGCCTATGTTGCTGTTTTGTGATACGTCATTGTTGGAAACCGTGCAGCCGCTGGAGAATTGAACCCAGACGCCCTCGTAGCTGCTGGAAATGATGTTGTTGGTGACGGCTGAGTTAACCGTTTTAACTAAGTGTATGCCGCCGTAGCTGTTGGTTATGTCAAGGTTTTGAACGGTAACGTCGTTGCAGTTCACGAGAATTAGTGCGCCCAAGTTTGGGTAAGAAGCTGAGTCTATCGTCAGTTGACTCTTGCCGATCAGGTAGTACACTGATTTGCCGTTAACGGTGTTCGATGAGTCAACGTTGTTTAAGAATAAGGAGGGATCGTCACCTGTCGCTCCAAAGTTGCACGTGTTATTGTACATGCTGTTGTTCCTCAAAGTGTTCCCTGTCGAGGATTCAAGCAGCATCCCGTTGTAACCGTTAAACGCCGTGTTTCCAGTGATAAGGTTTTGAGTGGACGAATCTACCAGAACGCCGTAGTTGTTGCCTGAAAGCTGGTTGTCAAAGACCTGGTTGTCTGAGCCGCCGTAAACCCAAACTCCCTTTCCGCAGTTAACCACCACATTGCCGAAAACTTTGCAGCCTTGAACGTTGAGCAGATGAATGCCTGGAAGCTGGTTGAGCGAAGCAGAGGGCGGCGGCGCACCCGCGACATTTCGGACCGTGAAACCCGTTATTGTAACGTTGTCACTTTCGACAAGAAAAGTTGGACCCATATTGTTTCCGTCAACAATGGTTGTTCCGTTATTTTCGCCCTCTAAAGTTAAGGGCTTGTCAACGGTTACGCTTTCAACGTAGAGTCCCTGCTTCACGAAAATCACTGCTCCCGCGGTGGCGTTGCCCACGGCAGCGCTGATTGTCGGGTAATCGTCAGGGACCGTTATGGTGGGCTTTCCGATTGCTGAAGATTCTTGGGGTGCAACGTTGCCGTTGTCGGAGGTGGCTGCGGGCGCGGTCGGGCTCTGAGGGCGGCTGCCCTCATGGTTTGAAGTTGCCAGCACCGCCACGGCTGAGAGCAACGTGATAACGCAAACGATTAACGCAACAGTTCGCTTATGCAAACTTGGCTCCTCGAATACTTTCCTCCATTAATCCGTAAAAAGGGTTTTCGTCAAGGTTCCTTGACTAGCAAAAAACAAGACTTAGTCAAGGTTTCTTGACTAAAACTGACCCTAAGGGTTCTTGCCTGGAGCCATGCGCCACGTAGAAACGCTGAATAACGTGAACGCCGAGAGAAAAAGCAACACCATAATTTTGGTCAGGGCGAACGTTTGGAATGCGGAGATGGCCAGGATCGCGATTGGAAATGGACCGAGCAGCGTGAAAAAGAAGATGGCGACGGCTACGCCGTATGTTTCCTTGTAGTCTTTGATGCTTCGTTTGCCAAAGTACAACGCTGACAGCCTGCCCATGCCGAAGGTGCATTTTTTGCAGTTGTAGCAGGGTCGCATGCACCCAAGAAACTTGAGTACGCCGTAGACGCCGATGAGCGCAACAAGAAGGAACACCGCGCCAGCCGCCACGCTGACAAAGAGGAAAGCCGCAGTGTCCAGTGCAATCCAGAGTGCAAGGGCAAGGTTGCCGATGATGGTGAACGTTTTTGGGAACTCGATTGTCGCCGTTGCTTTTCCCGCTCCGCCGAGAATATGATTGCCCAGCGATATGAAAGTTTCACTTAGCATATTCCAGCCAAGGATACTGTTAAGTTACCCATTTGACAGAACCTGTTCAACAACTTGTGATTACAACTTGAAATACGCAAAATATATAAAGAGATACAATCGTTGTAGTAGCTTGAGCATGCCCTTAGACCAAAGGGCTTGTTTCGTGTGTTAATTGATGTATCTATTTAGTTTTTTCTCTTAACTCATCAGGAGTTATTTTTGTTAAGCTAGTACCACAGTTCTTCAAGTATTGGTATAGTTTTTCGCTATTTTCCCCCAATACTAAGAAATAGTCGCCAGATTTGCCCAATCTAACATCAGTATCAGCTCTAAAATACTTGAAACTGCCTTTTGTAGCGAAAAGGAAATTCGATAAGTCATCAAAGATTGGCAGGTCTTCAAACAACGTTCTTTCCTCTTTTGTAGCCACACCCGCCAAGGACTCGGTGGGAACAAATACTAATGGTCGCGCAATAAATTGGGTCAAATCAATTTCTCGCCTATTGACTGGGGTCATGAACCTCAATATTGCCGTGTTTCCACCTAGTTCATGTACTAAAACTTTTCTCGACCATGGGAATGCAGAATAAAGTCGTTCAAAGCCTTGTCTGCCAAAATATTCATGCCTTTCTTTTAGTGCCACAATAGTGACTCTGAGTAATAAATCAGCTACTGAAATCAAACAATTACAGTTTCCACCCTTGTAAACGACAGATAAGTTTGAAAGGTGAGATATTGCTTCCCAACATGGCGTATGACATGACTCAAAATGGTCAACGTAAATTTTTTCAATGTCTTTGTTGCCATACTCATTAAGATAGAAATAGGCAACATTATGTGGGTAACCATTTGTAATTAAGCGTAGAAATTCAACTGGATTCTTTGTCTCTGGCTGATCTTGACCGTATATCGATATTGCTGGATTTTTAGCGGGATTGTAGCGAGTAAAATACACGTCAATTCGCTCTATCTCTTCCTTAAGGCAATCGAGTAATGGCATAAGTATTTGATTCTCACGTTCAGGTGCTAACCGTGAAATATCGTAGGCTTTTAGTACAACTCGTTTTGTTTTAATTCCGAGTGTATCTAAGGAACTTTTCATACAAGTCGCATAAGCATCATTGAATTTCTTTTCGTTTTTACATGACACGGCAATACCTAGCAATCCTTCAAAAATGTTGGGTTTATTGCCTAATTCTGCCTTTACTGAGTCAATGCCTACAGCCACCAAGCAAATGTCATCCACGTTTTAGATTAGTAGGATTTCGCTCTTAATGTTTTTGTTTATGCTATTTTTACTTTCTGTTTGATTTTTCTTTTGTACTCCTCTTCACTTAGTTAACAGTATCGTATCCTTGGATACCGTTAAGTCTTTTGTGGTGGCAAGTGGGCTGAATTCAAATGCTGGAAAAACGCCGAAGAAGCAGAGCAAATCGTAACGTCACCCATGAAAAGCTACCAGCAACTCCAACAAAAACAAGCAGGGCTCGCAGAAGCCCCATAACCATTTTTTTGGTTCAAAGGCAAGCGCTAACTTTTTATCGATTCGTCATTAAATTAACATGCCGCGGGAGAACGCCAATGGATTTCATATCCGATTTAGTCAAAGCCGTCATAGCCTTATTCATAATTGTCGATCCCTTCGGCAACATACCCATCTTTATAGGTTTAACCGAAAACATTCCCGAAGCACAGATAAAAAAGGTGTACAACACTGCAGTGATTGTTGGAATGGCTTTATTACTAGTTTTCGCCTTTGCAGGAACCGCCATTTTAGACATTTTCGGGTTGACGATACCCAGCTTCGAGGTGGCAGGAGGAATTCTGCTCCTAATTATTGCCGTTAGAATAGTGGTCTCAGGTATTCACGAAACGGTTGAATCTCCAGAAAGTATAGGAGCAGTCCCAATAGCTATTCCGCTTCTCGTTGGGCCCGGAGCCATCACCACAACCATAATTACTCTTCAATCTTACAGTACTGAAGGGGCAGCAATTGCAGTTACAATCACAGTTCTCGCCGTTGTGATAGTGCTGTCTTTAACATGGGTTATTCTTAGGTTCATTAACGGCATCCACAAGGTTTTAGGCAAAACAGGCGCGGTAGTGATAGCCAGAGTTATGGCGCTTCTTATCGCCGCCATCGCAGTCCAGTACATACTGACCGGCGTAACCCACTTCATAGCCTAAAACGCAAACTGTACAAAACAAACAATTCGCCGGGCGTCGAGCAGGGGCAGTGGGCTGTCTGACATATTACGATTCTTTGCACAACGCTTAAAAGACGTTTCATTGAGAAATGGAAGTTATGCTCGTTTGGGGATGAGAGAGGGGCTTAAAGTCCACCCGAAGCCGCCCTTAGCTTCCATTCCGCTTCCGTCAGGAGGGGATTCCTTAGGTTTGTCCATGTTTCGCTTCGGGTTTCTGCGGCTTGGCTTCGGCTTATCCGCTGGACAACCGTGGATAGGGCCTCTTTCCGCCGTGATATACTGTAGAAATCGTAATATTGGCATGAGGTAATAATGGATATATTAATACTCGCTACAGTTGAAAGTCGGCGAGCAAAATGAGTGGAAAAAACAGCATCAAACAAGCCGCCGTAATGTTCGAAGAAAAAGCGGATTCACAATTTACGAAGAAGAAAGCGTTGTTTACTTTCAGCAGATTGATGGAGACTTAGACGTTTTGCCGCAGCAGTCAGATGCCCCCGACGTAAGCGTAATCATACCCGCCTACAACGAAGAGGAGACCATAGCTGAGGTCCTGCGCAGGATGATCAAAGTCAGCTGGTCGCTGGGCAACGTGGAAATCATCGTGGTCGACGACGGGTCCTCTGACCGCACCAGAGAAGAGGTCACGGCTTTTCCGCTTGTCAAGTGCTTCAGCCACGCTGTTAACCGCGGCAAAGGCGCCGCCGTGCGCACCGGCATCGAAAACAGCCATGGCAAAGTCGTTGTAATCAACGACGCGGATTTGGAGTACGAGCCTGAGTACCTGCCTATGCTGGTGAAGCCGATTTTGGACGGTTCCAGCGACATCGTTTACGGCAGCAGGTTCAAAGGCGACACGGATGGGATGAGCTTTTCCCACTACGTTGGGAACTCGGTGCTGTCGCTTATGGCGCGGTTCCTCTACAGCCGAGAAATCACCGACATAATGACTGGGCAAAAGGCGTTCCGCCGCTCGATTCTGGACGGCGCCAAGCTGCGGGAAGACGGCTTCGCGGTTGAGGTTGAAATGACCTGTGCGGGTTTGAACGCCGGGCGAAGGTTCAAGGAGGTCCCGATTCCCTACTTGTACAGGCGCCACGGCTACAGCAAAATCGCCAACATGGACGGCGTCAGAAGCTTCATCAAACTAATAACGCTCTTCTTAACGACAAACGGCTAAAACAGGCGCAAAACGGCGCAGCCCTGTCTTCGTGTTTGGTCGCTCTGTCAAGAAGCCTTCTTGGCGAAGGCGCGTTTTTGAAACGGGTGTCTTCGAGGTCCCACTTTGATTCTTTGCTTTACGAGTCACCGTTACGCTCCGCTGGTCGGCGGCTACGATAACCAGATCAGGCTGCTGGCTGAGAACCTGAGCAGGTTCTTCCCCGTAAAAGTCGTCACGTTCAACCTGACAGGCAGCGTGGCGGCGGAGTCCATCGGCAACGTTCAAGTCTACCGCGTGAAGCCTCAGCTGGTTTTTTTCCGCGTGCCCTTCTCCGCGGCGTTCCTCAGGAAACTCGGCAGCTTGGAGTTCGACATTCTGCACGCGCACGGTTTCGTGCCCGTTGTCTCCGACCTGTGCGTTGCCTACGCCAAGTCCAAGGGGAAAGCCACGGTTTACACTCACCACTTCGACGGCAACGTCCAAGACGCCCAGGCGTGGAACCTTCTCGCCGACGCCTACAACAGAACCGTCGCGCGCTTCAGCTTCAAGTACGCGGACGCGTTGGTTGCGACGACCAAGAGCTACGCGGAAACCTCGCCCGCACTGAAACGTGACCTCGGCAGAGTGAAGGTTATCCCGTGCTTCGTGGATTGCCGCCGCTTCAAGCCCCAGCCTCGGGAGCAGGTGGACGCGTTGAGGAGGCAGCTTGGTCTCGGCGGGGCTAAGACCGTGCTGTTCGTGGGCAGAATCGTTCCCTACAAGGGCTTGGAGTATCTTGTGCGCGCGGTTGAAGAGGCTAAGCAGCTGCTGGGCGAGGATCTCAGGTTGCTGGTGGTCGGCGGCGAAGAGGGAAAAAACATAACGGGCAAATCCAGCTACTACGCGCAGATCCGCAGGCAGGCAGAGCAAAGCGGCGTCGGCGGCAGCATCCGTTTCCTTGGCAGAGTCCCCGACAGCCAACTGGCAACCCTGTACAGCCTTGCCGACGCGTTGGCGCTTCCTTCGGTGATGCGGGGAGAAGCCTTCGGAACCGTGCTGCTTGAAGCCTTGGCGTGCGGAACACCCGTGGTCGCGTCGGACATAGCTGGCGTGAAGGACGTTTTGATGGGCGACGGCTCGGTTGGCAGCTACGTTCCAGCGAGGGACGCCGCGGCGTTGGCTAAGGCGCTGGTTCGGATGGCCCACCGAAAAGACGAAGTGTCAGAGAGATGCGTGCAGTTCGCGTTTGACAATTACCGCGTGGAAAAAATCGTGCAGGAATACGTCAACCTCTACACGTCGCTGAAACGCTGACTGGTCTTTTGTGAGGTTTGGTTGCTTTGGCTTTGGTGATGGTTCAGATCCCTAAGAAGGTTGTCGGCGGCGAAGTTGTTGTCTTGAGTTTGAAGCCCAGCAGGATGAAGTAGACTTTGCGAGTGTTAATGACTGCGCCGTCTTATTATCCAAATAAAGGCGGTACGGAGACGATGGTCCGTGAAATCTCCGCTGGACTTAATCGTGTTGGCATTGAAACGGACATTATGACTTTTAATATGACTGAAAGGTGGAAGCCAAGATGGAGTGGAGCGGTCGAAAGTATCGATCAGTCCACGATCTATAAAATTCCTGGCTTAAACTGGCATCCGATGACCGATTCCATGCGAATAACCATGGGTGTAAATGTTATTCCTGGTCGATGTACGCAAATAATGAAAAAATATGACATCATACATTATCATGAGCTTGAGTTGAGCTTTCCGCTATTCACTTATCAGGTTAAGAAACCTAAGATTTTGCACCTTCACGGATTCGATCCTAATTTCCTTAATAGACATCTCCTGAGCAAGATGATTTTTGAAAGAACGGTAGATTACTACGTGGCTATATCTAGAAAAGCAAGAAGCGATTTATCAAGCTTAGGCATTTCTAGCAGCAGAATTCTTTATCTGCCAAACGGCGTTGACACGAATGTTTTTCAACCAAGCGGTGAAAAAGAGGAAAATTTGCTGCTATTCGTTGGTAGACTGACAACCCAGAAGGGCTTGCCCGTTTTATTGCGTGCATTACGTTATGTAGACACTCCTGTTCGCTTGGTGGTTATAGGTCCTCCTTCATCATCTGCATATTATGACTTTATCAGAGAATTAGCCAGAAAAGAGGTTTCAAGGGGCAGACATAAGATAGAGATTTTAGGCGACGTGAACGGTTCTATAGTACCCTGGTATCAGAAAGCCTCTATTTTCGTTTTGCCCTCGTTATGGGAGGGTTTGCCAGTTGTTGCGATAGAAGCACTCGCGTGCGGCACCCCAGTTGTTGCAACATCTGTAGATGGAACACCTGAAGTTGTTACGGATAATGAAAATGGTTTTCTTGTGCCTGCAAATGATCCACGAAGATTGGCGGAAAAAATTCAGTATCTGCTGGAAAACCCGTCTTTAAGAGTTAAAATGGGCAAGGAAGGCAGAAATAGGATGATTGAGGATTTTTCCATGGATGTTCTTTTGAAGAGGCTTCGCAGGTTTTATGAGGAAATCCTTTCTGGAGGAAGGGATAGGATAAGCGATATTGCTTGATTATCTTTAACTGCAGATATTTGAGGTTGGAAGGAATGTTAATGCTAGCGCGCTTTTGGGCAACTAGCATGTAGAAAGGCTTGAAAAATGGGACGGCTTAGTCCGCCGTTTGCTGTCGGGTGAGGTTATGAGGGTTCTTTTTGTGACGTCTCTGCTGGGCAGGGAGTACGGCGGCGCCGAAATCAGCACTGGCCTGCTGCTTGACCGCTTAGCCGACGATGGACACTGGGTCCGCGCCTTGACCACGCGCAAAGCCCGCTCTGACCCGCGCCTCGTCTCAGTCAGCTTCCCCGTGGAGGTCCCTAAGAGGGTTCTGACTGTCGGCAACGGCAGCGTGGATTTCTTGCTTGCCAGAAAAGTCAGGCGACAGCTTGAAATCTTCAAACCCGACGTCGCCCACGTTCAGGACACGTACATTTTGCCCGCCGCGGTCGCCGCAGCCAAGCAGCTGCACGTGCCAGTCGTCGTCACCGTTCGCAACAACGTTTTAGATTCGGCGTGGGACATGATGTTTGGGTTTCCCTTCGCAGGCATGCTTAAACGCCGCAACAAAACCATCATTGCGGCTCTGCACGGGGCAGACAGGGTCATCAGCGTCAGCCGCTACATCAAAGGAGAGCTGGTTACGCGCGGAGTCGACGCCGAGAAAATCGTGCCCATCTACAACCTGCCGCCCACCGTCAAAAACGCGGATGCGCAGGCAACCTTGGGCGGCGGCGCGGTTCACCTGTTTGCTCCGGGCTTTCTCGCGGGCTTCAAAGGGTTCCGACCGCTGATTCTGGCGATGAAGAGGGTTTGCGCTTCATGCGCTGACGTTGACTTGACCATTGTAGGCGGCGGTCCGCAGAGGAAGACACTTCAGAAACTCAGCTCGGAGCTGGGTCTTTCGGGCAAAGTCAGGTTCGTGGGCAAAGTTCCCTTCGCCGATGTTCTGCCGCTTTACGCTGCGTGCGACGTAGTGGTTTTCCCCAGCATCTACCCTGAACCCCTCGGACGCGTGACTCTTGACGCCATGTACTTCGGCAAACCCGTCGTCGCCAGCAGAGTCGGCGGAATACCTGAAGTCGTAACCGACCAGGAAACAGGCATCCTCGTGCCCCCAGACAACCCTGAAGCCCTCGCCAACGCAATCATCACCCTCGCAGAAAACCCCGATTTAAGAGCGTCAATGGGCAGGAAAGGCAAAGAAGCAGTTCATGAAAAGTTTAACCCGGAAAAAATCGTCGGTCAGCACCTGCAAGTTTACCGCGACGCGATGATGGACTGTGGATGCGGCTCGGAGTGTCAGATTTGAAGATCTTTCAAGTTACCCCGTACTACCCGCCTCACGTGGGCGGAGTGGAGTCTTTCGTTCAGCTACTCTCCGAAGGGCTTGCGTCCCGCGGGCATGAAGTCACCGTTTTCGCCTCTTCCAACACGTCCGCCCAATCCGTTCGGAGGGTTAACGGCGTCAAGATAATTTCCTTGAAAACGGTTTCTAAAGTTTATAATGTTCCCATTGTTCCTTCCCTCTTCAGCAGGCTCCTACGGGAGGGAACGCCTGACGTTATCCACGCTCACCAGTACCCTGTGTTTATGTCCGATGTAGCGGCGGCTGCCGCCATCGTGAAAAACATCCCGATGCTTTTGCACGTTCACCTTGTCCCAGACTCCAAGTCTGCCTTGTCAGGATGGATAAACAATTTTTACTATTCAACCATTGGTCTGTGCACGCTTAAATCCGCCGACGGTGTGGTGGTTCCCAGTTTGGCGTATAAGTCCAAAATCGAAAAAATGCATGTCAACCCAAGCAAGATACAAGTGGTCCCAATCGGGATTGATTTTGAAAGGTTCCAAACCAAAACCGACAAGGAATCATTTAAAGAGCGTTACCACTGTCAAGGGTCAAAGGTGATTCTGTCAGTCAGCAGGTTAAACTACCAAAAAGGCTTGCAATACCTAATCAAAGCGATGCCAGCAGTTTTGAAAAAAGTGCCAAATGCCAAGCTCATGATTGTCGGCGAAGGGGAAGAACTCTCTTACCTCAAAGGGCTTTCAAAATCGCTCGGAATAAGTCAATCGGTGATTTTTACTGGAGTTTTAAGCCATGAAGAAATCCCTGTTGCCTACTCTTCTGCTGACGTGTTCGTTTTGCCTTCCCTCTTTGAGAATACGCCTTTAACTCTGATTGAAGCGCAAGCATCTGGAAAACCTGTTATTGCCACGCGCGTTGGAGGAGTGCCTGAAGTCTTAGTTGACGGCGAGACAGGGTTTCTAGTTGAATCTCGCAACGTAAAACAACTGGAAGCTAGAATTGTTGAGCTCTTGTCCGATAATAACTTGGCACGTGAAATGGGCGAAAAAGGAAAAGAGTTCGTTGAGGCACGATTCAGCATCCAATGCGCCGTAAGCAAAATAACAGACGCCTACAAAAAACTATTACAAAATTAACGAGGAATTGAAACTAGCTTCTGACGAATAGTCAGATGCTTTTGGGAAAATCTTAAGTATGTAGCATGATTCTTAACATCAAATTGAATTGATCTCTTAATCGAAATTCATACGAGCAGATAAAAGCTGATAGTCACGAATATGAGGAGAGGGACCATTTCCAAATAGAGCAAGCGAAGAAGATCACAGAGCATCCGCTGTTTATGTTAGCAGTGGTAATTGCGGCATTTCTTGTTGCTTTGATCTCTCTCCTTCCCACAAAAATCGTGCAAATGGGGACTAGCCCATACTTTATTTTCCAGGTCATACCCCTTCCGTTTTGGATTGCTATCGTCGTAATAGCCTGCACTGTTTTCTTTATGATTCCGCGGTTGAAAGAGAACCGTTTCAAGGTCTTATTCATTTTTTCATCGATTTTGCTGATTATCTGTTTCAGAATGGCTTTTCCAATCGAATTCACTACCATACCTGCGTACGAACCTGACGCTTCTACATACATGACCGTCGTTAACTCATGGGTTACGCATGGCATCGATTTTGGCGTGCAGGGTAACTACCAGCACAACTACCCCATGGCTTTTCTGGTAGCCTATGCCTTCGTTAAACTTGGAGTTTCTCTGGAAACTTTCTTCCGCGTTGCGCCTTTCGTCATTTACGCCTTAGACATGTTGTTCTTGTACTTGATACTCGAAGAAGTGATGCCTGAGGACAAGAAAAAGAGCGCTATTCCGTTTGTGGCAATCTTCTTATTCTCCTTTTCCAGCCTCGGCTACTGGGTAACCGTTCACTACTGCCCCGAGATATTGGGTTCATTAATGTTTTTTGTCAGCCTATACCTTGGCGTCAGGCTTGCCAAGGCTAAAAGTTGGAGCGCAGAGAATATGCTGCCCGTTTTTGCCGTCATCTTTATCCTGATTCTTTCACATCATTTAAGCACACTTTATCTCATCATAACCTTCTTCGGGCTTTCACTTTCAACGTGGTTCTTTAAACCGCAAAAATGGAAGAATGGGGCTCGAACATTCCTAGTTTTGGGAATTTTCGCTGCTGTGGCTTGGTTCACGTATGGCGAGATCGTTTACCCGTCCTTCTTTAACATTGAATCGTACCTCAAAGGTTTTTCAAACGTGGTTCAACTTTCAAGAACTGCTGGGTTGATACCGAACCTCACCTTTGCTGTTTATCCAGTTTTCATCGTAATACTTTTTGCAATAGAATTCCTAAGGGTTATGCAGATCCAAAACCCAAAGTCTCTATCAACAAGCATTAAAGGAAAACTGCGTGAAATTCGAACCCGCGAATCAGGCGACACATTATTCGTGTTTTCTATGGGCTTCATTTTGATATTTGTTCTTTTCTTAGTAGGTTTACCCGTCCCAGTGCTTTTCGGCAACAGAATCATGGAAGTCCTCTTCATCGGCATGTTTCCGTTGGCGAGCCAAACATTGATTGGTCTTGCTGGCGAAAAATCTTGGAAAAAGAGGGCTTTGATAATTGCCATTTTAATTGCAGTTGTTTTGGTCGCCGACTACCGCTATTATTCTCAAATTCAAAGAAGAGTAATTTTCGCTTAGGATAGCGTTTGTAATTGAGATAAAGTTGATTTGTTCATCTATGAGGTCACAAAGAAGCGGTAGTCAAGCCGATTAGAAATTGCCCTGCAACCAAGGATTTTTGTGGAAGCTATGAAAATTTGCATGTATAGCCCTTTTTCATTCTCGATGGAATCGAGTACCCATCGGTTGGTTTCTTTGGCTGAAGAGTTGGTGAAAAGAGGCAACGAAGTTTCAATAGTTTTGCCGAGTTTTGACAGACATTCAGGTTTTGAGAAACAAAAACTTGACTGTTTTCACGGCGTTCGCCTCGTTCAGCCGTACCAGCCCAAAATCCGTAAAGTTGAGCTATCAATGATGCCGTACATATTTTCATCTTTCGTGAAAGAATTTGGTGAAACCTACGATGTTGTACACATTCTTAAGCCTCTGCCCATTAATTGCGCTCCATATTTGATGAAGCCGTTGAAAAACACGCCGATTGTTCAAGACATGGATGATTTGGAACATAACGTCCTGATTATGGAGAAACATCCATCATCAAGCGTTAAGCTCGCAGAGTACTGCGAAAGAGTCTTACCTAGACTTGCAGACCACATCACAACCTGCTCTTCATCTCTGAAAAAAATTTATGTTAACATGGGGTTTGACGAAGAAAGAATTACTTGGCTTCCAAACGGGGTTAAAACTTCAGAGTTTAATGTTTCTTCTCAATCTTCACTTAAAGTAAAATTTGGCTTGAAAGACAAAGTCGTTGTTTATTTGGGATGGATGAACAATCGTTTTCAAGTTTACCCTCTAATCAGAGCGATGGAGTTGGTGACGAAGCAACGAAGCGACGTCTCATGCATGATTATTGGTGACGGCTCGGCTAGACCCTTTTTCGAGCAACTATCCAAAAATTTGCATTTATCAGACTACATAAAATTTGTGGGATATGTGCCCTACGCTGACGTACCCGAGTACCTCTCAATATGCGACATCGGCTTTGCCTGCTGCCCCCAACCTCTTACAAGCACAGGCGGCGCGTTGAAAGTCTTCATGTACATGGCGTCGGGGATGCCTGTCATAGTCGATGAAGCAGGTGACTTGCCATACTACATAGATTACGGCAACGCAGGAATAGTATCAAGACTGGATCCAGTTAGCTTGTCGAAGTCGCTTCTTGAACTGGTTGGAAACGGCGAGTTAAGAAGGAAAAAAGGAGCACATGCAAAAGAGTATGTTAGGCAAAACTTTGATTGGGAAATTTTGACCGACAAATTAGTCAGCGTTTATGAGAGCTTATAATTCGTCTGTTTCGTAAAAAGCTCAAAATGATTCAGAGGGCGAGAACGATCCGAATTGCGATAGTTTCACCAAACGCGCCACCTCTTAATGTTTTCAAGGGACTTCTCGGCGGAGGCGAAACCTTTGCGGTGAGCATAGCCCGCCAATTGGCTGACTTGAAACATGAAGTCACATTTCTAACCGTATCCAAGAATTCTGGCAGTTATTACGTCAACGAAAAATTGAATTTTAGATACATGAAGAGCAGCGTTTGGTCAACGGGAAAAGATGACATTAGTTCCCTTCAAATATTTCAAGATTTAAAGAAATACGATGTTGTTCACGTGCAACAGTTATGCATGAGTCTGACTCTTTCAGCTTGTTTTGCTTCAAAGATGCAGAAAATTCCTACTTTTTTAACGGATCATGCTGGTGGTTCCCTTTTTCTTTATGCAATGCCTCAGTTTTGTGCAAAATTTCCCAATTACTTCCTGCCTATTTCTGAGTATTCTTCAAGATGGCTGCAGAGTCTTTCTCCTTCCACGAAGTCAACTGTTGTTTATGGCGGAGTAAACCCCGAAGTATTTCATCCCAACTACGATTATTCAGACATTAACAAAAGGCTTGATCTGGATGGTTACCGCGTCATCTTGTTCGTTGGCAGAGTTGCGCCCCACAAAGGGATTGAAGTGCTGATTAAGGCTTTTCGTTACCTGCCTCCGAAATCAAAGTTATTAATTGTCGGTCCGATTCGAGATTCACGATACATGGCGTTTTTACAAGAAACCGCAAAGAAATTTTGTCCCGGACGAATGCTCGTTTTAGGTGCGGTTCCAGAAGAAGACCTACCAAAATACTACAACGCCTGCGACGTCTTCGTGCTGCCTTCAGTTTATACAGATTATCTCGGGCATTACCACCGTTTTCCAGAACTGCTTGGATTGGTCAAGTTTGAGGCAATGGCATGTTCAAAACCCGTGATAGTGTCTAATGTTGGAGGCTTGCCAGAGCAGGTAATAAATGGAGAAAACGGCTTCGTCGTTGCTTCAGGAAACGAAGAACAATTGGCTTATGCAATAAACAAGGTTCTAGCCGACGATAAACACAAAAGAAGAATGGGGGCTAACGGGTTGAGACTTGTCCAAGAAAAGTTCACTTGGAAAATGACTGCTAAAAGAATCCTCCATTCTTACGAGTCAGCGCTAAAAAGCGGGTAAAAATAAACTTCGACTATGGGCAGATTGCCTGTGTACTTGCTGCTTTTTGAATCCCCATAGTCTTACGGGCTAATTATTAGTACATCTGCTCCGCCCGTGAGCGTTACCTGCACATTGCTGAGGCTTGTTATGTTAATTTGTTGACCGCTGGATGCCCAAGTTGCTGCATGCGACCTATTTGAGCTGAGACCTAACCCTGTTAAGTTAAGCGTTAACGGCATGTTCTGACTGAAATTCTGCAAGTTCATTATCGAAACGCCAATCTTCCCATTTGCCAACGTAAAGACCTTCAAATCAGCAAGCGAATTAGAACAACTAACCGGGCAATTTGAAGCCCAATATATTGCCCTGTTAAGCATCCCTCTGTCATCAACAATGGAGCTAGCCGATCCCCAGCAATTCCCGTAGACGAACCTCCCTGAACTGCCACTGTAGTATATTCCCAGTTCAAGCGAGCCATCACTGTATTTTACCAACGGAATCATTCCTGCCGTAGCGCCCATTGAGCCAGCATTGCTATAGCCTGAGTAGGCTTGACCGAAAGTGTTGCCTATTATCGCTTTGGCATACGAGTTGGTTACTTGGCTGCTAGACAGGGTTGTTGCGCTGGTAGATGAACCTAAATCACCAGTTAATTGGAGTGTGCTCATGCACTGAGCGTTGCCTTGCCCCATAAACATCGTGTTCGCAAAATTCGCTTGATAGCGTTCACTGCTGAAGATAACGTTCAAACTGCCTTTCGAATAGAGATTGAGCAGGCTTTGGTAGGCGTTTCCGCCGATTGTGCTTCCCGAATTTTCGCATGCGTCAAGAAAAACCGTGCCCATCCCAGACACGAAGTTGCTGCCCGTGTTGTTCAAGTTCACCGCATCGGTGTACTGTGCAATCGTAAAGTTGACTGAAAACGGACCTGCAGAGTCAGGGTTCAGGTAAACGGGTTGAACATCAACTGGACCCAGCCACGACGGCGTTATCTGTCCGTTCAGAGTGTTTGCCATAGTGGTAACCCACGTAGCCATCGCCTGCCCGCTGTACGCTGAGTCACTCCAACTTGTACCCGACGGAGCCCAAACCAGAAGCCAATCGGGATCAACAGCCCTGTACTGGACGCCGTTGACCCAAACGTAGGTTTCAATCATCGACAAGTACATCTGCTTCCAAGCCCAAGTCGGCATAACTGAGGAGCCGCCGTAGGCTAACGGCAACCCGCAGATGCAGTGGGCGCTTGGATCTTTGTCCTTGACGAGGGCGGAAACGTAGGCTGAGTATCGTCCAAGCATGCTGAGGTCACCCCACCACTCGCAGTCAATGTAGTAGAGACTGAACGAGTTGTACTGCGCGAACATGGTCAGGTTCTCCATCCCCGTGGGATTGTTGATGCCGTTGTCAGCCCACGTGCTCGAAAGGTCTTGCGAGATTATGGTTCCAACGTAAAAGCTGCTGGGACGACTGTTAAATATCTGGTTTATTTGGGCGTACAGTTGGGCAAAACGCGTTTGCCAATACTGCCACCACTGCAGGTTATCGTTAGTTGTTATCCAACTGATTTTTTGAGAAGTCGTGTAGCTTGCCCAGTTCGACGGCAACCCCACGGCGTAGCTTGAACTCGCCCACGAGGCTATGCTTTGACCATCACCGTAAAACCAATCTGACAAGCTGCCTGTTCCAATCAATCTTCCAAAAGGTTGATTCGTACTCCAAACCCAATACATTGCTTGATTTGTCAACCCATTCCACCCGTCGATGCCGAACCACCCGTCCCACTGGAAACTTCCATCTGAAATCATCTGCGAAAGCCGCTGAACGTAAAGGGTCGCCAAGCACGCTCCCGCAGGGATGTTTCTTGCAGGGTCAGGAGTCGCGTAATCAGCCCAGAAGTTCACCATCACCGTGCCAGGGTGCAGTTGATCGTACCTGACGCCGCTGCCTGAAACAGCTATAAGCTCAGGGTGCTGCAAAGTCAGATAATTGTAAATGTATGCGTCACTTGTGGTCGGCGTGTTGCCTGGGGAGTAAATGACTTTCCAGCCGAGCCTGTGAAACTCGTCGATGACGGATTTTAACTGGGCGTAAGTTATTTTGCCGTAGGGTCCTTCCCAACTTTGACTCGCATTCCAACCCGTGTAGCTGATGACGCTAAGTATGCCGCTGGAATAATCAGTCATGATGATGCCTGTTCCCCAAGGGTGAGCGGCAACGTAAGCGTCAACGGCGCTAGGCGAAGTTAAGCTATCAATCCAGACGCAGCGAATCAAAAACTGCGGTTTGACGGATGCGGCTGGCGAAACGCTCTGGCTTATGGCTCCGCTTGCCTGGACGAGGGTTTGGGTTTGTGAGGTGGCGGTGCTGACGTCTATGAAGCACGCTGCGGATAGGATGGCGATTATTGCCAAGGCTGCGACTGTTCGGTTTTTCATTTTTGTAGGTTTCCCCGTTTTTGGGTAGCAGTTTTTTTTGGTGTCAGTCAGCGACAAATGTCTGAAGAATTACGATATAATAATAGTTACGAATCCAGAAACCACATCAGACCTCTGAACAACACAAATACATCAGCGCCCAGAAACCAGCATCGCCAAAACAAGCCGAACCAAAACGAAAGCTTTCCAAACGCGCTCCTTTTCAGGCGTTCACCGTGCGCCGACGGACTCCACGGTTCCTACGGGTTTACGGCTTAAATGGGTTTGTTAGCTCGTCTGGTTCAACAAGAGGCGGCAGGTTGCTGCCTGCAAAGCCTAAGCCCCTTGGAACCGCGCCCAAACACGCAGCGCCGCGCCGAACGCAGCCACGATTTTTCGGCAAATCAACCATGCGCCAGCGAAAGCCATGCCGCCAAACCCGCCCACAGTAAGAACCAAAAAGTCGCAACTTTCACCAACCTTGTCAGCGCCAGCCCCACAGGAGCACAAGCAAACATTAACTTCTGGCTATTGAACGGGCTCTCACCAGCCGACGGAAACAGCGTTGCGGTAGTGATAAAAAGCTTCAACTTTACCCCCCGCAACCTAGCCTTATTTAGCAGCGATTCGCTCAAGTCAGAAAAAGATGAGTTTATAGGTTCACCATCGCATTATTGTTCCATACGTGGTTGGAATGGCTGAAAACGAGGCAATGGTAGAGAGAATTTCCAAAGTCTTAGGGGTTCCGCCGAAGGAACTTGTAAAAAAAGGATTAGAAGAGCTGCTTGAGGCGCAGTTAAGGGCTTGTTTTGCTGAAATAACTGAAATAAAGAACAGATACGACGTTAAAAGTGCCTCCGAGCTTGAGGGGAAAATTGCAAAAGGAAACGTCGACGAGCACCCAGCTTGGGAAGACCTGATCCTCTTAGAAAACTTGGAGGAACGCGCCAAGAAGATTAAAAAAGAGTCAGTGGCTCTCAAGCATGCCTAGCGATTCTTTGGAAGAGCTGTTCAATCGCCTTATCGACCTCATTCTTTCGCAATTTTCAGACTATGGTTGTTGACGTTCAACTTCGTTTTAGTCCTTCGGGCTCAGTTGAAAGGCTGCGGATTTTCCTGATTGATGAGACTTTTATTGATGTCTGGCTATCATCGTCTGGAAAATACTCTTACCACTGGGAACAAAGACACGTTAGGGGTCTAATACACGCCATGATAACGCACCGCACAGCAAATGGAAAAAGATCAAAACGTTCCCTAAACACTTTCACGAAGGCACAGAAGACAACGTCAAAGAAAGCAGTGTTCCCGACGACCCTACAGAAGCCATAAGCTACTTTCTAAGCTTCGCAAGAAAATTCCTAAAAAAACAAAACGCCAAATAACGTGGTCTCATCACGCTTGGGTCGCTTACCGCGTGGACAGCACACCTACAACATTAGCCCACGACCTCAACAGCAAAGTCGCAACCCGCAAAAACCTTCAAACCTCCCAAATTGGAAAACCAAAACCCAAGCAAAACCGAACCTGCCGCCGAAAAAACCCCCGCCCATAACCGACAATAACTGACAATGCCGTCAACATGGAAAGTCGCATTCCGCCCATAGCAAAGTCGCAACGCAAAAGCAGAAGCCAAGCCTAAACCAAGAAAGCAACCAGAAACGCAAAGCGCCAAGGCGGAAAGTCGCAACTTTCACCAAGGCAAAAGTCGCAACTTAAAAACATCTAGAAAAAGCCAACCAAAAAAAACTCACACTTTTCCAAACTGCTTCCTAAGCCTACGCACTTCCAACGCAAAATTCACAGGCCGCGCACACACAAGCTTCAATCCAAGCCTTTTACAAAGCAACTCAAGAATCGTCTCCTCAAGAATCGAAGCACCACCCAAAATCTGCCGACGCCCAAAACCAACAATGTTCCGCAACTCCTCAGAAAACAACTCAGGATTACAAGAAACCAAAGCCAAAGGCAAACCCCGCTTCTCCAAAAAATCCCGAATAATCTCCGCGTTAGTCTCACCCAAACAATAACGAATCGTATCATAAACAGCACCAGCTAAAACAGCATCAAAGTCAACCTGCTGCTTAACCAAACCCAACTCAGCACCCGCCTCGAAACCGAGTTTTAGACCTCACGCAATCCGACAGCGACACCGAACCAACATAGCCGAGAAAAACAATAAAAGAATTATGAAGCCCCAATACCAATCACAAATAAGCACGATTCACACAAGCCACAAAAAAACCAGAACCACAAACCCAACCGCAAAAACCCCAAAAACGCCAAAACCAAACAGCCCAAAACCAAAAAAACACGCCCAAAACCCATCTTTCCATAAAAGTTAAATGCACAGCCACCGAAATAACCCTATAACACGGAAGGGTCTTTGTTGCCAAAACACCACACAAACCATAACCAAGCGCTAATAAAATTAGCACTTGCACTATTCCTCCTAACCCTACTAACATACGCAGCGTCCACAACGCCGAACACAAAAGCACAAACAACAGGCGACATATACCTAAGCCCAGCCTCAGGCCCCATAGGATCAACAGTCACCATCAGCGGAGACGGATTCACAGGATCAACAACCATCACATTCGGCGGAACCACCGTCGCAACCATCACAACCCAACCAAACCCCATCGACAACTACCCATACCTATCCGGATATTTCACCGTGCCAAAATCCGCCACCTCAGGCACCAGCGCAACCGTCACCGCCACCGACGCATACGGCGATTCAGCCCAAGCCAGCTTCTCCGTCACATCAGGTTCAGCTTCCACGCCGACACCCAGTTCCTCCACGTCAGCCACGCCAACGCCCTACCAACAACAGTCAGGCTCATCAGGCTCAACCACGTCCTACACATTCGCGCCCACAGTGGCTCCAGTCCAAAGCAGCGGATTCTGGTCTCCACTAGCAATAGGCGCAGTCGTCGCCGTCATCGCACTGATAATAATCATCTCATTGCTCTTCATGCGCACAAGCGGCGGCGGTAAACGAGAAAGAGAAAGGATGCTTGAAAGAGAGCCCATGCCTTACCGGTCAGCACCATATGGCCAACCTACCCAGCCTACATCACCATACAATCCGCCCGCCTCTCAATACGGGCAGTCCACGTCAGGATACCAGTCCAGGTACAACAGGTACTCATACGCGTCTCGGTACAGCCAATCCCCCTCAAACCAAAGTTACAGCAGACCCCCAGTTACGAGTCGGTACAGTCAACCTTCTTACGGCGCTCAACAATCGGCGGCTGCCGGGAAAACGTGCCCTCACTGCCACCGGGCCGTCAAGGGAGACTACAAAATCTGCCCCTACTGCTACAAGAAGATTTAGCGGAAAAACAAGCCTTTGCCCTATTCGTTTTTTCCCTATTGATGCATGGGACACGCTGCGTTGCTAAGCAATGTTTTTTGCTTTGCGCCTTTCAATAGAAGAAAGATTTTACAAGAGCTTACACTCCAGCGATCTACCAAGCGTAAGTTCCTTTTAGCATTCGAGGGAGCGTCGATAAGGCAGCTGGTAGGCAGGATACTGTTAAGTTATTTGTCATGGTCTGATTTTATTGGTTCTTCCTTCCTCAATAATTCGCTTGTAGTCATAATACCCAATATGATTAGAAAAAGTGTTACGGCAATTGCAACGCAAGTCAACGCAATCAACTCATTTAACAGAGAAAGAAGGAAATATAGACTCGCAAAAAACGTTGTAAAGCCAGCAAGAAGCATGCCCACTAAAAGGTTTGAGCCTCTGGCGTCTGAGGCAATGACACAGGATAATGCAGCAAAAGTGAGAAAAACAACGGAAAGTGAAAGTGAAAGGGTAAGATAAGTGACTACGCTTCCATCGATAGTATTTTTGAACTGATACAAAAGTAAGATTGCAGCAAAGCAGATTCCAGCAATAAATGTGGTTATCCCAGTAATAATTGAACGATTTGCAAGAGTTTCGTCTTTGCTAAGAGGCAAGGGTATTCACCGAAATCAGATACTGTTTATTTATCCTTACTGCTATTTCTGTTTTACAATAAAAGATTTTACTTAAAAAGAAAAAACAAAAAAAGGGAAAGGGGTTTTGATTTAGCTTTTCGTCTCTGCTAGTGCTTCACTTGATTTAGTCGTGTCTACTGTTTTTTTCTTCTCTGCCATGAAGTCTATAAATTTCTTGGCTAGGTCGTAAGCTCCTTGCTCAAATAATCCCTTAAGCAAGTCGCCAGAACTGAGAGTATATGGAGCAGTTTCAGTATATTGAGGTGATTGACCTTGCTTTGGATTTGCTTCGGAAGTGTTTATTTGGAGTGACTCTTGCATTTGATTAGCCTCATTTTGAGTTCCTTTTAACGAATTAAGGTAATGTATATCATCCAAATAATCGTTTCTGACCTTTTGCGAGATTTTTTTTGCGTCGTCAGGTACTATTTCAGCAATTTGCTTTAAGTCTACCCAAAAATCCACATCGGGCAGTTCTACATTCTTACTTGTATATTTCTCGTAAAATATCTTCCATAAAGGGATATTTACGATAGCTTCTTTGACAGCGCTAAAAGGGTCGTCTGCCTTTGTTGGATGAGCTATTCTTGCGCCAAGTTCCGATACTTGAACAAATCCTCTTCCAACAATTAAGCCATAAACTCTCATTGCTGCTATTTTGCTTAAATAGCCTCCAGTTATGCCTGTGTGCCCTAGGAATACAGCCAACATTTTTTTGTCGTCTATTGGATTAGTTCCAAATTTTCCCCACATCTTTTGCAGGTTATCGATTAGAGTAGGCTGGAGTCGCCAATCGGGGTATTCAAATTTCGTTCCTACTTTCATTTTTACACACGCAACAAATAATACAATATAGATGTAAAATTTAAAGGTTGCGCAATTCTACAAGATTTAGGAATGCTTATATTTAACTGTGTAGTAATTCCTATTTCAGGAGTAGTGAGAGGGTAGCGGTCTGGAAAGACTGACCACGCGAATAATATTGCGACACAAGCTTGGTGCAAACAGGCTTGTGAAAAAGGCGTGGATGCCTCTACCCTCTGCTGCTCTCGGATTGTCGCTATTTTATGACCGTTCGCTCTTTTATGCGTTTCTCCCATTCCGATTGCGAAACTATGCCTTTTTTATCGAGTAAATCAACTAGGCTTTCAAGCATAGTGCTAAGTAGGTTTATTTCTTCTTTCAAGTCTTCAATATTGGTTTTCTTCATGTTTCCCACCTTTCGCAAGATAACCTTGTTCGGATAACCAATTCATGATAATGGTGCGGAGAGTGTCTGATCGGGTTTGCCCGATTTTTCCTAGCAACTCTTTGTCTAAAGTGTTGACAACACCATCAGGTAAGGATACTAAGATTTTTTTCATTGTGTTACCATCTCTAACGCTTTATCATTCGCTTGTTTTGTTTGAACTGCTCTTGATACTGTTTCCGTTTCGTATTTTGTTGCTCGGTCAATTAAGGCTTTCCAGTTGTTGGGTACTTCCATTCTTGCTGCTTGAGCTGGAGTTTTTCCACCTAAACTTTGGTGTGGTCTAACGTAGTTATAGTGCACCGTGTAACCTTCAAGAATGTCTTTTGTTGATTCAAAAGCTTTTAGTCCTCTCATGCATCTTGTTCTGTCTTTGAGTGTTCCATGTAACCGTTCTACTATATTGTTGGTCTCTCTTGCTCTTATGCCAACTCTTTGAACTAACTCTGGTCTTGTGTCTTTTCGCATAGTGTAAAATACCTTGTTAAAGGCTGCATTGTAAACATGACTGCCGTCCACGAATACTGCTCTCGGTCTAACTCTGCTCTGTTGAACTCCTTTCTTGAAAATAGCTACTGTGTCTTCAAAGGTTCTTGTGTTTGAAATGTGAGACGCCACTAAGAATCGAGTATCCTCATCTATCATTTCCCAGAACCAAATGTTCCGTCCTTCGCATGAAAGCATTGTTTCATCTTCATGCCATAAACCTGAAAGTTGCGGTATAACAGTTGTAGTGTATTCTTTCACTAGTTTGCTGTATTTCTTTAGCCAATTAAGAATCGTGACTTGGCTAATTCTTTCGCCAAAAATTTGCTCCAAGTTTCTCTGTGCTTTACGTAAGCTTAGACCGTCATAATAGAAGTTTAGGGCTGCTACTATTAGGTTTTTATCGTTTCTCATTTTGGAGAATTTGCCGTTTGAGAAAAAGCGTTTTCCGCATTCTTTGCATTTGTAGACCTGCGTTCCTTTAATTGAACCGTTTTTGACGATTTTTTCGCTGTTGCAATATTTGCAGTTCATCAGTTTCACGCTCTTACAGGTATACTATAGGATACCTTACCGTATTTATATCTTGTGGTATAGCTTTAAGATACCTGTAAGAGACTGCTCTCTTTTATGACCTTTACCAATATTAATTTTTTTATAATAAAACTTATAAGAAGAAGCCATTGCTCTATTATTATTAGTTTATTCTCCCTATCGTTCGTCTAGGACGGTAGGTATTTATTTGCGTTTTCGTCATTAGCTAAACATGGGCAAAGCAGTTGTATTGATTGACGGTGGTTATCTCAACAAAGTTTTAGAGAAGATATATCATAGACCACCGTTTAGTTATGAAAAATTTTGCAATAAATTATGCGAGAAAGCTGAATGCCAGCGTGTTAGAACTTACTACTACAACTGCCCACCTTTTCAAAGCAATCCTCCAACCGAGATAGAAAGCCAAAAAACTGCTGATTATGATTGTTTTATTAAATTCTTGAAAGATACCCCGCGTTTCTTGTATCGACCTGGAAGACTGCAACGCATAGGAGGAGAATTTAAGCAGAAACATGTTGATGTGCATTTATCTGTTGACCTTGTCAAACTATCCTGTAAACACAGTATCGATAAAGCTATTCTGGTTACAGGAGATAGTGATTTTGTTCCTGCCGTAGACGTTGCAAAAGAGGAAGGAGTGGTCACAATTCTCTATTACTCAAACATTCCACCGATGTACATCCATCGCGAGATATTAGAGAAATGTGATGAAAAATATTTAATTGACGCAGATATTATGGCTACTTCAAGACCCTAAACTATTGCCGTTCTAACCGATTTAGGTCATGACAAATAACTTAACAGTATCGGTAGGCAGAAAGATTTAATTATCGATGGTTTCTGTTGGTTTCTTGTAAGATAGGAGGAATGAATCAAATATGCCTACTTGTCCACATTGCGGCGCCACCGTTCCCGAAGGTGCCGTTTACTGTGGTAACTGTGGAGCTACATTAAACTCCCCGACAACTTCAATGACGACTCAGACCCAAACGTCTTCGCAGACATCAGCATGGTCTCAGGATAACACCAGCGGAGACATGCAAGCGCGACTTGAAAAAGCCATGAAGCGTGCAGAACAATTAACTTATGCAGCAGCAATTGTCGGCGGAATTATCCTTGTACTGATAGTGTTCACTCTACTGCAATATTTGCTTTAAAACGAAAGAAAAAGCGTGAAAGACTACACTTGTGAGGTGGTAAAACTTTGGACAGCGTTCTTGAACAAACTGTTAAGAGAATTGAACGACTAAACAATATCCTCATGGCAGTGCTAATCATCGAGGTTGTCGTTCTTGTACTGATTCTCGTGTAAACCCAGTTCTCTTTTCTCTCACTTTTTATTTATTGATTCGATGAATCTGCTTTGCAATATCGATGCCGAATTTGTCTTCTTCTAAAAGAGCCAAGATCTTCTCTGCTTCTTTTCATTGCCCAAGGTATTCGCACCAGCTTCTTGGGCTTTCCCAGACTCTAACTTTCTCCAGCGTGGGTTTTTCAGGCAGGCTTTTTTGCACGTGAACAAAAATGTACTTTGCGATGTTTTCAGTTGTCGGGTTGCCTATTTCGGTTATTTCGTTGAGGTAGGTGTGATCAAGTTTTTCAACTACTTTTTCTAAAGATAACTTTAACACTGCGAAGTCAACGACCATCCCGTTAGGTTCTGTTTTTTCGCCTAAAACGAAAAGTTCCACTTTCCAGGTGTGCCCGTGAAGCCTTTCGCATTTGCCGTTGCTTTCAACGACGTTGTGTGCCGCCGCAAATGTTGTTGCGACCCTAAGCCTGTACACAGCCTAAACCTCCGCTACAAGAGTCCTCGCCATTCTGAACAAACGTTGTGGTCATGGATGGATTCGAAGCTTACGCATTTAACCGTGCAGAATCTTTTGGGGTACTTTTCCTTCAGCAACTTGACGCATTGCCTTGTAACGTCTTCAACAAACTTGGCGTTCTCATGCATTTTTTCAACCACCTTCTTCTCTTCGGGTCTTTTAAGCAGAGAAAACGTTGGGGAACTGAAGCTTTGACTGCAAATTTTGAGGACGTCAAGAAGGTCAGTGTTTTCGGTCACGTCGATTTCCACGCTAAGAGAGCCTCTCTGGTTATGGGTCAATCCATGACACATTTCTTTCGAGCACGGACAGGCTAAGGCGCCGTTAACGGTGATGCCAGCAGTTTTCTTCCCCGTCTTGGTTGAGTAGCGTGCAAACATTTGCGCAATCGAGTTTTCCTTTTTGCCGCTTGGTCTTACCCTGTTGAATGGAAGTTCACCGAAAACTTCTGTTTGGCAGTGGAAGCCATGCTTCTTAAACGCGCTTTTTGAAATCTGCACAGCTAAATTCTCGATTGAAGCGGCTTCCAACGGTATTTCTTCAATAGACTCAATGAACCTGCTCATGTGTACTCCACGCAAATGAGAAGGCAACGTGATGTAGCTGTTTATGTTGACTATGATGTTGAAGGTTCCCTCTGGTCTGTTCAACAAGACAAGTTTCCGAAGGCCTTCTACACCAACCTTTTCCAGCTCGATTTCATTTTCTGGTTTTTGGTTTTGGACGTCGACGACCAAATTTTTCGTAATCCCCATTTAAATTCTAAACAGGCATCATGCCCTTTAATGCCATGCTTTGACGAATTTACGTGAGCACAAAGAACTTGTTGCTTATTATACTTACTTGATTGGAAGCCGATTCTAAATGGATTTCTTAGGTTGCGAAGATGAAAATTGGCGACTAAACCCTTAACCAACGAAAGCTTCTGTAATTGTTGCGTCTTATGATTTTGCATGCTTCTTTTCGATTATGGCGCGTATTTCATTTTCGGCATCTGCTACAGAATATTTGAGAGAAACATTCCTGTTTCTAAGCTCATCCAAAAAAGCCCAGAGTGAGACATCGGCGATTTCGGAGGATTTCTTCAAGGAAGTTTTTCCTTTAACGTAACTGTCAACTGCAATATCCATTTTCACTTCAGCAAGCCCCTTATCTAAGAGTTTTCTCAGGAGGGTTGACTGGTCTTCTCCCGTCACTTCCTGAAGATCTTTTACGGATTTTAAGTTTTCTGGATGTCAAAAACATTACGAGGCAAGAAAAACGTGGCATTAACTCTGATAAGGGGTAAAAACGCCTAAGGTTTTGGAAATCCCTACGATAGCTTAACGTTTATTAGTGTCAGATTCCCTAGTCGTCGCGTCAAAATTTAACTGGTGAATCCAATGGAGAAGGTTACTGTTTCGGCTCCAGCCCACTTGCACGCGGGCAATTTTGATTTGACAGGCGATTTGGGAAGGCTTTACGGGACGGTTGGTTTTGCGATAGATCTTCCTCTTGAAGTTGAAGTTTCTAAGGCAAAAGGGATCAAGGCAGAGGACAAGTCAGCCTACAAGTTTGCTAAACGGCTCGTTGACGAGTTCGATTTGGAAGGCGCAGAGGTCAAAATTAAGAATGAAATCCCAAGGTTTGTCGGCGTAGGGTTCCACACGACTCTGGCTCTTTCCATCGGCGTCGCATTGTCAAAGCTCTACGATTTGAACCTCACCGTTGAGGATGTGTCTTTGATAATGGGCAGGGGAACCATAACCGCGATGGGAGTTTACGCTTTCAAAACTGGCGGGTTCATCGTTGAAGGCGGTTTTAAAGTTGAAAGCCGAACAAAAATGGTGCCACCGCTCATATTCCACGGCGCAGTTCCCAAGAACTGGTTTTTCGTCATCGCTATTCCCAACGAGTCAAGGCAGAAAATCGCCCAGATGAGGGAAAACGAGGATGAAATCTTGGGCAACCTCAAACTTATGCCCAAAGAGCTTTCTGACGAGCTTTCAAGGATTGTCTTGGTGAAGCTTATGCCTGCCTTCGTCGAGAAAGACCTCAAGTCGTTCGGCGAAGCCTTGACATCGTTCAACCAGAAGCTCGGCAGGTTCTGGAGAGACTATCAGGAAGGAACCTACTGCAACCAGGTTGTGGAAGAAGGGGTAAGAATCATGCTTCGGGAAGGCTCGATGGCTTGCCAAACCTCATGGGGCCCAACCTTCTACACCATTGTGAATGGCAAACGCGCCGCGGAAAAATTGGCGAAGGAGTTAACACAGTTTCTGGACAAGCATGGCGGCGGAGAAATCTATGTCACCCGAGCGAACAATCGTGGAGCGACGGTTCTGAAGGCTTAGCCATGGTCAAAGCTGTCGGCATCGACTCGGGAACGAAAACGATGGACATCTACGGGTTTGACGACCTCAGCGGCAAAGTGTTAGTTGACTGTGCTTTATCCCGAGAAGAAGTTACAAAGAACCCCTGCTTAGTTATTGAGAAGCTAAGAGAGGTTCAGCAAGCTTGCGGCAAGATCGACGCGATTTCGGGTCCTGCAGGTTATGGCTTGCCGCTTCAAAAAGCTAAAGACGCAAGCATGGAAGATATTGCGTTGGCAACGTTTGTGACGCAGGCTGATGTTGCAAGGAAACTCAAAATCGTCGGTTTAAGGCAGCTTATGCAGCTTATGAAGAACACGGAAGACCTTGACATCTGGTTTACTCCGTCAGTTATTCAGTTGCCGACTGTTCCAGAGTACAGGAAGGCCAACAGGGTGGACATGGGCACAAACGATAAGGTTCCAAGCGCCGTTTTAGCAGTAAAGGATCAGGCGGAAAGGCTAAGCATTGGTTATGACGAAACTGACTTTATCGTTGTTGAGATAGGATTTGCATATACTTCCGCTATGGCGGTGAAAAGCGGTCAAATAGTTGACGCTATGGCTGGAACAGCTGGGTTTCCTTCATTCCTCGGCATGGGCTTTGTTGACGGAGAACTAGCATACGCGTTAGCTAATACTGTTGAGGATTTTTCTAAGCTTACTTTGTTCGCTGGCGGCGCAGCGGCGGTTGCGGGGATCGACACCTCAAAACCGATTGAAGATTTCATCGAAAACGCAAAAGCAAGCGGAAAAATCCGTTCTGGTCTGGACCTGATGCTTGAATCCGTTGTTAAAGATGTCGCGTCGCTTTTGCCTTCGGTTAAGCCTAAGGAAGTGCTGCTTAGTGGAAGATTCACTAGTATCCCCGGGTTTTATGCGATGGCGGAAAACAGGCTGGCTGCTTTTTTCAGCGAAATCGGGTCAAAAATTGACGTTGTAAAGATTCAAGGCAGTGCTAAGGTTGCTAAGGGGGCGGCTGAAGGGGCAGCGATAATTGCAAACGGTTTGGCGCATGGAAAATATGAGCCGATCGTGGATGTGATGAGGCTTAGGGAAAGCAAAGGCGGAATATTCGATCACATTTACCTAGATGAAAAAACAAGGAAGGAACTTGAAGTCTTCAAGAAGTATTAGCTTGCCTTTATTGTTTAAACGAGCCGTTTCAAGTCTTCAGGCTGGATGCTTCGGAAACCTTTGATTTCTTCCCCGTTCGCCGTCAAGTTATAGAGTAAAATGTTTTGTTGCATTTTTCGGGCCAGCCACTCCAGCAGTTCTCTGCTAATCTTCAGCTTCTCACGCTTAACAGAGAGGGATTTCACCTTCACTTTAGAGTACTTGCCCACCGTCAACCCGAAATCCATTCCGGCTAACACGATAACTTTAGCGTCCATGGTTGCGGCAAGAAAAACAGCTCTGTCCCCGTCGGTGAATCCAAGGAAATTGTGAACGTTTGGACGCGGCTCAACCTGAGTGCTCCCGACTGCGTTTGAGAAGTCGGGAACGTAGCGTCTTAGCTGCTCAATGTTGTCGCCATGCGCTTGGATAACTACCGTTGATCCTTGCCGCTGGGCGGTGACAATGTCGCTGACTATCCCGTCCAGGTCAGTTACGATTACGTCTGGAGCGGCGTTTGCCATGTTTAGAAACGCGGTTGTTGCTCCGTCAGCTACAACAGTCACAAACTTCTGCAGAACCCCTTCCCGCATGATACGTTTAAGGTCTTCCTCAAGTGAAGGCCCAGCGCCGAAAACCAACACTGGCTGATTTGCCAATCGCTCTCTAAGCTTTGAGGGATCGGCTGCCTTCCCAGCCAACAGTGTGCTCAGCAGGTCAGCAGCGTATTGGTCTTTAGCTTGGTCGTAACCGAACGTTTGAATAATTCTTCGGTACCACGGCCACCAATCGTCCAATCCAAGCTTCATGCTTTTTCCCACCTGTTTTGACTACGACGTTGTTTTAATATAAGCCCCTCTGTTGTTCGCGCCCGTCCAGAATACTTGCCCGCCTACGCTTTTTTGCAAGAACCGCTGCACGTCTAGTGAAAGCTTCTCCGCTTGCTCTTTGCCTTCGACAAGCCCGTAGACTGTTGGTCCCCATGAACTCTGCCCTGCTCCAAAAGCTCCATGCCTGAGCATGAATTCTATGCATTGGCTTGACGGGGAACTGGAGAATCTTCCGCCTTGAGCCGAGGCAAAGCAGTCGCCGACCAGGTTTTGAATCTGGGTTAATGCACCTCCGAAAGTCTTTATGTCTTTCTCTTTGAGCGCTGGCAGAAGAGACATCAGAATCAAGCGGCTTATACGCCCAGCCTGCTCTGCTGACATAGGCGGCATATCCCTAAAAGCGTGAGCCTCCGCTTCCCCTGACAAACCGCCCTTAACCTGCGGGATGGCCACGGTAAAAAACCAGTTTTTTGGGAAAGATGATTGAAAAATCACTGGAGGAAAACTGTTCCACGATGCGAGCGGCTTGCCGTTTTGGCTTTTAACACCGCCCTCGGCAACGAAGCCACCTTTTTCAAAAAGCGCTGTTCCCACGCCAGAGACTGTGCCTCTTCCCATGGTTTTGGAAAGCTCCTGCGTCGAAGCCTCTACATTGAACAGTTTTGCGAGGGCAGCAGAGGTGGCTAGGGCAAGCTGGGTTCCTGAGCCTAACCCGACATGCTGGGGAATAACCTGCTTAACGCATACGGCTACCTCAGGCTTCAAGTCGTATTTTTTGAGGAACCCCTCAACCCACGGCTTCACCAGCTCGCTTTTTTCGCCCTCGACAGTGAGGCGTTCTGACTTTTCAGCTTCAACAATCGCGTTCGGCTGGTTTATGGCGACGCCTACGCCGCCGAAGAAACGTCCTAAGTCGCCTCCTAAATCGATGAGCCCCAAATGAAGCCTAGCTGAAGCCTTAACGTAAACCTTCATCTGCTTAACGCCCAACCTATCTTCAATTCTATAATTGCCTAATATGTAAATTGAAGGGTTTCTTAAACCCATTCAGCTAGATAACCCAGTTAAAGTAGGAAAATCTTTCTTCATCAACAACGATTCGCAAAAAAGATTGAGACAACCATCGCCCTTTTCTGATTCAGCCAAGTCACATGTCCCGCTATCTAATAGCATTGGTAAATATTTCTTTTATTAGAATGAATCAAGATGTACTTGATCGCTATCAAAGTTAGTTGAACGCAAACTGAACATTACCGCTCTTTTTGCTCTGTACTTATCTCTTAAGCTTTCAAGGGAAATATTATCCCATGCTTTTAGATTAGGGTCTCCGATGAAACACATTAAAAACTCTTTGAAAAAACTGGCAGCTGATTTTGCATATAATTTGTTATTTTTAGAAAGTGAAGCAACGGAAGACGCAGGCACAACCACAAATCCTTTCATACTATATACAATCACAAAACTGGCAGGAGTAATTTGCAGCATGTCATTAGCCTGACCCTTCAGTCTGATAAATTCTTGATCGAAACCAAACTTAACTGATGTCGGTCCTCTGAAAAATATTTGTGGCTGGGTTTTAAGAACCTTAATTGAATCACTTTCTTTCTTAGCTTGGCAAAGAAACCCTTTGGTTAGCTTATATCCCTCGATCTTTATGTCTAAGACCGCTATAAAATCAGCCCCGTATTTGTGCTCGGGCGCGTTTGGTCCCATATCTCTAAGGGTGCATACGTCAATCTTTAATCCTTCTTTTTTCCACTTTTCAGAAATAACATGCTGAAGGACCCCTAAATATCGATCAGTAATACTAGGCTCAGTTTGTATTTTTCCTTGGTCCATGTCTCTAATAATCTCCTCTTCTGTCTGCTTGACGAGTTGACCAAAATGCCTGACGCCTCCTATAGCGATCAATCGAACACCCAAGGTTCGATTATTATCTTTGCCAGCATAAAAGTCCTTTGCTTTTGTGTTCTTTGAAGAGACTAAGAAAGAACAGAATAAATCTCCTGTTAGCGAGGAAGCGGCAAGCCATCTTTGCCAAGTTTTTTAAGCAACTAATACGAATAAGTGAATCTCAATGCTAACCCCTGTTAACTGCCAGTATTGTTCTGCGGAGACTAACTTGCAAAACGTTGAAAGCACAACTTCTGACAAAATCACACTGAAACTCTACGAACACAATCAATCTCAAAAAATAATTATTCCAAAAAGGACAATCAACTGCCCATTTTGCCATCGGAAATATGAGTTAATAAAATTTCCTGATTTCAATTGGGTGAAGAGGAAGTTAAAGCCCACCAATACCATGCTTGAAAAGTTTAAAATGACGTTTCCAAATTCTGCGTTCGATCTTTTTTACGAAAATATTTTGGGCATAACAAAACCTCAAATTGGTCTCGGAGAAAGAGTTCTTAGACACCGGCACTATCACATTTGTTTCGAGCTTGAAGGAATAAGAGCGTACGTTGATTGCCAAGAGGCACAACTCGCCGACAACACTATATTGCAAGGGTTAGACATATACGAGGCTTGATTAGATTGGCTACAGAAAAAGTGGATTCAAAAGGAATAGAAGCCTATTCAGATGGTACAGTGGTTTATGATTACGAAGAGGCAAAAAGGATAATTAGTGAACTTAAGCCAAAGAAACATGCCGTTTCTGACTGTATTTTGCTTACGCTTTATGCTCAACCAGATAAACCGGTTTTTGGAAGAGTCTTAATGGTAAAGGAAGTATTCCTCTTGATGAAAGAGATTCTCAACCAAAGCGAAATTCAGGATGCCAAATTTGTTCCCTACCATTTGGGAATGTACAGTTTCACAGTTGGCAATGCATTGACTAATCTCGAGTATTCTGGGTTCATAGAACGCAAAGGCAAGAAAAATACCAAACTTGAACAATTTGAGCTGACCAAAAAAGGTAAAGAATACACTTCCAAAGTCTGGAGAACGCTTTCACCCCACACTCAAGAAATTGCGAAAGAGAAAAGAAAGGGATGGGACCAATTAGGGTACGACGGGATATTACGGCTTGTCTACCAGAAATATCCAGAATTCAAAGAAAAATCGTGCCTTAAAGATCGATACAAAACTATTACATGGGGAAAGGGTGTTGGATGAGAATTAATGAGGTAAAAGTAAAGTCGATTGATGACAGTTCAAAGTTCCTTTATCCTAACAGGACGATCGAAATCAAAACCTCAAAACAAGATATCTTGACGCCAATCAGAGCTTCAACCGATTCTGAGTATAGACAAAAAGCACTAATACCCACAGACCTTCCCATAGAAAATCCCATCTCGATTGCAATTGAAGAATTAAACGCAAGGCAATTCGACAAGTTTATGAATGAAAATGGGTATTTTGCTAAGCTAACTAGCCGTGCTGAACTGAAAAACCGCCTTTCACAATACTCAAACCTTAGTTTGTTTTTGCTCAAACCAACCAAATCCGACATAAAGGACCAGATAACAGGCGAAATTCGCTTTTCACCGATGACTCTTCTAAAACAAAATCCAATGCTACTCGAACGTTTTTTAAGAGTTAACGTTAGAATGCAACAAGAGGCTGGATTAAGCCCAATTTCGATCCCGTTCATTGACTTACCGTTTAAGGAATATTCAAATCTGATAATCAAACTTGATAGGGACTTAGAAAAAATAAATGAGCAACCAGTATTTTTCATTGATATGAATTACAAAGATTTTGAAAAAGCCCTAAAATTAATTGTTAACACACTGAGACTTAATCTAGTTGGTTTGTATTTTCAATCTTATCGACGCGCTCACATTAGCTATGAAGTGCTACGAAATTTTGTAAGGACCGATGTCGCTTTTTTCGCTATACAAGTTGAAAGAGTTGGATTAAATGAGCTTTCCACAATGCATTATCTTCCATTCTTCGGAAACGATATTTATTCCGTTGAGAAACCAAGAGGTTTTTTGGAGATAGACCCATTAACTGGTAAACCTAAGAAGTTCATGATTTATAAACCCGAAAACGTTCGATTGTTTGATAAGAAAAGTTTGCAAGTCAGACATATAGCCGCTGACCCTTCTTTGGTTGAAAATTTGTCAGACGAATATAGGCAAGATCCTTTAATACCGACTGTTTTGCAAAACTATCAAGAAGCGACAACAAAAGAAAAATACGAAATTTTAAATGCTTTTTCAAAAATAAGCGAACTCAACGACAGCTCGTTGGAGTTTAAAAATTTCCAAAAATTCATTAAACAAAATTCTACAAAAGACTATATTGATGAAAAGCCTGCTCTGAAGAAAACTTTGCGGGACGTTACAGGGCACCAGGTAAACGTTAACTGGAACTTCACTTGAGGGCCCAAGAAGTGGGCTCGCAAAGTAAGAATTTCGGATAGGATTGTTATTGTGGCCCAACTTGGCTTTGTGAGGCACGCAAAGACAAGTATCTAAATTAGACATAAGAGGCACGAGGCAAAAGTTTTAAGTTTAGTAATCTGTATTTTGGTGGTGTTGTATTGTCTTATTCACGGTTTCTTATTGCCAACATCACATGGAATGATTCAGGTTGGAAGAATATATACGTGAATCCTAAAGCGGGTCATCTTTATGCAAAGACTCATCCTGGGCATGAAACGCTTAATTTCAAATTTGACAAGAAGGGAATCGATACTTTAGACAAAGTATATGGATATGTTCAATGGGTCGGCGCTCCGACTAGGCTGGACAAGGAGGCAGTTATCTTCTTCTACACAAAAAACCTTACAAGTTGGACAAATGAAATCGTTGGAGTTTATGGCAATGTCGAAGTCATAAAGCCTGCACTGGAAACCGCCTGGCTAGGATTTGAGAATGGTAAACTTTTTTCAAACATAGTGGCTGACAAGAATCTATCATTACTCTTTCCGGTGCCGCTGGACGCAGACAAGTATTTGAGTGGCAAAAGGCTTGTTCCAGAAGCTGGATTTAGATACGTTAACTTGGGTCTCGCTCGACAGATAATAGCAGATGAACTCGAGAAAGCAACATTGTCAGGGATAGCAAGAGAGCATTTTGATAAATTGGTCAGAATATTCGAATTCGTCACTGGGGAGACTTATGAAGAGAACTACCCAGCCGATAAATCAGTCACTCAACAAATTGAACTTGAGAAAGAAATTCTGAGGGACCTTACGGGCGAGAAGCGAAAGAAGTTGATCGAGGAGTTGAAGGCGCTAACTCCTTCAATGTCTCAGCAGGTTGTAATAAATGGCAAGACATATGATAGAGACAACAAAACTATCGTAGCCCTCAAGATTCTGCGCGACTTCAAATGCCAAATATGTGGAAACTCAATTTTGAAAAAGAACGGTGAGCATTACGTCGAAGCCGCACATATAAGAAGAAAAAGCGAGAAGGGCCCAGAGACTCCTGACAACATTCTAGTACTATGCCCAAACCATCACAAGGAGTTCGATTTGGGTAACAGGAACTTAATCAATCACTCTGCCGAAAGAATTGTCTTTGAACTAAATGGTAACAAATATGACATTGACCTTTCTCTCAGCTGAAATGAGCCGACCTGCATTTAAATCCACTAAGAAGATCAGCCTTGGCTGCTAGCGTCAGCTTTTCTTTATATTCAATCCCTTAGGGTTCGTACCTGTAGTTCATTGAACTTAAAAGATAGATGAACAAACTGCCTACGAAGCGCAGTGTAGGGGTAAATGAAAGTGAATATCTCCCCTCTAAAAACAAAAGCATTATTAAATTTGGCTGAATTTAATGATAGCAAGAGCTGGAACCAATAAGTTTAAGAAGCAACCGCTCTGAGAACTTTTTGTGGACGCAAACTTAGAACGCTTTAGGACTGAGACGAAACCGTTTGTCGATGATTGGCGGTCGATCGACATTCGAGTAATCGCGTCTCAAGTAGCTGACACATGGATGCTGGCGGTAGAATGCACAGAACAGGAGATTGACATAAGCAATAGACTCTCAAAACTTGCCACAAGAACAAAACTTAGTTGCTGCTATACCAAATATTTCTATCTTACCTGTCATAAAGTTCGCAAGAGCGATGCTCAATGATGCTGATAAAGAAAAAGCAGAAAAAGAAAAGATAGGCATCCTTACATTAGATAATTTCGAGGGCTTACCTCAATTGGCCATTGAAGGCGGCGATTCAAATAAGGTCCGTGACTTTAGTCTGAGACTTGTTTTTGAGTTACTGACTGAGAAATCTATTCTATCTTGTCTCTTTTTGCAAGATTGCGCCTAGCACAAAGTAGTTGGATATTTTCAGCAATAAGAGAGGACCCACCTTTGTGATGGCTATCAGTTGTAAATAGCCGATTTTGCAATTATTTGTATGTTGAAAAAGCCTTGTTCCACATGAAAAGTGCGGATGCCGACTGCATGTTGAACTATGTTGTTTCAAATTTGGGGCATATTAGAAGCATATTGTTGACCGGAAGGTAGAAGTTGCAAAAATACAAACGGAACGGTCCGAGGCGTGTTTTTTTTTGTCTATTCAGCTCGCTTAGATACACCTATTTGGATAGTCTAATGGACCGTAGGGGTAGGCGGGACGAAAAATGGAAAACAGGCTTTTGCCTTGTTGTTGATGTTGTTGTTGATGAAACAATTATTTTTGCCGCAAACCGAAAGAACTAGCCTCTCAGACCAGTCGTCGTTGTTGAGGAGATAAAGGGCAATTTTCCTTCTTTCCAAAAAACATAACCTCTGGTTGGCTCAAACGGAGCAGGGTAGCATATATTGAAAAAATCCACCACAAAAAGCAAAAAAGGTTGTTGTTGACGAACTATTTTCTCGCTTTCCAGAAATTAGAACGCACGCTTCAACAAAATGGGCATAATTACCACAACTTCCCTTTGTTACCCTGCAAAAACAGCAGAGGCATTCAAGACCCAGATAAAACGCCGACTACTTTCATCCGTTCAACGGCTTCTTCACCGTGAGGCGCAATCTCCAGAGCCATCGTTAAATCCTGACCAGCCTCATGTCCCAAGTGGTCGCCGTCCAGCCACTGGCTCGAACCAGTTACGTCGTAAACCTTGCCCTTATAAGCGATGTAGGCAGGCTGCCCGTTTTTGCCGTTAAATTTGCTCAGGTCATCCATGGTGAACGTTTGCAGCTTCTCCAAAATCTCAACTCCTTAACTGTATATCTTGACCAAAAGTCAAAAACTCTAGTCGCAGTTAACAGGTATAACTCTTGCGGTTACGAAGTCCCCTTCGAAAACGCGTCTAAGCGCACATGATTTAGGATTTCACTGCCTGCCCTTGACTTGGAGCGTTTCCGCGGCTTTTTGCGCCCATTTTGAATCTTTCCACAAAGCTCTACCCACCGCTACCAAGTCAACTTTCCCGTCACGGATCAGCCTATCAGCGAATTCAGCATCGCGAATCCCGCCCACACCGATCACGGGAACCTTAACCGCCGCCTTAATTCGGCTAGCCTGCGGAACAAAATAGCCCACAACCCGCCGAAGCTGCTTTGGTTCGCTTCCACACATGCCGCCAGACACGTCAATCACATCAACCCCCGCCTGCTCCAGCCGAACGGCAAACGCGACGGAATCTTCAATTTGGGTTCCGTTAGGAGCCAAATCATCCGCTCCCAGCCTGTAGAGCAGCAACTTGTCGCTGAGGCTTTCTCGAACCTTCTTTACAACTAAAAGTGGAAAACGCATTCTGTTCTCCAATGAACCGCCGAACTCATCCGTTCGCTCATTTATCAGAGGTGAGAAGAACTGGTTAAGCAGGTACCCGTGCGCTCCGTGAAGTTCAACCCCGTCGAAACCAGCCTTAACCGCTCGTTCTGCTGCGGAAGCAAACTCCTCGGCGATGGCGTGCATCTCGCTGACTTCCAAGCTTCTGGTTTTGCCTCGTGCAGAAGGACCCGCGGGCTGGGCGCCGATGACTTTTTTGTTGGCAACTCCGCCTGCATGAGTAATCTGAATCACAGCCGGGGCGCCAACGTAATGAATTGACGTGGCAAGCTTCTCAAGGCCATTTATCAGCGAGTCATCGTAGATTCCCAACTGCTTTGGCCCGATCTTCCCGAACCGTGAAATGTACGAGTGCTCAATAATCGGCAACCCCACATAAGCCACGCGCCTCACGTAGAAGCTAATCAGCCTGCTTGTGACTTCTCCCTCAAACGAGGCTCGACCCGACTGCATCGGAGCCATAACAATACGATTCCGCAAGGTTACGCTTTTCACGGGCAAAGGATCAAGAAGCCCCAACAGCCAACACCATGTCATTAGGCTTGCCAAGGAACTATAAGAACATAATTCAAAGGAAACAAAAACGCGCTCAAGAACCCGCTGACTACCCTGCTTTAAGCCATTAACCAGCTTTCGGGTGCCAAGTGCTTATTTGGGCGGAAGAGGCGTGCGTGAACACTTGGCAAGGCTTGGAAGCATGGCACGTGAGCTATCCCCCCACATTTAAGCGCTGCATCATCCTTGGCAAACTGCCACTCCGACCAACGCTTGTTTAATAGCTCAACAGGCTTTCTTTCAATTTTACCCTTGCCGTATCCACCTGAACCTCCTCCGCCTTAAGGAGTTATGTCAGCTTCGATGGCAACTGATGGCTGTTGGCTTTTAGTGCATAGTGGCAAGTGTTAATTCGGTTTCGCATTGTTTTTTAGCGGCTGCCTTCGGCGATGGGCTCATCCTTTTTCACACTATCGTGAGAATTACGATAACATATTAAAGGATTGTGTAGCTGCAAATAATACTTCGAACAAACATCAAGCGCTTCGAAATAAGAGCCTAAACGTAAGATTTTCTTTCTTGGGTCGTTGTTTTCTTGCTTCTTACCGAGAGTATATCAACTATCAATTCACAATACACAATATTTATTTATCCGTTTTCAAGAATCGAAGTGTGTTGAGGCGCGGCTATGAGTTATGGGCATCAGGGCTTGAAGGATAAGGCTGAGGCGAGTAGGGTTCAGGAGGTTTCTTCGCATAAGGAGGATAAGTTTAAGGTTACGGTGTCGTTGGATAAGGAGCGTCCGATGTCGAAGTCGCCGTTGTATGACAAGTATGCTATTCAGAAGTATGATTTGCATCCGAATTTCAGTTTTGCCAGTTTGGACGATATGATTCCTAAGGGCACGCCTGAGTACCTTGACCACGGGCAGCATTACGTTGAACGCATAGTGCGCGCGCTCTACTATTTCAAGCAGTGCAGCCTCATCGGGCCTTCAGGAACAGGCAAAACCCACATCGTCTACCTGGTCGCGGAACTCACAGGCCTGCCGATTTGGGAGGTTAACTGCGGCTTGTCCACGTCCAGTTTCGACTTGATCGGGCGGTTCATCGGACTTGGCAAGGAAAACTGGGTAGATGGCTTGCTGACTCAGTGGCTGCGGAAAGGCGGCATCATGTACCTTGACGAGGCTAACATGATGAAGCAGGATGTCGCTACGCGTTTGAACCCCGTGTTGGACACGCGAGGTCACCTTGTTCTGAACGAGAAAGACAGCGAGGTGATTGAGCGGCACAAGTACGGGTACATGATCATCAGCATGAACCCTGCCACCGCGGAGTTCTCAGGAACAAAGCCCCTTAACGCTGCGATGAGGCGGCGCATGGCTGTGTGGATTAACTTTGACTTCTTAAGCGTCGGCGAAACCATCTCGCCCCATGAAGTAGACATGCTCAAGAAAAGAACAAAGATTGATCAGGACACGGCTTACAAGATCATTCAGGCAGGCGCTGAACTGCGACGGCAGTACAAGGCTGGAGATTTGCCTTACGGGCCTTCCCTTGGAGACTTGATCAACTGGGGCATGCTGGTTTTTGACGGGATGTCTCCGGTTCCAGCAGCTGAAGAAACCATTATTGGGTTAACAAGCGACAACGTAGAAGTGCAGGCGGATGTAAGAAGGATCATCGAGGCAGTTTTCAATAAATCGTAGTAATTTGGGAGCCATTTCATTTTGGGTTTTATCGATTACGCCTGGGCAATTTCGCTCCAGAAAGACGATACCAAAGTGAAGATTCTTCCTGACCCCGCCTTAAATCAGCCCGTCCTGAAAAACGACGGGTTCGGCTTCACCATTAAACTTCCACCCGTGCAGAAGCTAGAAGACGGAAACTTTTCGTTCCTCGGATACACGTTTGACGCAGACAACGAAGGCAAAGCCAGAATAGGCAGACTTTTCAGGGCGTCTGTTTTGCACTTGACAGCTCACACTTTGGCTCCGTTCTCGAGAGAAAAAGTCGCGCCTAACAGTTCGGACTCGATAGTTGAGTCGTTCACCAGGTCGCTGATAAACGACGTTTACGTTAACGCGTACATTCAGACTGAGTACCCTGAGAAACTCTTTGACGTCGCCTACGCAGCCGCGGTTGGCTACCAAAAAACAAAGTCTTTAGGAAGAATCTTCACGGTTTCAACAAAACTCATGACTGCGCTTCTGACAAAACTCAACGTTGGCTTGACGAAGGGTTCTCCCGGCGTGGAAGAAGAAAAAGCTTTGAATCAAATATTTGGCATTTTAATGGATCTTAAGGAAAAGTTCTTAACTTCCATGGCTGGCAGCCAAGTTAATCTGGACGGTTTATTCGATGAAAACTTCAAGAGCATAAGAAGCTTGCTTGAACCTTTCGGCCCGTTTTTGGAGGCTCCATCGCTGAGGCATACGGAAAGCACTGGGAACTGCAGCATCTACACAGACCTGTCTGGAAATGATGATTTTGACCAGTTATTTGTGCAGGCGTTAACGAACCTCGGCGGCACGATGCCCAATGTGAAAAGCGTGGATGAGTGTTGGAGACCCGAGCAGGACGTAGAGTCGCTGCAGGCGTTCAACTCGGATTATTACCAGAAGCAAAGAGAAGAAAAAATACTTTCAAAAATCACTCCTTACGTTGCCTTGACCAAGTTCAACTCGGTTTCTTTCCCAGAGGAAGACTACACGCAGTACCTCAGGGCAAGAACTCTTGTGCAGGGGGCGAGCCGGCGGCTTCTTGACATCCTCAGGTCAGCGTTCAACTACCTTGACGAAGACCCAAGGCAGGAGATGGGGCAGCTTGATTTACCCGCTGTAATCCAGGCTATGGCAAGCAACAAGCCTGCAACCGACGTGTTCGTGCTTGACCAGTATCTTAAGCCAAGTTTCGCCTGGTCGCTGATCTTTGACGTGAGCAACAGCATGCAGGTGAAGGGCGAGTACGGTCGTGCGTTGGCGATAGCGGTGGCTGAGGCAGCGAAGGAGCTGATGATTGATGCCACGTCTTGGTCTTTCTTCGCGTTTAACGACAGATTGTACATCATTAAGGACGGCACCGAGTCGTATTCGAAAAGGGCGAGAGCCAGAATCGGCGGGTTGAAGTTTGAAGGGCTAACTTTCCTTCCTGACGCGGTTACGATTGCGGGAAAAATGCTGGCGAAGCGGTTTGAGGAACAGCGGTGCCTCATTGTCGTGTCTGACGGTTGGCCTTACGGGTACCCTGACATGCCAACGCAGCTGAAAAGTTGCGTTGAGGACCTGCTTAGGAAGGGAGTAATAGTCATCGGGATCGGCGTTGAAACGGAACGCATGGGCAAATTCTTTCAGATACACGCCTCAGTTTACACGCAGAAAGACCTCATCAACAAATTCGGGTCAATGTACGCCCACGCCTCAGAAAAAGCGCTTGAAACCTGAGCCCCGAAAGATTTCAATTTTGTTTTGGTTTTTGGTTGTAAAAATGGGGTACCCCTATCGGGTAGGCGTCTACTAGACGTTATGTCTCCAGAAAAGAAGGAAAAAACTCCTTCATCATCAACAACTATCGCGCAGACCGCTTAGCCTTCCCGCCAGTTTTTCTTTTTTCGTCCCGGCTACTCCTACGGTTTTCTAGATGAACCAAATAGCTGCCTATAGATGAGCCAAATAGACAAAAAAAGCACACCTCGGGGCGTTCCGCTTGTGTTTTTGCAACGCCACCCTCCCGGTCAACTATATGCTTCTAATAGGCTCCAAATATGATTCAACATAGTTCAACATACAGTCGGCATCCGCACTTTTCATGTGGAATAAGGCTTTTTCAACATGCAAATAGTTCAATTACGTTTGGTTTAAGACAAGGCTTTAGCGCTTTCCCAAGATAGGCAGTCGTGAAGCCCAAGCGCCATAAGCAAAACAGGTTTTCTGCCCTCCACAAAAGAGAGCGAACCAAAGAAAGCCCGTGAAACCCGTCCGTATCAAAAGCAAACCAATTCTGCTGGACAGGGAGCGAGTGGGCAGCGAAGTTTTTGGGTATCAAACCTTTGCGTCCATGCAGGCTGCGAGTTTGCAGGCGTGTTAGCTTTGAGCGCGCGCGGTTTATCTTTATGAAAGGGAATGGTTATTTTTCATTTGGATACTCCTGTTGATTTGCTGTCACTTGGTGTGCAAGCATCAAATATTATTCCTATTTTAGTTCTGTTAACGTAGGCGATTAATGTAAACTCGATAATTCCGCCATTCAAGCTGACGATGATGTAGGACCATTCTCCCAAAAAGGGGAAAATGATTACATAAATAACGATGTTTAATGCGAAAACGGTTAAGCCTATGATATTATATTTTATGTAACGCCAAAGCCATTTTTTGAATAGTGCTCTAGACTTACTCATCCGCTTCATCTCTCCTTTAAGGAACTATTAGATATTGGATACAGAGTTAATAATTTTTAGCGGAGAACTAGCCAAAATCAGTCTTTCACTTGATGTCTGGATATTCTACGCTTATGCAGATTTAAGACTTATTGCCATGAGAATTTGACTTAGAGGGTTCACCAAGAGACTGAGAATAGTTTCCCAGTTCTTGGCTAATAGAGGCTTTCTCTTTTTCCCTCTGCAATTCTGAAGGAGTATGAAATAGAATAAAAGCCATATTCCAAGAAATGCAATATTTGGTAGCGCGTACCTACCTGAGTTTTTTACTGTGCATCTGCTAATGCTCCATGCTTCAATGTACTCTGGAAACTGTGAAAGGAAAATAGGAAGCTACGCTATGCAGATTTAAGACTTACCTCTAAGTTTCCAGCTTACTGAGTTCCGCTTTTAAGATGAAAGTTCGTTTCGGGAAAAACTGACAGCGTCAAGTTTACCCAAAACAGCCTTATCGTTGCGACTTTTCAGATACTCTGCTTTTAATAGAAACATCCAGGCTTAGAAATGCCATCTTAAAGCAAATACGGAATTTCTCCCTTTGGCTGAGTTTCTAATCGCTTAAACCATTTAGTAAAATTTCGTTGGTAGAATGTCCCAATAAGCTTCTAACTCTTGAATGCACTCGGTATTTTCCTCTTTCTAACTGTAAGTACGATAACAGCGAAAAGCGATAGCACTAAGAATATGGCTAAGACGGCTATGGTTGGAAACTCTGGTATGGTTGGTGTTGGTGTAGGGAGTGCTAATGCTTGGCTAATATAATTGGATGCAGAGTTAAGGTCATTAACGGCAGATTGCCATTCTCCTTGCCCAGCTAATGTAGTGGCTTGATTATACATATTATTAGCTTGTTGGAGCAAAGCCTGAGCATCAGGACTAAGGTTGCTGTTCTGAGCATTATTCAAAGAGTTTTGCACGGTTTGAATTGTTTGGTCATATACTTTTTCGTAGGCATCAAGAACATTAATCGAACCTCCTGTTCCAGTTGGCGAAATACTAGTCCAGCCTAATAGCTCCTTTTGTTGACCTTGCATGGATATTGTGAAACTATGAGAGCCTACGGTTGCATCAGAAGGAATGCTGAAACTGATGGCAGGGAAAGTGTATTGATTGCCAGTTGCAATGTTGGGTGAACTTGCTGTCACAGTAGTCGGTGTTGTCATCCAGTCAAATTGAACGCTTAAAGAACTAAATTGTAATTGGTCAGGGCAATTGCTAGTGAAAGTAATAGTGACGGTTCCGCTGTCTCCTTGATAATACGTTGTATTATCAAAAGCATATGTCCAGCTCCATTCATTCGAATTTAGGGCATTTACTCTTAGCATACTGCATGATAATAAAATTACAGTTAACAGCCCGATAGAGAGCAAAACGGCTTTCTTCATATGCAGCTTACCCCTCTATTACGTACAGTATTTGACCTTTTAGTATATATGATTTGGCATTCAAAAATTTTTAGCAAAATTACTTTCGCATGTGATTCTTCTGTTTCCTTTTTCTACGCTCTGTAGATTTAAGACTTCTCACCAACAGAACATTAGAGATAACGCTTTCTCTTTCTATTCTTATTTCTTGGTCGATTAGCTTATCTATGACCTCCACAGTTAGGACACCTGTCGAGAATTTCGTTGTACACGTTTGCGCAGTAGGGGCATCTTACTTTCACAATGACCTGAGTTTCCCTAATTATTTCCACATTGCGTGGAGGTGGTGCTTCTTCATGCCTTGTGCGTCTCATTTTTAATCAAAACTCAGTTTTCTTACAATCCTTTTATTCCAGCCATTTTTGCCCGTTCAAGTCCTCTGAACAGAGCGTCTATATCATTTGTTTTGAGTTCTACTTCTATGCTCATTCCGCCTACTCCCAAGATTCCACCTTCAGCCCTACCTCCAGCTTGAACATCTTTCTCGAAAGTCAACACAACGGATTTGGATATAGTGCCCTGCTTGGTGATACTTATGATTCGGTCAAAAGGATAATCGTTTCCTGCGCAGTAAATGGCTTCATTTGTAACCACAAGGGTTCCTTTTGCTTTGGACTTCCTGTTTTTATCTCGTCCGAAAGCCAAATAACCGACAGGCCCCAGAGCAAGGCTGGCTACTTTTCTTCCTGCCCCTCTATGTTCGGTTCTTGTTACTACTAATTCTCCCTCTCCCTTAAAATATGCAGTTTCTCCAGATTCTCTTGAGTTAGTTATCTGAACCGGGGCTGATTGAGTTGTTTGTTGTAGCAATGTTTGTTGGGCTGCTCCACAATTCGGGCAGAATTTTACTCCATTTTGTATTTGGCAGCCACAATTACAGCAAAATGGCAATCTGTTCATTCTCCGTTATTCATCTATAGGTAATACGTGAAAATTTAAGCTTTGTGAATAACCAATAAAATTTCTATGACTCTTTTTTAAACTATTCACAATTAAGCCGTTAGTTGCTACCGAGACTTGAGACTTTTCATTGAAGAAAAATTAGGTGAGAACCGTAACCCATTCTTAGTTATCGGTTGTTAGTATTATGCTATGCAGATTTAAGACTTATCATCAATGAAAATTTTGATACAACTCAACTTGATTATGAGTAATATTCCTGTTTTTGGAATGCTTGCTTCTCGAAATACGTCTTTTATAGGCTTTTACAGAATGATGCTTAGGTTGAAGCATGGCGGCGAAAAATGAAGATATCTACATGTTCATAATAAAAGAGGCGTACGCAAGAAAAGAGTAAAACAAGACTTCAGCACAACCGCCTGTGCGCTTGAAGATATTTTTGAAAATAATCTTAAATTAAAATCATTTTAGAATAACTTTAGCTTCAACTAACCCTTATGGTCAAGCTAACTGGAAATGCTGCAGCATCCATTTCTATGTCCTCCCATAGCTTTGGGGGTCTTTGGCCTTTTTCATATGGCTGAAGAAGCAGACCATAGAGCAGGGCTAGTTGATGGCCTTGCCGTCGCAGGCTGAGGTGCAGGCTGCGCTTGGAAAGTTTTAAGTACTACGCTAGTCCTACTGGGGTAATGGTGAAATTTGCTTTGGAAGAAGAGGTAAAAGTAACTCGAAAGTATCAAGTTACGATACCCCAAAGCGTTCGCTCCGAGCTCGGCGTTAAAATCGGCGACAAACTCATAGTAAAGTCCGAAAACAAACGCATAATAATGGAATCCCCCAAACGCCTTTCCAACCCCTCAGATGCGCTCTGGAATCTTTTCGGAAAGCCTCTTGACATGGATGCAACCAAACTTGTTGAAGAATCCTGGAAAGAGACCCCCACTTCTGAGCCCAAGAAACAGCACTGTGAAAAGCGGAAGGAAGCCACAGATTGAGCTATTACGTGGACACCAACATTTTTGATTACTCTGCTTTGGCTCATCCTGTTTACGGCAAAGCCTGCAAGCAAATAATCGACGACATCCAGAACGAGAAGATTGAAGCGCACTGCAGTTTTCTAGTTCCTATAGAGATTCTGGGGTCTCTGGCACAGATAGATCCAGAAAAAGCGGCAATCGCAGTCGAGGCGTTTTTCTCGTTGCCGATAAACATGATTCAATTTGATGAGCGCGTCCTCCAAGACGCAGCAGGCATACTTCTTGAATCAAATGTCAGGTATGATTCGATACATGCCGCATGCATGCGAAGAAAGGGTTTAGACACAATAATAACTGAAGATTTTAAGGACTGGAAGAAAATCAAGCACATCAAAATCATAAGACCCCTCGAATATGAGAAACTAGCTAAAGGTCCAAAGTGAAGCGACCCCCAAAGATTTTTTGAATCCATAAAGAATCTTATCGGGGTTTCCATGTGCAGTTGATGGCCTTGCACTCGCAGGCTAAGATGCACGGGGTTTTGTTGGTACTTTGTTAAGTTGGCTTCTGCCCGAAAGACTTTCCTCGTTTCACAAAGAAGGCAAATGCAACAAAACAAATGATCGCTGCTAGCAAGCTGCCGCCGAAGGGGATTTCAGGTGCGGGATTAGGGACGTCAGGCACGATGCCGCTTCCTTGCGGGGTTTGCACGTTCGGGACAGCCTGATTTACACTGCCTGTGTTGGCTGAATTTTGTGTTGCATGGATGAATGTGATAAGAACAACAGTCGCCAGAAAAACTATGAAAAGCAACACAAGAAGCCTTTTATGAGAACGAAGAAGCCCATATCTGCTTTTCAAAAGCGACATTGAAAGTTCCATCGAAGAGGATTCTCCCACCCATACGGGGATGTAAGAGCTATTTATAATTTATGTAAAAGTCGCCATTAAAAGCAATTGGAAAGAAACAACAGTGATCAGTAAGTTGTCCACTCTTTGTATATTTCGTCATTCTTGGACGAGATTTTTTCGTGAAGGATCTGCTCTCGTCGGAGCTGATCTAACTTGCCAAAGTAACTTTTGTCTTCATGCGATGCTTCGCTCAAAACCCGCGATTGATTATCCTTGATGGCTGCCAAAAACCGTTTATCTTCCTCGGGAAGATCCGCGATTTTCCTTCTTGTCGCCCTGCGCAAACTAAGTTCTTTAACAATTAACGCCAAAACGCAGAAAGAAAGCAGGACAGTCACCAACACCGTGAAAGCCAGGCTGTTTCTGTATATGTCCACTGCGAAAAGGTAGTTTGAATTCTTGTAGGTGCTCCACGTGTTCTCTGAGCCTTGGCTTACTGACAGCAACTGATTTGACACAGCAGCCACGTTCGCCGTTTGAGTCGCCGAATCGTTTACGTTTGCGATGAACCTGTAAAGGGTAACTTTGATGCAGTAGTTAGTTATGGTATTGTTGGTTTCGAGGGCGAGGCTGTCGAACCAGTAGACCAGCACAAGCGTTTGATTCAAAGTTGGAGCGTCCGCAACGATTGTTTCGCCGTTAACGATACTGCTGCCCTGATCGTATATGGTCACGTAAGTTATTTTTTGAATGTTTATCGGGTAGGATTGATAATGCAGGCAGCCTTCCCAAGTGTGGAACCCGGATTGCAGGTTTGAAACTTCGAAAATGGCGTCCACCAAGCTCGTGCCGTTGCCTTGAGTAAGCGAGTAGTCTCCTACAAAAATTAAGCCTAACTGCTGTTCCGCTGATTTTTCACGCCCAGTGAACGTTGAAGACCAGCCGGTAAGGTTTGTGAAAGCGCCAAGCGCGCCCGTGTTCGGGTTGAAGTTCACGGCTGCCTGCGGACTCGTCATCACCGCGTTATAGTTTACCGCTGACGCCTGAACGATAAGGTCCGAACAAACCAGCAAGAAGAGCAGAATGAAGGCGAGGCGTTTCCAGTTCATCGCGATTTTAGGCCACTTGAGAATTCGCCCGCACTTGGCGCAAACCGCTTCCGTTGATGCCTTGCAAAAAGAGCAGACGTCGGCTTTTGCTTGGACGAAAGAAAGCTTTAGCCCCACGCTTGCCAAGTAAAGAAGGATTAGCGTCCCGATAAACGCGAAGGCTGTCCCGCCGACATCATGAAAGAAATCTGTCGCCAACCCGAGACCATAAAAATGCCCCAAAACAACCATGGTGGTTATGCGGAAAACGTTAAGCAGGTAGGCGAAGACGATGGCGAGCGTAGCGTAAAAGATTTTCTTGACGGGAGAACCAGATGCAAAATAGCCAAAGACTACTGCGCAGAACAGGAATGCCGTTAGAGAGTAAATTCCTGAGCATGCGGCAGTTAGGGAAATCTGGATTTGCTGCCCTGACGTTGTGACGGAGCTTAACGTTACAATCGGCTGGTAGGTTATTTTTATCGGCAGAAAGAGTTTAAGCATGTAACCCGCTGCGGCAGCGTCGGAAGCCATCAGGTTTGCCCCGTAAGCATCCATGAAGATCAACGGGAATGGACTCAGAAAAATCAGCAGTCCAATGGGGAAAACCAGCAGTTTAAGCACGTCAGCCCCGAAAATAAGCAGGGTGACGCCCGCGAAGAAGATTGGTAGCGCGACAAGATGAAGTTGCAGCGCGTAGAAAGAGTACGAACCCCAAACGTAAACCAGGAGCGCCAACAAACAGAGACTTACAGCCGTCAAATCATGCAGCCGCGAGTTTTTGCGGGGAAGCAGAAAGGCTTTTCGGCGCCGGTAAAATAAGTAGGCGGCGACAAACGGGACCAGCAGAACGTACTGCGCTTCCGGATTAAACAAGGCGAGGCTGAACACCTGCACGAAGTCTTGAAAGAAAGCCGCTATCGGAAACGCAAGAAGCACGAGGAGTTTAATGCCGACTGGCACGAAGTTGGGCGATTTCACCGCTGCCCGCCAATTGAACAAAACGTCATTTAACTTGGCTCTGTTCAACCGTTTTGGGCTCCCCTTTTGGATAATTCTTATCAGCCGTGGTTTAATTAAACTTTGGAATTTAAGAGTCAGATTCTCAATATAACTTTGTTTGCTGAATCGGCGAATAGCCACTAAAAAATGCCTGTTCTTGTTAAAAACTGCGACTACCCCTGCAAGGACTTGTAGTCACCTGATTGATTCCCATGTGATGTCGGAAAGAAAAAGCTTGTCGTATGGCGCGAGATCGAACCCCCGCGGCTTTTTGACCTCAAACTCTGCCATCAGGTCTAATTCAGTGGAAATTCCACGGTGAATCGTGTGCCCTTTCCGAGTTCGCTTTCGACAGTTACGTTTCCATTTAATGCTTCGGTCAGCTTCTTAACTACTGCTAAGCCGAAGCCTTGACCCTTGGCTTTGGTGGTGAACAGCGGCTTGAAAAGCTTGTCTTTCACATCGTCAGGTATGCCTTCGCCTGTGTCTGCAACAGTGATGAATATTTTCTTGTCTTTGCGGGTTGCGGTTATGGCTATTTTTCCTCCTTTAGGCATGGCTTGCACGGCGTTTGAAGTCAAGTTCGTAAGTACTCTCTTCAGGTACAGCGGGTCAGTGCAGATTTTCGGAAAGCCAGCCTGTATGGTGGTAGAAACCGTTATGTCATCTGGAATATTCACCGTTGACAAGACGTCATGTACGGTTTTTTCAAGGTCTGTTTCCTGCAGTTGAGGCTTAGGTGCTTTCGCATAATCTTGGAGGTCTTGAACGATTTTGTTCACATAGAGAAGCTGTTCCTCAATGTAGCCTATGCTTTCTTTAAGATCTTCTTTAGCGTGGGTATCAGGTAAATCCGCTATGTTGGTTCTTGCCAAGTAAAGTTCGCCCGTGATCGACTGGAGCGGATTGCGTATGTCATGCCCAACCATGCCAGCCGTCTCGCCGATGGCTGCCAAACGTTCTGAGTCTCGAAGCTTTTGGGTTCGCTCTTCAACCAAGGCTTCCAAATGTTCTGAGTACGACTTCAATTGTTCTCCATTTTCTTCCAGCATTTCAAGCATTTTGCTGTTTGCTAAGGCGACTGATGCAATTTCTCCAAAAGCCGCTGCCATCTCAGCGTCACGTTTGGTGAATCCACCATGCTTGTTAGCCAACCCGATGACCCCGACCGTTCTCTGCTCAATCGTCAACGGCGCAAACATCACGTTCTCAAGTACCACGTGACCTTTGGGTGAAAATTTTTGCCATTCACTTTGAGGAAAATCATTTTCAATGGCAACTTTTCCAGAGTTGTACACTTCGCCACGGAGTCCTCGAATAGGCATGGGAAGCGATGGATCAACCGTGCAGGGAAGCCCTCCTGAATCCAAGAACAAGACTTCGTTTTCTTTTCCGTCGTCACTTAAGAGGGCAACATAGCCCGCTGTTGCTCCGATTACTTCTTTGCAGGCGTCAAATATCGCACGCGCCGAATCTGGGAATTCTTTGTGCTGCAGAACTGCTCTTGATCCCTTCAACAGAGCTGAAATCTCAGATTGGCGCAGCTGCGATTCTTCGAGAGAGTCAGATACCTCTTGCTCCATTTTTTTGCGCTCGGTAATGTCCTCTAAGACCGCAGCAAAATAGCCTTTTGCGGGACAATAAACTGAAACTTTTAACCATAGGTTTAGAGGTTTAAGGAAATATTCAAGCTTCTCTTTTTGACCAGTTAGCGCTACTCTTCCATAAATTTCAAAAAGTTCAGGGTTTTCTTCTTTTATTCCATGTACCGCTTGTGTTACTTTCTTTCCAATCAAGGCGTCTCTGGGTAAACCTGTTATTCTTTGAAAGGCATCATTAACTTGAAGATAAACCCAGTCAACAGGCTTGCCGGCATCATCAAATATCATTTGGCAATAAGCAAAGCCATCTATCATGTTAGCGAAAAGGGAACTATATTCTGCCTCACTTTTCCTCAATGCTTCTTCAGTTTTTTTGCGTTCAGTAATATCGCTGAACAGAGATATGTTAGCTACGTGTTTTCCAGTCTCGTCAAATAATGGTGAAGCATTGCAAGCTGCCCACAGAATAGAGCCGTCTTTGCGGGAAAACTCAAATTCCCTGTACTGAACCTGCCCTTTTTCCAAGTCTTTCCTCATCTGCGAAGCTTGTCTTCTTTGTTCTTCTTCAGACAGGAGTTCAAAGCTCGATTTCCTGAGAAGTTCGTCGGTTGAGTAGCCAAACATTTGCGCCAGCCTGTTATTGACAAAGATGTGGGTGCCATCAGTTTTGGCGATGACTATGCCTTCGGCTGCAGTCTCAACGATTGTACGGTACTTTTGCTCACTTTCAGCTAACGCTTCTTCAGTTTTCTTTCGTTCGGTAACATCTTTCAACATGGATAATAAAGTCTCAACGTTACCGTTAACGGAAAACTCTGGAACAATGGCATATTGATAAAATTTCACTCCTTCCCGACTTGGAAATTCAAATTCGCCTTTTTGCTCCTTGCCAGTTTCAAAAACATTTTGGAGAATCTGAGTCCATGTTTCGGCGAATTTTCGCGGCAGCTGGATTTCCTGGTTTGTTCTTCCTATGAAGTTCTTTAGGGGTAGCCCTGTTGTTTTTTCAAAAGCCGAGTTGATGTACAAGTAACGTAGGTCTTTGTCAACTCTTGCAATGATATCTGGAGAGTTCTCTGCGAGTGTTCGGTACTTTTCTTTTTCACCGCGCAATTCAACTTCATGTTTCTTCAATACATCGACATCTATGAAGGATAAAACGGCACCGTCTATTCTGTTATCTTCAGTTATGTACGGTCGAACCCGCATTTCATAAGAGCGCCCCTTCTCATCACTGACTTCTTTATCCGCTGCTCCAAGCGTTGCGATTACTGCTAAGATGGTTTTCTCTAAATCAGGAATTGAAATGCCAAGACGCAAGTTAGATATTGGCAGCCCAGTGTCCGAAGGACTCAGATTAAGAATTCTTTGAGCGGACGGCGTAAAAAGTCTAATCTTGAGGTTGCCATCAACCATGACCACGGCTGGATCAACATTCCTGTTCAGGTTTGCCAGGTTGTCGTTTAGTCTGGCGAGAGCTTGATTTCGGTTCTTCAATTCATCATTCAAAGTGGTTAATTCTTCATTGCTTGATTGAAGCTCTTCCTTAGCTGTTTCCAACTCCTCGTTTGTACTCTGCAGTTCCTCATTGCTTGACTGCACTTCCTCCATAGCCGCCCTGAGCTCTTCATTGGTTGCTTCCTGGTTCTCGATGACCGTCTGCAAATACTGCTTGGAAGATTCCAACTCTTCTTTGAGCTCGCGAATTTGATTATTCTTAACGTCCTCGCGCCCCTCCGGTGTAGCAGCAAGCTCGATGGTCTGACGCAGATGCGCAGCAGCCGAACTGACATCTTCAAACAATACGAGGAAGAAAGGCTCTGCGTACTCAACGGCGCGTAAGGGGATTACCTGAATATTAATTGTCTTCTGTTGATCCCCATATTGAAAACGTATTGCCTCGGCTTTGACAGGTTTGTTCTCTTTTTTTGCCCTATAAACAACTGTTTGGACTTCCGACCTTAACTCCTTGCGAATCAGCTTTGCCAAATTCAAACTCGCCTGCCCCGATTCGGGTGAAAGATAGGTCGTTACGTTTCCACGGAAAACAAGAATGTCTAGGTTACTGTTGACCAGCAGCGCCGCGGGAACATATTCTGTTATTAGCAGTCGATCAACTTCGTCCCGTAAAAGAGAGACGGGGTCTATTTTCGCATGCTCCTTGAGAACCGTTTTTCTAGAATAGGGAACCGCTGATGCAAAGCCGAAATTAGCACGGGGCTCGGCAACTTTTTTCACGTAAATAGACCCTCTTTTGAATACTGGTTCAAAAAGGGCTGTGGATTTGCCGATGCTCTCAGATTCTCCTAGAACAAGAAACCCGTTTGGTCGCAATGCATAGTGCAGAATTGACACTATTCTTTCTTGAAGTTGCGAGTCGAAGTAGATGAGCATGTTCCTGCAGCTGATGAGACTCAAGTTTGAGAAGGGGGGATCAGCCGTTAAGTCTTGTTTAGCAAACACGCATATGTCGCGGATGAATTTCGCAATTTGATAGCTTCCGTTGAAGCTTGTGAAGAAGCGTTTCAGGCGACTCTCCGAAACATCGGCTTCTATGCTTTTCGGGTAGATTCCCTGACGGGCTTTATCAACGTTCTTTTCGTTCACGTCAGTCCCGAAAATCTGAACCCTCACGTCACCTTTGCCTATTTCCTCAAGGAATTCTTGAAGTGCAATAGCAAAAGAGTAAGCCTCTTCGCCTGTGGAGCAGCCAGGAATCCAGATTCGCACGGGTTCTTTCGATGCCAAGTTTTTCAAAAGTTCAGGAAACAGTTTTTCCTTCAAAATCGAAAAGGTGTCGGGTTCCCTGAAGAAGCTTGTAACGCCGATTAACATGTCGTTAAACAATGCTTGCAGTTCAGCGGGGTGTGTTCCTATGTATTCAGCGTATTTTGTTATGTTGTCCACGTGGTTAATTACCATGCGGCGAGTGATTCGCCTATTGACGACTGTTTCTTTGTAGTGAGTGAAATCCACGTTGAATGAAGATTTTAACAATGTGAAGATTCTTCGCAAACCAGTTTCTTTGTTAGCCTTGGGTTCCTGAGGTATTATTTCGGAGCGAACCAGCTGGGGATGTTTAGCAATTCTTGAAAGCTCTTTAGCAATTTTTTCTGGGAACAGAACGAAATCTACGGTTTCTGCTGATATGGCGCTGTAAGGCATGCCTGAGTACTGGGCGGATTCTGGGTCCTGCGCGAAAGTGATTCCACCTTCAGCTTTAACAGCTTTGAGCCCTTCAGTTCCGTCCGTACCAGTTCCCGAAAGCACGATCCCTATGGCTTGAGTTTTGCGTTCCGTGGCAAGGGAACTTAAGAAAGCGTCGATGGGTCGTAGGGATTTGCCTTTTGGGTTGAGCTTCAAAGAGCCATCGGCTAAGGTCATGGTTGATCCTGGCGGAATCACATAGACATGATTGGGTTCAACGTGCATGCCATCCTCAACTTGGAGAACAACCATTCCAGTGAATCTTGAAAGAATGTCAGTCAGCATGCTTTCTTGACTTGTGGCGAGATGCTGAATTATCACAAAAGCCAAACCTGTGTCAACTGGCAAAGATTCAAGCAGCACCTTAAACGCTTCTAGGCCACCTGCAGAGGCGCCAATTCCAACAATCGGAAACTCCTGAGGGACTATGCTTTCAGAAATATGCTTGTTCGACACGCTTTTTTTATGTACACTCACAAACACACGTCCATAACCAATAGCCCTGATATATGCATCCGATGTAAACGCGAATTCCATAAAATAAGCAAGTAGTACAATTAAAACGTTCCCAATATAGGTAAAGCGTTGTTTTTCCAACTAAAAGTGAACCAACGTTAAACGAAACATTGAGCCAAAAGAAACGCGTTCAACCCAAGCATCACAAATTCTCGAAGCCTGCGTGCCGCCTAATTTTTAGAGAAGCTTTGAGAAGTCAACGTAAACTTTTTTCCTGTGACCAACGAAAAGCACCGTTACTTGGTTTTGGTCTGGGTTTATTTCGTTGATGGCTCGGTAGTAACCCGACCTTATGTTCCAGTAATCTGAGGGGGGTAGCGGTTTTCCCGCTTTGAACGGGTCCTCCGTAAGTTCTTCAAGCGCCTTGCGAGTTCGAAAATGATTATGCTTTTATACTCAGCTTTCGCATAAGCGGTGACTAAGGGGAAAGGCAAAGCCATGGGACTTCATGCCAGAGTCCAAGATGCGATTGAAAAAGTGTTTTTCAAGGGCAAGTCCAGCAGGAAAAGCGTTTATCTGACCTACGTGATTGGCAATGTTATTTTGATGCTTGTGCTTTTTTATTTGCTGCTGAACACTTTTGCGTATGATTGGACTGGACAATTGTACCCTGCAGGGTCAGGCTTCCGATTGCAAACCCCCTTGGACACCGCAATTCCTTTTGTTCCACAAATGGTGATCTTTTACCTATACTTGTTTTACGCGTTTGTCATTTTGACAATGCTTTACTTCGCATTCGTCGATTACAGGAAAGGGTATGCTCTAGGCTGGTCGCTGGTGGCAATCAACGGCATAGCAATCCTCATCTACATCGTCTTTCCCGTTTCAACCTTCTGGTACCGCCAAGAACTGCTGGCGCATCCGATGGTGGGCAATTTTTGGGCAAGCCAAGTCTACCACATTTTCGCCACCGACACTCCTTTCAACTGCTTCCCCAGCTTGCACGCAGCCGTATCGGCAATATGCTTCTACACATGGTTCCAATACGCCAAAGTGAAACCCAGCAGAACAACCAAGACCGTGGCGGTTGCAGCATTTGTTATCGCTGCAGGCGTAATTCTGTCCACGCTGTTCATTAAACAGCATTACATTGCTGATGAAATCGCTGGAATAGCACTGGCTTGGGTAGTGGGCACCTTACTTTTCAAGAAGCTCTGGAAAAGTTCCGAATAATTACTGGTGCATTCAAGGCTCAACTACGCTTTCGTCTGTTGCCCAGTTGTAACTTCTCTCTATGGCTCTCTTCCACTGAGAACATAATGCTTCTCTCGTGGCTTTTTCCATTTTAGGCACGAATACCTTGTCAGTTTTACGGTTTTTCAGCAAATCCTCAGTTGATTTCCAGTAGCCCACTGCAAGTCCAGCTAAGCATCCTGCACCTATGGCAGTCATCTCCAAAGCTTTTGGTCTTTCAATCTTCATGTTTGTTATGTCAGCGAGGAATTGCGCGATAAAATCGTTTTTTGATGCTCCGCCGTCTATCTTAATAGAAGATATCGCAGAGCCGGTGTCTTTCTTCATAACTTCAATTATGTCGTTGCAGCTGTACCCGATGGATTCTAAGGCAGCCCTGACAATGTGTTCTTTTCTAGCCTTTCTGGTAAGCCCTATGACGGTTCCTCGAGCGTTAGGGTCCCAATAAGGAGCGCCAAGACCTGTGAGAGCCGGTACACAGTAAACTCCAGCAGTGTCCTCAACGCTCTTGGCTAACACTTCGCTTTCCTCAGGACTTTTGATGAGCTCTATATCTTTTAACCACTGTACCAATGAGCCAGTAGTTTGAACAAAGCCTTCCAGCATGTACGTAACTTTATCATTCAGTTTCCATGCAATCAACGGCGTAAGCCCGTGGCCTGACGCAATGGGCGTATCACCAGTATTAATGTCGATAAACGTGCCCGTTCCATTCGTGCATTTGATGTCTCCGAAGGAGAAGCATGCCTCCCCAAATAACGCCGCCTGCTGATCTGCAACAACACTTGTAATGTTAATTGGTGCACCAAAGGCGGTGGTTTGGCCGAAGGCGTCGCTGGTTTGCTTAATCTCTGGGAGCTTAAGCTCTTTTGGCACGTCAAAGGAGTTCATTATGAACTTACTCCAGCCTAAGGCAAAGGGGTCAAAAATTCCAGTGGATGACGCGTTAGAGTAGTCAGTTGCGTAAACTTGTCCTTGCGTGTACTTCCATAAAAGCCACGTGTCAACAGTTCCAAAAAGCAAATCGCCTTTCTGCAGGATTTCTTTTGCTTCTTGCACATTGTTGATGAGCCAGTTTATGCGTGCACCAGCTTGAATGGGTGAGAAATCGAAATGTGAAAGTTGTATCAGCGTTTTCACGCCAGACCTTTTTCTCAAGGGCTTAATCAGCCGGCATATTTTTTCTGTGGTCTTGCCTAAGCCGTGAAAAAGCTTGATGGTTACCTTGCTGTTTATTTTTTGGCAAAAACCTGCGGACCTGACATCTTGCCATGTAATAGCGTTGTAGATTGGTTTTCCAGTTTTTTGGTCCCAGAGAACAGTTGTGCCTCTTTGGGTTACCAAGCCCATGGCTGCGATGTTTTCGACACCAACTTTTTGTAAGGCTTTTCTCGACGCATCTAAGCTTTTGTTCCATATCTCGTTTGGGTCTTGCTCGCACCATCCAGGCTTCGGGTATATCTGCGAGATTTCCTCTGAAGCTTCGGACACAATGTTAGTAAACTCGTCAAGCACAACTGCTTTTAACATTGTGGTTCCTACGTCGTTTACCAAAACATACTTTTTATTGTCCAAGACCTTTCCCCTCCAAGCTCCTAGATGCTATTACATTGACATCTGTATTTAGCATGTTTTCATAAACAACGCTGCCTTGCTTTATTGGCGCTTTAACCTTAACTTTTGCAAGCTCCCGCACGGCTTCCCTGATTAACTTTTTGGGAATCGGCTTTTCGCTCTTTACAGGCAGAACAGGCAAGACGCCGTTCTCAACTCTGACGGTTGATGTCAGAACTCTCTCGGGAGCCGTGAACTCCTTGATCGCGTATTCTTCACCTATCTTGCATCCACTGCCAGTTACCTCCAGTTTTTTACCCTCTTCCTCAACTAATTTGAGTTCACAGCTAGACGGACAGCCTATGCAGGTAAATTCATGAACTTTCCTCATTCTTTCTCCACCACCACTTTAACGACTTGCGTTTTTTCCAACACTGAAGATGGCAAACTGACCGAAAGCATCTCTGGCGGCCTCACGACCCGTTCCTTCCTTGAGTAGATTTTTTCACCGTCTGAAAAAACTTTGACAGAAACATTCCGTTGAACTTCCTTGACGCGGAAAAACAGTTTTACGTTTTCTTCAAAACTTTTCTTGCGGATTACTTGTGGCACGACGTACCTGACGTTTTCCCCTGCCTCTACCTTCGTTGGGTTTTCCCTCTCTTTCAATTCGCCCATTACGTATCTTGCAGCTGCTTTTCCAGCGACTTCTCCCTCAGTTGAAACATCATCAACTAAGTCATGCACGTGAACAACATTTCCAGCGGCGAAAACTCCAGCTTCCGAAGTCTCCATAGCCTCATCCACTATCGGACCCCCAGTCGCTGAATCCATTGCTAAGGGCACCATTTCGGAGAGTTCGTTTTCAGGAATCAAACCTACTGAAACTATTACGGTATCGCAGGGCACAAACCTCTCAGTACCCTGAATGGGCTTCATTTTAGAATCGACCTTTGCAACGGTCACGCCTTCAACCCGTTCTTTACCTTTTATGTCTACGATCGTCTGCGAAAGATGCAGAGGTATCTCATAGTCTTGTAGACACTGAACTAGGTTTCTAGTCAAGCCCCCTGGGACAGGCATGATCTCGTACACTCCCTCGACTTCTGCCCCTTCAAGACTGAATCTTCTGGCCATTATGAGACCGACATCTCCTGAGCCTAGAATTACAATTTTCTTGCCAGGCATTATTCCCTCTATGTTTATGTATCTTTGAGCGACTCCGGCTGTGAATATTCCTGCGGGTCTGTCTCCTGGGATAAGAATTTGCTGGCGAGTCCGCTCTCTGCAGCCCATCGCTAAGATTAAGGTTTTCACTTGTATGTCAAGCAATCCATCAGCAGGGTTAACGGCGATTACCCGCTTGTCACGGTCTATCTGCAAAACCATTGTTTCCAGCTTTACATCGATTCCCGTTTTTTTGATTTCTTGGACGTAGCGTTCGGCGTATTCGGGACCCGTTAATCTTTCCTTGAAAATAACGGTTCCAAATCCATCATGTATGCACTGGGGAAGTATTCCACCGAGCTCAGGACCACGTTCAATAAGCATGACGTTTTTAATTCCGTTCTTGTTTGCGCTTAAGGCGGCTGCTAAACCTGCTGGTCCACCGCCGATAACCAATGTGTCAACATCCATGTTGCTAGCCCTCCATCAGAAGCTCCTTTGTTTTACCCACGAAAAGGCGAGAATCACCGCCCTTCTTCGTTACCTCCTCCAACGGAATGCCCAACTCCCTGGCAAGTATTCCTGCGACTAGATGCCCGCAGAAGCCGCTTTGGCATCTTCCCATGCCGGCTCTTGTTCGCCTCTTGACTGCGTCCACTGTGAGGGCTGGGACTGGCGAATGTATGGCTTTGACTATTTCTGCTTCCGTGATGTGCTCGCATCTGCAGACCACGTTTCCATAGAGCCTTTCTTCCGCCACAATGTTCTTTTTCTCTTCTAAGGTGAGTTCCCTGAAGACCGCTGCTCTCTTGCAAATCGGATCAAAAGCTTCCTTTTCTTTCAGAGGCAACCCTTCTTCCCTAAGAATCTCTAAAATCATGCCTGCAATTGTCGGGGAGCAAGTTAACCCTGGAGACTGAATCCCGGCTGCATGGATTAGTCCTTTAACGTTTTTTGAGGGCTTTATCACAAAGTCTTCTTTGTAGGTGCATGCTCTAACGCCGGAGAAATACGCGATTACTAATTTCTTGGGGAAATCGGAAAAGACAGTGGCGTACTTTTTGAGGATATTATCGATGTCCTCTCTTGATATCGAAGTGTCTTCCCTGTCTGGGACTTCAATGGCGCTTGGTCCAAAGTTTATGTTTTCATCTGCCGTCCTAAGCACTCCACCGCCCTTAGTGTATTCGTTTCGAGGAAGCTTAAACTCGTTCAGTTGATGAGCCACGAACTTGTCTGTTTTCTTGTCGAAAAGTATGATTCCGCCTTTTCTCGGATGAATACTGAATTCTCTTGTTCCAGCCATTTCAGCGATTCTGTCAGCATAAACTCCAGCTGCATTCACGACAAAATCAGTTTCAACCGTTCCTCTGGTGGTCACGACCCCGCTGATTTTTTTATCCTCAACATTTATGCCCGTCACTTCCGTGTCGATGAAGATTCTTGCACCATTCTTAACGGCGTTTTCAGCGAGCGAAATGGTTAGTCTGAAAGGTTCAATTATCCCATAATTTGGCATGAGAACGCCGATAAGCGCTTTTTCAGTTAGGTCCGGCTCCATTTTCAGCAGTTTTCCTTTCCTGACAATCTTCGGCTTGTCCTTAGCTCTTCTCGCCGTTATCCAGACGGGTATGGGAATCAAGTACTCGCACAAGAATTTCCTGATTGGGCCAGGAATGCTCTTGGGAAGACTGTCCTTCGTTATTACGGTCAACAAACCATTTTTTTCGTAAGGCACGTCAAGTTCACTTGAGATTTTATCAAAGAGGGGCCAAGAGTTCACGCATAGTTTTTTCTTTAATGTTCCAGATTTTTCGCCGACCCCCGTATGAATCTGCGCACTGTTAGCTTTAGTTGCGCCGCCGCAGACATCGCTCTCCTTTTCTAAAAGAACAATATCAAGTTTGTACCGTGACAGTTCACGTGCGATGAAACATCCGACTACGCCACCGCCAACTATGACCACGTCAGCCTTCTTCGGCAAGGTTGGGTCGTAAAGTCTCTTAGACAATTTTGTCCGCGGCTGGGTCACCGCTTTGACTGCGTCTTCAGAGGTGACGTCGTTTACTATTTCTTCCACGCCCTTTATTTTTCCGATTCCGTGACCTAACTCAACAACTTTTTCCCAATTGTCCAATCGCCCGTTCAAGTAGGCAATGCCATCTTTAACAGAACAACTAATCTGAAGGTGCCCTTCCTCTGCCAGAAACTGCTTAACTTTCTTCTCGAGCTTTTCGTCCTTCATTTTTCAAAGCCGCCAGAATAATTTCAGACAAATCCACTATCTCAACTGTTTGGT
>Ga0187852_1000016_pt1 | contig 150321 bp, 135 predicted proteins | sample June2016WEW_6_40_FD_134511 | JGI IMG/M metagenome (GOLD analysis project Ga0187852, IMG submission 134511) | Peatland microbial communities from SPRUCE experiment site at the Marcell Experimental Forest, Minnesota, USA - June2016WEW_6_40 | ecosystem: Environmental > Terrestrial > Soil >... | reverse complement strand
GACTCATATTTTCGACCCGCTCGTCCCCTTCAATCGCGCCGCCGCGCGCACTTTCCCGAAAACTGTTGCTCCCGGGACTCACCCCGCTTGGGAGTTACTCGATTTCGGCTTTCTCGAAGCTTCCGCGCCGGAATTCTCCTGAATCGGACCCGCGCTCGGCGAGCGCGGCCGACGCGGAAGCCCGCGCCGAAGTTCAATGGCAAGCTACCACCATTTCTATTTTTCCGCAAAGAGAATGTCGTAGCTGTCCGACGGGCGGCGCGAACGATCTTACGGTCCGGCGAGCGCTTGTCAGCAATGTCCGCCAAGGCGCCCCGCCGGCCGGGGGGCGCGCGCTCTATCGGTGTAAAGGCGGTCACGTCGCCGAACTAGCCGTTCTCGAAGAGGGCGCCAGGCGGCGTCACAGCGAGAGTGCGCTTTTCCGGCCTTTGCTCGGCGAACGTGATGGAAACGTCGATTCGATAATCAATTGCACTGTCACCGGAACCCCCGGAACCCGAGCGCATCCGCCGGCGCAACTCGCGGGACATCGCGCATATGCTGCGGACGTCGGGGCAGGGCGGCGACGATCGACAGGGATGACATGGCGCTGGCGTGGAGGCGAGAGCCCAACCTCTCGATTCGCGCGCGTTTGACCGCGCCGGGACGCCCATCTATTACCGCTCCGGGGTGTGGCTCAAGGGGGGGGTAGGTCATGAAAGGGCGCCGTTCGCGGCTCGCGTGGTTGCTGCTGTCCTTGTTCTGGATTGTCGCGCCGAGGGCCGCCCTCGCTTACGGCGATTGCCCGCTAGTCGGGGCGCTGGAGGGGTTTTACGCCTCCGACGAGCCGCGCGTCACGCCTTACGACGCCCGCGAGTTCGTGGTCTCCGACGCCAACGGCTCGCAGCAAGCGATCAAGAAGGGCGAGGTCTGCCGACAGCTTTACAGCCTCGCATCCGGCCGCGCCGCGCTCAGCGCCTTGGAGATCATGCGCAATTACGCAGAGGGGCTGCCGAGCCAAGGGTTCGTGATCGCCAACAAGGGTCGCAGCGACGAGGACGAGATCTTCGCCGTCGGCAAGAACGACGGCCGCGAATACTGGGCGCATGTCTGGCAGGAAGACGGCGAGAGAATCAACGTCGAGACGTTGAGCGTCGCCGCGTTCCGATCGCGCGTGTTGCCGCGCGCCGATCTCGACTGCCCGATCGTGCCGGCGCTCAGGGATTATCCGGCGAGCGACGCTCCGACCATCGTCGCCTACGACGCGATGGAGTTCGGCGTCGTCGACGGCGACGAGGAAAAGACGATCGTCAAGACCGGCAGGGTTTGCAAGCAGCTCTATCGCCGCAACGATGGCGCGGCTCAGCTCAGCGCCCTCGACATGATGCAGAACTACGCCGAGGCGCTGCCCAAGCTCGGCATGACGATCACCAACACGAAGCGCAAGGCGGACGACGAAATCTTCGCCACGACGTCCAAGGACGGGGTCGAGACCTGGGTGCATGTCTGGCAGGAGGACGGCGATCGAATCAACGTCCAGACGCTGAGCGTCGCGCCGTTCCGATCGCGTCTGCTGGCGCACGCCAATTCCGACTGCCCGATCGTGCCGGCGCTCGAGGATTTTTCGGCGAGCGAAGCCCCGACGCCCGTCAAATACGACGCGATGGAGATGCGCGTCGTCGATGGCGACCAGGAAAAGACGATCACGAAACGCGGCAATGTCTGCAAGCAGCTCTATCGCCTGAAGGAGGGCGTCGCGGCGCTCAGCGCCCTCGACATCATGCAGAACTACGCCGAGGGGCTGCCGAAGCTCGGCATGACGATCACCGACACGAAGCGCGGGGCGAACGACGAAATTTTTGCGACGATGAGCAAGGACGGCGTCGAGAGCTGGGCGCATGTCTGGCAGGAAGACGGCGAGAGAATCAATGTCCAAACGCTGCAGATCGAGCCGTTCAAGTCGTCGATGAAGGCGCCGCAGCCGGCGGCGAAAACGCCGGCGCCGCCGGCCAAGGCGCGTTTCAGCGCGACGGCTGTGCGGGACGGCAAGCCGGTCGCAGGCGCCTGGTGCGGCGCTTTCGCGCCGGGCGCGACGGGCGGCGTGCCGATCGCGCGCGCCGACAGCGGCAAGCCGCAGGAGATCGCGCCGGGAACTTACGACATCGGCTGCTTCGTCGCCGACTGCGGCGCCAAGGCCGAGGGGTGGTTGCGCAACCAGGCGCTCGCGGCCGGCGACGCTTCGCTCAGCGTCGACACGCCGGCGCCGCGCGTCGCCGTCGAGCTTCAGCTCCAGGCGCCGTCGAGCGCCGTCGAGCCGGTCGTCGCCGAATCCGGCGATTTCCCCTATCTGCCGCCCGCGCCGGGATCGACGGCGCTGGGCGGCAAGGCGCTGGCGCAGCCCTTCTACGTGCAGCCCGCCGACGCCAAGCAGCCGGAACTCGTCGCGGAGAAGTCGATCGAGAAGGATTATCGCGCGCCGCGATGCGTGACGCCGCAAGCGATCGGCGCCGGCTACGCCGACGCGCTGCAAAGGAGCGGCTGGACGATCGTCAATCAAACGAGCGATCCGGACCTGCGCCTCGCCGCGCACTTCGGCTCGAACGGCCGCAACATCTGGGCCTCGGTCAGCGCCAACGCCTCGGGCTACGCGCTGACCGTCGCCGACGCGACGGTCACCGGCGCCAAGATCGCCGAAGACTTGAACGCGAAGTGCCACCTGGCGCTGACCGGCGTGCTGTTCGATTTCGCCAAGTCGACCCTCAAGCCCGAATCCGACGCGATCCTCGGCAAAGTCGCCGAGGCGCTCGCGGCCGATCCCGCGCTGAAGCTCGAGGTCGAGGGCCACACCGACAACGTCGGCTCGGACGCCTACAACGACAAGCTGTCGCTGGCCCGCGCGAAGTCGGTCGTCAAATGGCTGGAGGACCACGGCGTCGACGGCAAACGCCTCAAGGCGCACGGCTACGGCAAGACGCGGCCGATCGCCGACAACGACACCGACGAAGGGCGCGCGAAAAACCGGCGGGTCGAACTCGCCAATTCGGCTTGCAAGGCGAAATGAGTCTCGGCGGCGGGCTTTGTGCGCGTCCGCTCAGCCGAGCCCCGTCTGCGGCGCGCCGCCGGATCAGCGGCGCGCTATAACGTATAACGGTGTGCGGTAGTATCCAAGAAAAGGCAGTTCTAAGAACAGACAAATCACGCGCTACAAAATCCTGACCGACGACGAGCTAGCCACGCGCGCCGCCGAACGCTTGCCATCGCCGGCCGCTTCCCGCAAGGTCGCGCGATGAATTTTTCTCCCGCCAAATCCCTCGAAGACGCCGACCCTTACGGGCCCGACGGCGCCTACGCCTTCGCGCGCCTGGGATTGTCGCTGCTGATCGCGACCCTCGTCGGGGCGGGCATGTGGGCGGTCATCGTCGTCTTGCCGAAGGCGCAGCTCGAATTCGGCGTCGACCGTTCGGCCGCCTCCTTGCCCTACACGGCGATGATGTTGGGTTTTGCCTTCGGCACGATCGTGCTGGGGCGGATGGCGGACCGCACTGGCATCGCCGTTCCCATGGTCATCGCCGGCCTCTGTCTGGGTTTTGGCTTTGTCGTCGCGGGCTATGCGCCCAATCTGCTCGTCTTTTCGGCGGCGCACGGCCTGCTGATCGGCGTCGGCGCCGGGACGGGCTTCGCGCCGATGATGGCGGATATTTCGCATTGGTTCGTCAAGCGGCGCGGGCTCGCGGTCGTCGTCGTGGCCTCGGGCAATTATCTCGCGGGAACGATCTGGCCGTTGGCGATGAACTTGACGATGCCGGCGATCGGCTGGCGCGGGACCTATGCTGCGATCGGCGTCGTGATCGCGGCGACGGTCGTTCCGCTTGCTTTGTTGATGCGCCGTCGTCCCTCGGCGCGGATGATCGCCGAGGCCGAGGAAGCGACCAAAATCGCGCGCGCCGAGGTCGGCATATCGCCGCGACTGCTGGTGGCCCTGCTCATTGCAGCGGGTTTTTCCTGCTGCGTCGCGATGTCGATGCCTCAGGTGCATATCGTCGCTTATTGCGGCGACCTCGGCTATGGCGTGGCGCGCGGCGCCGAAATGCTCTCGCTCATGCTGTTTCTCGGCATCGTTTCGCGCATCGGGTCGGGCTTCGTCGCCGACGCGATCGGCGGTTCGCCGACGCTGCTGATCGGCTCCTTCATGCAGGGAATCGCGCTGTTGCTCTACCTCCATTTCAACGGACTGACGTCGTTGTTCGTCGTCTCCGGAATTTTCGGCCTCTTTCAGGGCGGCATCGTGCCGATGTACGCGGTGATCTGCCGCGAGCTTCTGCCGCCGCGCGAAGCCGGCGCCAAGATCGGCCTCGTCGTATCGGCGACGATCTTCGGCATGGCGTTCGGCGGTTACTTCTCGGGCGTGATCTTCGATCTCACGAGTTCCTATCGCATGGCCTTTTTGAACGGCCTTGCATGGAATGGGCTCAATCTCGCGGTCGTCGGCTGGTTGTTCTGGCGCCGGCAAAAGCCATCGCCCAAGGCCCGGCTCGCGCCCGTCGCCCGATAGGGGCGATCCGCTCGCTTGGCCTTTTCCCCCCACGCGGCAAGCCGCGAATTCGTCTCGCCGTCACGGTTGCGGAAACGCTTTATAAAACAGGCGTAACCATCAGTAATCAAACCAAGGTTCTCCGTGCGCCGGACAGACCGAAGCCTATCGGGACGCCGATGCGACTCGGGGCGCCGTCGACTTCCCGCGCCGCGCGCTGGGAATGGCGTTGCGGATGTATTGCAATGTGTTGTCAACCTTTATTAAAGCAATACATCTAAAGCGCCTCTTCACCAAGACATAGGGATCGAGAAACAGAGCCTTGCGGCTCGAGGCCGACAATCGAAGCGGCGCCTGCCAGCCTCGCCGCTGCGAGCGGGCGAGAGTAATTGTCCGCCGCGCAAAAACGTTGCAAGTGGAGCCGCGCTATGGTTTTTATCAAGTGATGCGCCGTCGACGCTCCCGCATATGGGGCGACGGCCGCGATCGCACGGGATTTTTCGTCGATGAGCCAATTCAACCGGGAAAGCGTCGTCAGCGTCCGCCATTGGACCGACCGTCTTTTCAGCTTCCGCACGACGCGCGCGCCGTCCTTTCGTTTCCGCAGCGGCCAGTTCATCATGATGGGCCTGGAGGCGGAGGGACGCCCGCTGGTGCGCGCCTATTCCTTGGCCAGCGCGAATTACGAGGACGAACTCGAGTTTTTCAGCATCAAGGTTCCCGACGGGCCGCTGACCTCGCGGCTTCAACGCATCGAGGTTGGCGATCCCGTCCTCGTCGGCCGCAAGGCGACTGGCACGCTGCTCCTCGACAATCTCAGCGAGGGCCGCAACCTCTTCCTGCTCGGGACCGGCACCGGGCTCGCGCCGTTCCTGAGCATCATCAAGGACCCCGAGACCTACGAGCGCTTCGCGCGCGTCGTCGTCGTCCACGGCTGCCGTTGGGCTCGCGAACTCGCCTATGGCGACTTCATCGCCAACGATCTGCCCAATGACGAATTCGTCGGCGAGAGCGTGCGCCGCAAGCTCACGTATTATCCCACGGTGACGCGCGAGCCGTTCCGCAACCACGGCCGCATTTCGCTGATGCTGACCTCGGGAAAACTGACCGACGACCTCGGCCTTCCCGCGATCGACCGTCAGAGCGACCGCTTCATGCTCTGCGGCAGCCCGGCGATGCTCGCCGACATCCGCGCGATCCTCGAGGCGCGGGGCTTCGGCGAGGGCAATCACGGCGAACCCGGCGACTACGTGATCGAGAAAGCCTTCGTCGAGAAATAGGGACGACCCCCGACCTAATCCATCTCCAAGCCCGCGGCCGCCCGCGCGAGCCTCGGCGCGAGATCGGCGTCGATGCGCTCGGCGAGCGCCGCGTGAGCGCGCCGCCAGAACGGCAGGGCGGCTTCCAGGCGGCGGGCGCCGGCCTCGGTGAGCCAGACCGCGCGGCGACGCAGATCGGTCTCGACGATCGCGATTTCGGCGAGGCCCGCCGTCTCCAGCGCGCGCAGATTGCGCGACAACGTCGATGGGTCGAGATCCATGCTTTCGCTCAACGCGCCGATCGTATCGTCTTGCGCGCCCGCCAATTGCGCCATCAGCGCGAACTGGGCGAGGCTGAGGCCGCAGCCCTCCATCCGCCGCTCGAGGAATTTGGCGATGCGTCGTGCGGCGAGGCGGCTGTTCCAGCCCGAACAGGCTTCGAGCGCGGCGCGCGCCTCGGCGCCCAGGCGCGTGTCAGGGGATTGTGGGTTGTCGCTCATAGGTATATGTATCTACATTAAATGCATAACCATGGAAATGCGATCATGACCAAGGCCGATGCGGTTGTCTATGGCGTAGCCTCTCCCGAGGACGTCGCCGCGCTCTCCGGGCGGGAGGTCTTACAGGCGATGATCGACGGCAAATTGCCGGCGCCGCCGATCGCCCGGACGCTGGGGTTTCTGCTGACTGAGGTCGAGGACGGCTTCGCCGTGTTCGAGGGCGACACCGGCTCGCATCTGCTCAATCCCATGGGGACGGTGCACGGCGGCTGGGCGCTGACGATCATCGACAGCGTGACGGGCTGCGCGGCCTTTTCGATGTTGCCGCCCGGCGTCGCCTATACGACCGTCGAGACCAAGGCCAATTTCACCCGCCCGATTCTGGCCGACACCGGCCGCGTGCGCGCCGAGGGGCGCGTCGTCTCGCAGGGCCGGCAAGTGGTCACCGCCGAGGCGAAGGTGACGGACGCCCAGGGCCGCGTGCTTGCGCACGGAACCTCGACGCTGCTCGTGCTCGGCGGCGCGCGCGCCTGAACTCGGCTACAGCGCGCTCCAGAGGCGATCGCGCAGGCGTCGGGCGCGGTCGTTCGCGGTCCGTTGCAGACGGAACCACAGCGGCGGATCTTCGCAAGCGCGGCGCCCGGGCGCCAGGAACGTGTCCGCAAAGGTCCGGATCACCGCCGTCGGCGCGAATTCCGCCACACGGGCGGACCAGGCGCCTCGCCAGTCCCCGGCTTCGAGATCGCAGAGCTTTTGCACGAGATCGCGTCTCATCTTGTAGACGAAGCGCGCGTCGTCGACGAGCGCGAGGTGATTGCGGTCGCGGCCGCCCGCCCACACGAGCACGGGCTTGTCCTGGGCGAGGAATTCCGCGATCGCCAGGCCGAAGGTCTCGCCGACGTAGCGGGCGTTGATCCCGGCGTCGCAACTCGCGACGAAATCGGCGATGGCCTGGCGGTCGGGCGTCGCCGGGAGATGAACGACGCGCTCGTGCGTCGTGAACCGGGCGGTGTTCAAGAGGAGGAACCACAGGTTCTTTCTGCGCTCGAGCGCCGCTTCGATCGCGCGCGGCGCGAACGGAATATTGAATTGCTCGATCGCGCCATGGCGGCCGACGACGAAGGCGTCCTTAGGGATGCCGAGCTCGGCTCTCAGATTGGCGCGCGGCTTCGGCGGATCGACGATATGGGGAACGGCGGGATAGCGACCGCCGGTCATCGCCTGGGACAGCCACTTCGAGACATAGGCGTAGGAATCGCCATGGGGATGGAAGAACTTGAACACCTCGTGGACAGCGGTTCGACTCGAGCGCGAAACGCGCGAATCCTTCCGCGCGGTCTTCAGGAAATAGGCGACCTCGATCCGTTCGCGCTCGATCAGGCGCTGCATCTCCTCTTCGGACTCATAGGGATAGGTCGGAAATTCGTTGGCGAACCGCGCGACGTGGGCGGGTCCGGGCGGAACGCGCGCGTCGTGGAGGATGACGGGTTCGACGCCGATGAGGGCGCGCGCATGAAACGCATAGTCGAACAGCGCCACCGCCACGCCGCGCTCGTTGAGCCGGCCGCCGTCGAAACTTACGCGCATGCCCAGTCGTCCCTTTCGATTTGGCGGACGCACGCCACTAGCCGATTTCGAGCGGCTTTCCCAGCGTCCGGGCGCGATCCCGGCTGCGGCGGCGCATCTCGACCTTGACCGCGCGGCGTCGACGCGCTTTGGATGGGCCAACGCCCCCGGGAAAGGCCAACGCGTGTCCATTTCGTCGCTGCTGCTGTTCGCCGCGGTCTATTTCGTCGCGGTCGCGACGCCGGGACCGGGCGTCGCGGCGCTCGTCGCGCGCGTTCTCGCCCACGGCTTGATCGGGGTCGCGCCTTTCATCGCGGGTTACGTCGTCGGCGATCTCATCTGGCTGGCGATCGCGGCGACCGGCCTCGCCGTGCTCGCGCATGAATTCGCCGGCGTCTTCATCGTCCTGAAATTCGCCGGCGTCGCTTATCTGCTTTATGTCGCCTGGGGCATGGCGCGCTCGTCGGCGACATCAGACGCCGGCGCGCCGCCCGCGCGCGCCGCGCGGGGCTGGCGCGCGTTCTCCGGCTCGCTCTCCCTGACGCTCGGCAATCCCAAGGTGATCGTGTTCTTCCTGTCGATCATGCCGCTGGTCGTCGATCTCGATGCGATGACCCCGGCGATCTCTATCGAAATCGCCGCGACCTCGGTGATCGTGCTCTCGGCGACGCTTTTCGCCTATGCGCTCGCCGCCAATCGCGCCCGCGCGATGTTGCGCTCGATGCGGGCGATGCGCCTCGTCCATCGCGCCGCCGCCGGCGTGATGGCGGGCGTCGCGCTGGCGATCGCGACGCGCTGACGCCATGGCCGACATTCTCGCCATCGGCGAAGCGCTCGTCGAACTCAACCAGCCGCGGGACGGCGCGCCCTTCACGCAGGGTTTTGGCGGCGACACTTCGAACGCGATGATCGCGGCGGCGCGCTGCGGCGCGCGCGCGGGCTATTTCACCGCGGTCGGCGCCGATCGCTTCGGCGAATCGCTGGCCGCGCTATGGAAGGGCGAGGGCGTCGACGCGAGCGGGATCGTGGTCAACGGCGGCGCGCATACCGGCCTCTATTTCGTCACCCACGGCCCCGAGGGCCATTCCTTCTCCTATATGCGCGCGGGATCGGCCGCGAGCCGCCTCACCGAAGCCGACGCGCCGACGCAAGCGATCCGCGCCGCGCGCATCCTGCATGTCTCGGGGATCAGCCAGGCGATCTCGTCCTCGGCGACGGATCTGGTTTTCGCCGCCATCGACATCGCGCGCCAAGCCAACGTCCTTGTTTCCTACGACACCAATTTGCGCCTAAAACTCTGGCCGCTGCGGCGCGCGCGGGCGATCACGCATGAAGCGATGCGCGGCGCGGACATCGCGCTGCCGAGCCTCGACGACGCGACCCATCTCACGGGCGAAAGCGCGCCCGACGCGATCCTCGATTTCTATCTCGGGCTCGGCGCCCGCGTCGTCGCGCTGAAGCTCGGCAAGGACGGCTCGGCCGTCGCGACCCCCGAGCGCCGCGAGCGCGTCGCGCCGTTCCGCGTCGACGCCGTCGACGCCACCGGGGCCGGGGACGCCTTCGACGGCGCGTTTCTCGCCGAATTTTTGGCGCGCGGCGACCCGTTCGCGGCGGCGCGTTTCGCCAATGTCGCGGCGGCGCTGTCGACGCTTGGCTACGGCGCGGTGGCGCCGCTGCCGCGGCGCGCCGACGTCGTCGCGGCGATGGCCAAAGCGTGAGCGCCGCCATGCCAACCGCGCTCGCGACCATGTTTCCCTCGCCGGCCGTCCTCCTCGCCTTCGCCGCCGCCAGCGTGCTGCTCGCGGCGACGCCGGGGCCGGATATGGCGTTGTTTCTGTCGCGCACTCTGGGGGGCGGGCGCCCGCACGGCTTCGCGGCGCTCGCCGGCGCGATGACGGGACTTCTCGCCCACACCTGCGCGGCGGCGCTCGGCCTCTCCGCGCTGCTCGCCGCTTCCGCGCGCGCCTATGACGCGGTCAAACTCGCCGGCGCGCTTTATCTCCTGTATCTCGCTTACGGCGCCTTGCGGCACGGCGCGGCGCTGCGCCTGGAGGGGCAGGGCGGCTCGCGCGGCGGGCTCCCCGGCAGCTATCTCACGGGCCTGCTGATCAATCTGACCAACCCGAAGATCGTTCTGTTCTTCGTGACCTTCCTGCCGCAGTTCATCGACGTCGGCGAAGCCGGAGCGAGCCAAAAGTTCTTCTTCCTCGGCCTCGAATTCATCGCGATCGGCGTGGCCGTCAATTGCGCCATCATCCTGGTCGCCTCGCGCTTCGTCGCTGCCGCGAAGGCCAATCCGCGCGCGATCCGCTGGTTCGACTACGGCTTCGCCGGCCTGATGGGCGCCTTCGCGGCGCGGCTGGCGCTGGCAGGGGGGCGATAGCGGCGCGCTTCGACGATTGCGAACAGGCGCGGCCCCGTCGATTGCGCCGTCTCACAATAGCGGGGCGAGATAATCGACGAAGGCGCGCGCGGCGGGCGAAGCGGCGCGCCCCGCGGGAAAGAGGGCGTGCAATTCGACCGGCTCCATCGTCCAGTCTTCCATGACCTGTGCGAGATCGCCGCGTTCGAGCTCGGCGCGACACCCCCATAGCGAGGTGAGCGTGATCCCCAGGCCCGCCACCGCCCCGGCGACAGCGCCTTCGTTCGCCGCCGTCGTCAGGCGCCCCTCGACCCGCACGGACGTGCGGCGGCCGTCCTTCGCAAACGTCCAAGCGCTCGGCCCGCTTCCGCCCGGCCCGACGATCACGGCATGGGCGGCCAGATCGCCCGGATTGCGCGGCCGGCCGCGACGCTCGAGATAGGCGGGCGAGGCGGCGAGCAGACGCGGCGCTTGCCCCAGCTTGCGGGCCACGGAGCTGGAGTCGGGCAAGAGGCCGAGCCGCAGCGCCACGTCGACCCCGTCGGCCACCAAATCCCGCCGCGCGTCGTTGATTCCGAGATCGATCCGCAGGGCGGGATGACGTTCCGTAAACTTCGGCAGGCGCGGGATGACCTCGCGAACGCCGAAGCTGTGGGAAAGCGCGACCCGCAGCACGCCGCGCAGTTCGCCGGCGCCTCGCGCCGCGTGATCGGCCTCGTCGAGCGCCCAGAGCAGCGGTTCGACCCGCGCGAGATAGTCGGCGCCGGCTTCGGTCAGCGTCACCGCCCGCGTCGTGCGCACGAGCAGCGCCGCGCCGACCTCTTTCTCCAGTTGGGCGAGAATTCGCGACGCCGACGGCTGCGACAGGCCGAGCTCGCGGCCGGCCCGCGAGAAGCTGCCGGAATGCGCCGTTCGAACAAAGATCCGCAGAGCCAAGAGGCGATCAGTCATTTGCGTAGCAAATAAGCACTATTCGAGGCGAATGGCTACCGTCGCCTCGGCAAATGAACCAGCTATCTGCTTGCGCATTCGCGCTCAACAGAGATTTCGGAGATTCTCATGTCGCTTCAGGACAAGCTCGACGCCTTCAAGGCGGATTTCGAAGGCAACAAGGCGCCGCCCGAAGTGGTCGCGATCATCCACAAGGCCACCGACGATCTCATCGCCACGGGGCAGGCCGACAGGGCTCTGAAGGCGGGGGCGCGCGCGCCGGAATTCGCGTTGCCCGACGCCCATGGAAATTTGGTCCGCTCCGCCGATCTTCTCGCGCATGGCGCGTTAGCGCTGACATTTTACCGTGGCGTCTGGTGCCCCTATTGCAACCTCGATCTCCAGGCGATCCAAGACGCGGCGGGCGAAATCCGGGCGCTCGGCGCTTCCCTGGTCGCGATTTCGCCGCAGACCGCGCCGAACCGCCGCAAGTCGGAGCGCGAAAACGAGCTGAGCTTCCCGATCCTCAGCGATCACGGCAATGTCTTGGCGAACGAATTCGGGTTGCGTTACCGCCTTCCCGACGAATTGATCGCGCTCTACAAGGGTTTCGGCAACGACCTGGCGCTCGGCAATGGCGAAGACAGCTGGACGCTGCCGATGCCCGCGCGTTACGTCATCGCGCGCGACGGCGTGATCGCCTACGCCGAAGTCAACGCCGACTATACCCAGCGCCCCGATCCCAGCGAATTGCTGCCGGTTCTTCGCCGCCTGCGGAGCGACGCCGCGAAGTGAACGGCTCATAGTTTCAACAGCTCGGAGCGGCGCATTGGATCGCCGCTCCGAGCCGCTGCGAAAATATCCCCGATCGCGACGCTACAGGTGAATGCGATGATCCGTTTCTATTTCCACCCGACGCCCAATCCCGCCAAGGTCGCGTTGTTCCTGGAGGAGACCGGCCTCCCTTACGAAGTCGCGCCGGTCGACACCAGCAAAGCCGAGCAGCACGCGCCGGCCTTTCGCGCCGTCAATCCGAACGGCAAGGTTCCCGCGATCGTCGACACCGAAGGGCCCGGCGGCGTCGCGGCCCGCGTGTTCGATTCGAGCGCCATCCTTCTCTACCTCGGCGACAAGACCGGGCGCTTCATCGGCTCCCCCGCCGATCGGCCGGAGCTGCTGTCCTGGCTCTTCTTCATCGCGACGGGGATCGGCCCCTTCTCGGGTCAGGCCGTACATTTCCAGCATGCCGCTCCCGAAAAGCTCCCCTATGCCGTGAACCGCTACCGGCGCGAGGTCGAACGGCATTATCGCGTCTTGGACGAGCATCTCGCGGGGCGCGACTACATTGTCGGAAGCGGCTATTCGATCGTCGACATGTCCGCCTGGGGCTGGCTGGATCGGGCTCCCAGAGTGCTGCCCGGCGCCGCCGACCCGCTTGCCGCCTTCCCGAACCTCGAGCGCTGGTTTCAAACCGTCGATGCGCGACCCGCTGTGGCGCGCGCGCGCGCCGTCGGCAAGGGTCACGCGTTCAAGAAGGAGATGGATGAAGAGACGCGGCGCGCGCTCTTCCCATCGAACTATCCGGCCATGGCGAAGTGAGCCGCCAGCGCCCAGCTTTCGCATCGCTCGACAGCCACCAGGCCCAAAGGGAGCCAGCCCACAAATGATCGACCTTTATTATTGGCCCACGCCGAATGGCCACAAGATCACGCTCTTCCTCGAGGAGGCGGGTCTCGACTACCGCATTCATCCCATCGACATCAGCGCCGGCGATCAGTTCAAACCGGAGTTTCTCGCCTTTTCGCCCAACAACAGAATGCCGGCGATCATCGACAGCGAGCCGGCGGACGGCGGCGAGCCGATCCCGGTGTTCGAGTCGGGCGCGATCCTGCTGTATCTGGCCGAGAAGACCGGTCTGTTTCTGCCGGCGGACGTCCGCGGCCGCAAGACCGTGATGGAATGGCTGTTCTGGCAGGTGGGCGGCCTCGGTCCGATGGCGGGGCAAAACCATCATTTCGGCCTCTATGCGCCGGAAAAGATCCCTTACGCGATCGAGCGATACGTCAAGGAGACGAATCGGCTCTACGGCGTGCTCGACCGCCGGTTGGCGGGCCGCGCGTTCCTGGCCGGCGAGCGTTACACGATCGCCGACATGGCCGCCTATCCCTGGATCGTTCCCTGGAAGCGCCAGCAGCAGAACCTCGACGATTTCCCCAATTTGCGCCGCTGGTTCAACGCCATTCAGGAGCGGCCAGGCACGGCGCGCGCTTACGCCAAAGGCGAGCCCTACGCGAGCCGGCCGACCGTCACGGAAGAAGGCAAGAAGATTCTGTTCGGACAAACCGCCGCGAGCGCCAACCGGCCGTGACGAATGCGCGATTAGGCCCGCGCCTCGCCGATCGCCGCCTCCACCGCGTCGCCCAATCTTTCGACGATCGTATCGATCTCACCCGCCTCGACGATGAACGGCGGGGCGATCAGCACATGGTCGCCGGCGCGGCCGTCGATCGTTCCGCCCATGGGATAGACCATCAGGCCTCGCGCCATCGCCTCGCGCTTGACGCGCGCGTGGAGCTTCAATGCGGGATCGAAGGGCGCTTTGCTGGCGCGGTCGGCGACGAGTTCGACGCCCTGGAAGAGGCCGCGCCCCCTGACGTCGCCGACCCCGGCGCAATTGGCGAAGCGCTCTTCGAGGCGCCGGCGCAGCCGCTCGCCCATCGCGACGACATTGTCGAGCAAATGGTCGCGCCGGATGACCTGCTGCACCGCGAGGGCCGCCGCCGCGGCCATGGGATGGCCCATATAGGTGTGGCCGTGCTGGAAGAAGCCCGAGCCGCTGGCGAACGCCTCGAATATGGCCCGGCTCAACAGCACCGCGCCGATCGGCTGATAGCCGCCGCCCAGGCCTTTGGCGATCGTCATCAGATCCGGGGACACGCCCTCCTGCGCGCAGGCGTGCAGCGTGCCGGTGCGGCCCATGCCGCACATCACTTCGTCGAGGATCAGCAGCACGCCGTAGCGATCGCAGATCGCGCGTATGCGCTTGAAGCAGTCGGCGACCGGCGGCACGGCGCCGAGCGTCGCGCCGACCACCGTTTCGGCGACGAAGGCCATCACGGTTTCCGGCCCGAGTTCGAGGATCTTGTCCTCCAGCGCCTGCGCCGCGCGCGCCGCGTAAGCCTCGTCGCTCTCGCCCGCCTGTCGATAGCGATAGGCGTAGCAGGGATCGATATGATGGGCTTCGATCAGCAGCGGGCGGAACGGCTCGCGCCGCCAGGCGTTGCCGCCGGCGGCCAGCGCCCCGAGCGTATTGCCGTGGTAGCTCTGCTTGCGCGCGACGACGCGCCGGCGCTGCGGCTGGCCTTTCTCGACGAAATATTGCCGCGCCATCTTCAGCGCGGCTTCGACCGCCTCCGAGCCGCCGCTGACGAGATAGACGCGTTCCAGTCCGCTGGGCGCATCCTCGATCAGGAGATCGGCGAGGCGCTCGGCGGGCTCCGAAGTGAAGAAGCCGGTGTGGGCGTAGGCGAGCGCGTCGAGCTGCGCGTGCAGGGCGGCGAGGACGTCCGCGTGCCCATGCCCCAGGCACGACACCGCGGCGCCGCCGCTGGCGTCGATATAGCGTCGCCCGTCGCGGTCGAAAATCTCGATTCCCTTGCCGCCGACGGCCATAGGCGGGACGCCGTTGGCGGCGCGGTGGAGCACATGGGTCATCTCATGGGCCTTGTTTCGCCGGATCGGGAGAGGGGGAGGGCGTTACGTCCTCGCCGACCCGCTCAACGCCGCCGCCAGCTTTTCGATGCGCTGGCTCAGCTCGCCGAACGCCTGCGCGGCCGCGACGGCCTGGATTTCGGAATCGTGGCGCGCCGCGCGTTCGCGATCCGCGATGCGTTCAGCCTCGGCTTCGAGCGCCGCGATTTTCTCGCGCGCCTCGGCGCATTCGTCGGCGATGGAAAGGGCCGCCATGACGATGAGTCTTTGATCGCCGATTTCGCCGAACGCCTTGTGCATCGCCTCGAATTTGGCGTCGACTTCGCGGGCGAGCGATTCGAGATGCGGTTCCTCGCCCTCGTTGCAGGCTAGGCGATAGGAGCGTCCGCCAATCGATACGTTCACTTGCGCCATCGGCTGCTCGCCTCGTTTGGACTGCCGCCCGCGCGATCGGCGCCGGGCTCAATTGACGCCGATCTCGATCGCGCGTTCGATGAGTCTGTCGAGCGCCGCGCTCGCCTGCGCCAGCCTTTTCCCCGCTTCGGCGTTCGCCGCTTCGAGCGCGCGGCCTCGCGCGAGCGCGCCGTCGAGCTCAACCGCGAGCCGGGCGCGGTCGTCCTGCATCAGCGCGAATTCCTCGTCGGCGTCGCCCCGCTTGGCCTCGAGCCGCGCGCGCCGTTCGACCGCCGCCTCCAGGAGATCGATCGCCGCCCGCATGCGTCTCAGGGACGGCTCGAAGGGACCGAGGGCCATTTCACTCCATCCTTTACGACACATTGTTTACGCGATGCTTGAAGCAGCCGTCAACGCGCGGCCGGCGCAATTGACAGGAGAATGCGCTGGCGCCTATCAACTGCGCCCCAATCGAGCCAAGCCGCTGCGGCGGCGCGACGCAACGGAGAGCGCATGACGGCCCTGGTTCCTCACGACTCGATGGCGAACGCGATCCGCTTTCTGTCTATCGACGCGGTCGAGAAGGCTCGCAGCGGGCACCCCGGCCTTCCCATGGGCGCCGCCGACATGGCGACGGTGCTGTTTCGCGACGTGCTGAAATTCGACGCCGCCGATCCGCATTGGCCCGATCGCGATCGCTTCGTCCTGTCGGCCGGGCACGGCTCGATGCTGCTCTATTCGCTGCTCTATCTCACCGGCGTCGGCGGCGACAAGGGCCTCACGATCGCCGATCTCCAGGCGTTCCGCCAGACCGGCTCGAAGACGCCGGGCCATCCCGAATATCGCCATACGCTCGGCGTCGAAGCAACGACCGGACCGCTGGGGCAGGGGATTTCGATGGCGGTCGGCATGGCGCTCGCCGAGCGCATGCTCGCCGCCGAGTTCGGCGAAATCGTCGATCACCACACCTATGTTCTGGCGTCCGATGGCGATCTGATGGAGGGCGTGAGCCAGGAAGCGATCGCCATCGCCGGCCATCTGAAGCTGGCCAAGCTGATCGTGCTTTACGACGACAACGGCATTTCCATCGACGGCAGGACCTCGATCGCCGATTCGGTCGATCAGATCGCGCGCTTTCGCTCCGCGGGATGGCGCGCGCTTCGCGTCGACGGGCACGACCCGAAGGCGGTCCTACGCGCGCTGCGCGCCGCGAAACGGGCCGACAAGCCGACGCTGATCGCCTGCAAGACGACGATCGGCTTCGGCGCGCCGACGCGCGCGGGCACCAACAAGGCGCACGGCGAAGCGCTCGGCGCCGCCGAGATCGCCGGCGCGCGCGCGGCCCTGAACTGGCCCTATGCGCCCTTTGTCGTTCCCGATGAGATTCTCGCGGCCTGGCGCGCCGTCGGCGCGCGCGGCAAGCGGCGCCGGACGAAATGGCGGCGCGCGTTCAAGACGCTCGCCCCCGAGCGGCGCGCCGAATTCGAGCGCCGGATGCGCGGCGATCTTCCCAAGGGGTTGGACGCGGCGATCGACGCCTATAAGCGCAAGCTCGCCGCCGAGGCGCCGGAAATCGCCACGCGCAAGGCGGGCGAAGCGGCGCTGAAGGTGATCGCGCCGGCCGTGCCGGAATTGATCACGGGTTCGGCCGATCTCACCGGTTCGAACAACACCAAGATCGAGGCGATGCGCGACATAACCGCGGACGACATGTCCGGGCGCTATGTGCACTGGGGCGTTCGCGAACACGGCATGGCGGCGGCGTGCAACGGGATGGCGCTGCACGAGGGTTTCATTCCTTCGGGCGCGAGCTTCCTCGCCTTCACCGATTACTGCCGTCCCGCGCTGCGTCTGGCCGCGCTGATGGGCGTGCGCGTCCCGCATGTCTTCACCCACGATTCCATCGGCCTGGGCGAGGACGGGCCGACGCATCAGCCGGTCGAGCATCTGGCCGCGTTGCGCGCGATCCCGAACCTGCTCGTCTTCCGCCCCGCCGACTCCGTCGAAACCGTCGAATGCTGGCAGGCCGCGCTCGCGGCGCGACGCACGCCCTCGATCCTCGTGCTGACGCGGCAAAATCTGCCGGCGCTGCGACGCAGCCACGTCCAGGAAAATCTGTGCGCGCTCGGCGCCTATGAAATCTCGCCGGCGCCGGAGAAAGCCGCGGTGTCGATTTTCGCCTCGGGCTCGGAAGTCGCGATCGCGATCGCCGCTCAAGGCCTGCTCGCCGCCAAAGGCGTGGCGGCGCGCGTCGTTTCCGTTCCCTGCATGGAGCTTTTCGCCGAGCAGAGCGGAAACTATCGTCGCCACGTCCTCGGCGAAGCGCGCGTGCGGGTCGGCGTCGAGGCGGCGATCCGCCAGGGGTGGGACGCCTTGATCGGCGACGGACCCTTCGTCGGCATGTCCGGGTTCGGCGCCAGCGGACCCTATAAGGAGCTTTACGAGTATTTTGGGATCACGCCGGCCAAGATCGCCGAAGCGGCCTTGACGCGTTTGGGCAAGTGAGCGGAAATGCGGCAAATGGCCGCGATCGGCGCTCTGATATTCGCGGCGGTCAGCCGCGCCGTGCGAGCGGCGAGGGTCTGCGCGGACCAGCGAGGCTGTCGGGCCGCGCATACTGGACATCAGACTGAGGATCGACGAAAAGGCCCGCTATTCCCGTTCGCCCCGCCCGATGGCGAGGGCCTGTCCTGAGATCAATCGGAGGAAGAGACGATGGCGATAAAAGTTGCGATCAACGGCTTCGGGCGCATCGGGCGCAATATCTTGCGGGCTATCGTCGAATCCGGGCGCACGGACATTCAGGTCGTCACCGTCAACGATCTCGGCCCGGTCGAGACCAACGCCCATCTCCTGCGCTTCGACAGCGTTCACGGCCGTTTCCCCCATGAGGTCACGGTGTCCGGCGACACCATCAGCGTCGGCGGCGGCGCGATCAAGGTGACCGCGATCAAGGATCCCGCGCAACTCCCCCACAAAGAGCTCGGCGTCGACATCGCGCTGGAGTGCACGGGCATCTTCACCGCGCGCGACAAGGCCGCCGCGCATCTGACCGCCGGCGCCAAGCGCGTCATCGTCTCCGCGCCGTCGGACGGCGCCGACCTGACGGTGGTCTACGGCGTCAACCATCACAAGCTGACTCGGGATCATCTCGTCATTTCCAACGCTTCGTGCACGACGAACTGCCTGGCGCCGGTCGCCAAGGTCCTCAACGACGCGATCGGCATCGACCACGGCTTCATGACGACGATCCATTCCTACACCGGCGACCAGCCGACGCTCGATACGCTGCACAAGGATCTCTACCGCGGCCGCGCGGCGGCGCTGTCGATGATCCCGACGACCACGGGCGCGGCCAAGGCGGTCGGCCTCGTGCTGCCCGAACTGAAAGGCAAGCTCGACGGTTCGGCGATCCGCGTGCCGACGCCGAACGTTTCGGTGGTCGACCTCAAGTTCGTCGCCAAGCGCGCGACTTCCAAGGAGGAGATCAACGAGGCGATCAAGGCCGCCGCGAACGGGCCGCTGAAGGGCATTCTCGGCTACACCGACAAGCCCAATGTCTCCATCGACTTCAACCACGACAGCCATTCCTCGGTCTTTCATCTCGATCAGACCAAGGTCATCGAGGGCACCTTCGTGCGCATCCTTTCGTGGTACGATAACGAATGGGGCTTCTCCAACCGCATGGCCGACACGGCGGTGGCGTTGGGCAAGCTGATCTAGTGGCTTGCGTCCGCCAAATTGAATGGGCGGAAACCCCTTCCCCCCTTGCGGGGGAAGGTGGCGCGCGGAGCGCGACGGATGAGGGGTTGGTTCCGCTGGGTGCACGGGGTCCCAGTTTTCGGCGCTCTATCCGGCGCCAACCCCTCATCCGTCGACTGCGCCGACACCTTCTCCCGCAAGGGGAGAAGGGGGCGCGCGTCGTTTCAATAAGACTGGCGTACTCGAATCAGAATGCCGGCGTCGACGGTCCGAAAGGGTCAGAGGGTCCGATGATGGAAGAATGTGCTGCTCGACTTGAGCAAAAGGTCGATCGAATCGAGCATATGCTTGAGCAGCTCGCGCCGAAAATCACGGAAATCCTGCTGACCGGGGCAAAGCAGGCGGACATCCACAAGATGCAAGTCGAGCTTGCCGAGGTTAAAGGCAAAGTCTCGATGTTGCCGACCTGGTGGATGCTGGTCATCGCGCTCATTGCGACTTGGAGCACTGGCGCCGGCATTGTCTTCGCTCTCGTCAAGGCGTCTCACCCATGACCAATTCCTTTCGCACTCTCGATTCCGCCGACCTCAAGGGCAAGCGCGTCCTCGTTCGCGTCGACCTCAACGTGCCGATGGAGCACGGCAAGGTCAGCGACGCGACGCGCATCGACCGCGTGCTGCCGACAATCCTGGAGATCGCCGACAAGGGCGGCAAAGTCATTCTGCTGGCGCATTTCGGCCGCCCCAAGGGCGGACCGGACGAGGCCAATTCGCTGCGGCCGGTCGCCGCGGCGGTCGCCGAGCGTCTGGGGCGGCCGGTCGCCTTCGCGTCCGACTGCGTCGGCGAGCCCGCCGCGAAAGCGATCGCCGGGATGAAGGACGGCGACGTGCTGTTGCTCGAAAACACCCGCTTCCACAACGGCGAGGAGAAGAACGATCCGGCTTTCGCAGCCGAACTCGCCAAGCTCGGCGACGTCTATGTCAACGACGCGTTTTCGGCCGCCCATCGCGCGCACGCCTCGACCGAGGGCGTCGCACATTTGCTGCCGGCCTATGCGGGCAGGGCGATGCAGGCCGAACTCAACGCGCTGACGCTGGCGCTCGGCGCGCCCGCGCGCCCCGTGGCGGCGATCGTCGGCGGCGCGAAGGTGTCGACCAAGCTCGACCTGCTCGGCAATCTCGTCAAGAAGGTCGATATTCTGATCATCGGCGGCGGCATGGCCAACACGTTCCTGTTCGCGCAGGGCAAGGGGGTCGGCAAGTCGCTGTGCGAGAGGGATCTCGCTGGCGCCGCGCGTTCGATCCTCGAATCCGCTCGCGCCGCCAATTGCCGGATTCTGCTCCCCGTCGACGCGACCGTCGCCAAGGAAATCAAGGCGCACGCCCCATCGCGCTTCGCCGACGTCGATCACGTCGCCGACGACGAGATGATCCTCGACATCGGCCCCAAGTCGATCGTCGCGGTCGAGGAGGCGCTCGCCCATGTGAAGACGCTGGTGTGGAACGGACCGTTCGGCGCCTTCGAGACGCCCCCCTTCGACGCCGCGACGATGCAGATCGCCAAGACGGCGGCGTTCCTGACCGTCGACGCCAAGCTCAAGTCGGTCGCCGGCGGCGGCGATACGGTCGCCGCGCTCAACGCCGCCGGCGTCGTCGAAGAATTCACCTATGTCTCGACGGCGGGCGGCGCCTTCCTCGAATGGATGGAAGGCAAGGCGCTGCCAGGCGTCGAAGCGCTTCGCGCGAAATAAAACTCAACGGGAGGAACCATGGCTCGCATCACGCTTCGTCAGTTGCTCGATCACGCCGCGGAACACGGCTACGGATTGCCCGCGTTCAACGTCAACAACATGGAGCAGGCGCTGGCGATCGGCGAGGCCGCCAGCGCGCTCGACGCGCCCGCCATCATTCAGGCCTCGCGCGGCGCGCGGTCCTACGCCAACGACATCATGCTGCGCCACATGATGGACGCGCTGACCGAGATGTATCCGCAGATTCCGATCTGCGTGCACCTCGATCACGGCAACGGCCCCGCCACATGCGTCACCGCGATGCAGGCGAACTTCACCTCGGTGATGATGGACGGCTCGCTGAAGGCCGACGGCAAGACGCCGGCCGACTGGGCTTACAACGTCGGCGTCACCAAGACGGTGACCGACATGGCGCATCTCGGCGGCGTTTCGGTCGAGGGCGAACTCGGCGTGCTCGGCTCGCTGGAGACGGGACACGGCGAGAAGGAGGACGGACACGGCGCCGAGGGCAAGCTGAGTCACGACCAGTTGCTCACCAATCCCGACGAAGCGGTGAAATTCGTGCGCGAGACCAAGGTCGACGCGCTCGCCATCGCGATGGGCACTTCGCACGGCGCCTACAAGTTCTCGCGCAAGCCGACGGGCGACATTCTCGCCATGAACGTCATCGAGGACATCAACAAGAAATTGCCGAACACGCATCTCGTCATGCACGGCTCGTCGTCGGTGCCGCAGGAGCTGCAGGACATCATCAACAAGTTCGGCGGCAAGATGCCGCAGACTTACGGCGTTCCGATCGAGGAGATTCAGCGCGGCATCAAGCACGGCGTGCGCAAGATCAATATCGACACCGACCTGCGCATGGCGATCACCGGCCAGATTCGGCGCGTCCTGACCGAGAACGGCGCCGAGTTCGACCCGCGCAAATATCTGGCGCCCGCCCGCGAGGCGATGACGAAGGTGTGCAAGGAGCGCTACCAGCAATTCGGCGCCGCCGGCATGGCCTCGAAGATCAAGCGCGTGCTCTCGCTTCCCGAGATGGCCAAGCGCTACGCGAGCGGCGAACTCGATCCGAAGTTCGGCTGACCGAGGGGGCGAGCCTTCGCGGCCGGCGCGACGAGACCTCGCGGCCCTCTCCTCAAGCGACGAGAGGGCCGCCGCATTTTCAGGTGGAATTCGTTCGGACCTGGTTTTGCGGCTTAATCAAGGGACCTATATACGTGCTTGACTTATCGTCCAGGAATTTCGGCGGCCTTCTAAGAGCCCTCGCCCAGTGTGGAAATACGGTGTAGGAATCGCCTCTGCAAATAATCGCGGAGGGGGCTGTCATGGCGGTCGTTGTTTCACTGATCAATATGAAGGGCGGCGTCGGAAAAACAACGGCAGCATTCAATCTCGCATGGTACGCGGCATACAAGCGCAACATGAAGGTTTTGTTGATCGATCTCGATCCGCAAGCGAACGCGAGCCAATACCTAATGGGCGCGGTAAATTATAAGAAATTCATTGACTCGAATCGCCCGACGATTGTTGATCTCTTTGAGCAGTTCACGGCACCGAGCATATCCAAGAAAGCACCGACTCCATTTGACCCGAAGTCAGTGATTTTTCCGATCAGGGAATGGAAGGACGGGAGCCTCATTCATTTGATCCCGTCACGTCTTGAACTGGCGTGGACGCTAAAGAACCCGACAAGCAAGGATCATCTGCTGCCGAATTTTGTGGCAAAAGTTCAGGCTGTCTACGATATCATTCTGATCGATTGCGCGCCCACCGAATCGATTTTGACAAGCGCCGCTTATCGATCGAGCGCTTACATTCTCCTGCCTGTGAAGCCAGAGTTCCTCGCGGCGATCGGCATTCCGTTGCTCATCCGCTCCCTGAGCGACTTCAAAATGCAATTTGAGAATCATACCCTAGAAATTGCTGGCATCGTGTTCAATGACGCAGACCCGCAACACACGAAGAAAGAACACAATCAAGGAAGAAAAGATGTTCAGGCCTTAGCTACCGCGCAGGGATGGTACGTGTTTGAAAATGAGATACGACACTCAGATTCATTTCCGGCGGGTTCGCGAGCCGGCACCCCCATTTTCGCGACCGACTACGCGCGATGGTGGGTAAAAGACGAATTCGACAAAGTTGGCGCGGAATTTATGGTTAGGATTGGGCTATGACACCAAAGGCGGAGCAACTCTTTCTCGAACTTTGTGTGCTGTCACGTCGGTATTCCGCGGCCGACATTGAAAGCATAGCAAACATTTCTGAATTTATGAACGAGCCTTCCGTGCAGAATATATTGAGGGCTTTAAGGGACATCCAGGCGACATCGCCCAGCGCGAAACGACCCGCAGAAGTGCCGAAAAAAGCCAAGCGACGAGCGACGTCAGCAACCAATGAAGCCTTAATGCGCAAGGCGATCTCTGCTTTCATCGAGAGTGTCACCGGGACGAGAATGTTGCGTACGCGCGACCAGCTCGATTTGTTCGCGCAGGCGGTTGGGGTAGACAAAACCCTAAAAGATAGACAGCAGGTCGCCGATGCTATCCGACAGAAATTGGAAGGAATGCAGCCTGCGCAAGCCATGCGTTACATTCGAAGCGCAGACCGGCAAGCCCAATCTGACACTGCCCCCTACGTGAATCTGGCGAAAACGCTTATGGGGACCAAGGGATAAGTTGCGAGAGAAGAACTAAGAGCCTTTCTTTTGGGACCGCAGCGTGATTTCCTTCGACACCATCCGGGCGCGCGCCGAACAGCGCAAAGGCGGCGCCGAGGCGCTGCGACGGCTGCTGCCGCCGAAACCCGACGCCAAGGCGCTCGCCGCGCTGACGGACGACCGCGTTCTCGCGGAGATGACCAAGCGGGTGTTCTCGGCGGGCTTCGCCTGGAGCGTGATCGAGGCGAAATGGCCCGGCTTCGAGGAAGCGTTCCTCGGCTTCGAGCCGGCTCGTCTCGTGTTCGAACCCGACGAGTTCTGGGAGAGCCTGACCGCGGACCGGCGCATCGTGCGCAATGGCGCCAAGATCATGTCGGTGCGCGCCAATGCCCGCTTCGTGACGGACGTGGCGCGAGAGCGCGGCAGCTTCGGAAAATTCCTCGCGGCTTGGCCGTCCTCGGACGAGATCGGATTGCTCGAATTGCTGGCCAAGCGGGGCAGTCGGCTCGGCGGCGCGACCGGCCAGATGACGCTGCGCTTTCTCGGCTGGGACGGGTTCGTGATGTCGAAGGACGTCGTCGCCTGCCTGCGCGACGCTGGGCTCGACGTGGCGGAAGAGATCAAATCGAAGCGCGACCTCGTCAAGGCGCAAGCGCAGTTCAACGCCTGGGCCGAGGAGACCGGCCTGCCTTACGCGAGCCTCTCGCGGATTTGCGCCATGTCGATCGGCGAGAACTACGAGGCGCACGAACGCCGTGGCCTCGCCGACAACGCGGATTGACGGCGTCGGCGCGGCGCCCGCTGCGGCGCCGTTCATAGCGGGTTAACTCGCGACCCCGAGCAGCGCCGCCGCGATCGCCTCCCATTCCGCTTCGAGCGGCCCGCGGCAAAGCGGCTTTCCCGCGCGTCGGCACCAATAGGCGGCGTTGCCCGCGTCGCCCTCTTTGCGATGGAGATAGGCGTGGACCCAGCAGCCGGCCGCGCTTTCGTCCACCTGGGCGAGCCGGTGCGCGCCGTCCCAGTCTCCCTTGGCGTCGCGCCACAACGCCTGCAGCGCAGGGCCGAGGCCGGGCGGGGGCGTCGGACCTCCGAGGGAAGCGCGCAAAGCGGCGACGTCCATGAGCGGCTCCCTCGGCGGGGGGCTTGCGCGTTACTGCGGCGCCAGAGCCCAGGTCGCGGCGACGCTCTCGGACAGGGTGATGAGGCCCGGCTCAACCGGCATTGGCGTCGCCGCGGGCGCCATGCTGAGGCTCCGTGCCGCCCCGCTCCCCACGCGGAACATGGGTTGGGCGACGTCGGCATTGATGGCCTGGAGCGGTCCCAGCTTCATCGACGCGCCCTCGGCGTAAAGCGAAGCGCGGCGCATCGCGTTGCCCACCGCTTTGACGCGTAACGCGTCCTCGCGAGATTCGCGATCGGAGAGGTCGAACGCCACGCCTTGGTAGACGGCGCCGCTCTGGACGCCTTGGGCGATGATCGCGCCCGCCTTGTCGATTGCGCGCATGCGCACGCTCAGCGTGTTCGAGGCTTGGTAGGCCGTCAGCGTGCGCTTGACGATTTGACCGGTCTTGGCGTCCCGCTCGTCGTTCCACACCGGAACCAGGCTCAGGCCCACCGTGGCGATGTCCTTCGCCTCGATTCCCGAGCCCTTAAAACCCTCGACGACCGCCGTCGACAGCCGCGCGTTCTCGCCCGCGGCGTCGTTCGCGTTCGCTCGCTCGTCCGAGATAGCGAAGGTCACGATGGCGATGTCGGGCCGCGCGTCTTCGGAGGCGAGGCCGACGACGGAGACCGTCGGCGTGGTCTTCGAAGCGCTCGGCTCCTGGGCCAAAGCCGAATCGCCGAGCGCGACACCGGCGAGGGCCAAGATCAAGGCGGACTTGCTGAGCATCGAAACCTCCTGCGTCGCGTTGGCGGCGACAGAGGTCTATCACTTTTCGGTCCCGGCCGAAGGCCAGGAAATCGCGCCGCCGGCTAGGCGGGCGCCGGCGAGGAACGGCGCGTCCGGAGCCGGTCGCGATCCTGCGTCAGAGCGCCGGCAACATCGCGATCGCGGGGGCGATCGGCGGTCCTAACCCGACCTTAACCTTAACAACCCCTAATGGGCGGGAGAGCCGCGTGAACGCCTCACGGGGCCTGTGTTTCGTTGACGCCCATAGATGCCCATGGTATCCCAAACCATCCCGCCCAGAGGCCGGCCGCCCGGTCTGTCGCCAGCGAGCGAGAGTTCGCGGCCGGCGAGGAATTTCGCGTGCGCCTTTGGGGTAGGGCTGAGCCTTGGATCGCTTCCTCTCCCACTACACCAACCGCTTCGACGCCAAGGGCCGTCTTTCGGTGCCGGCTTCGTTCCGCGCGGTGTTGGCGAAGGACGGCTTCGAGGGCGTTTTCATTCATCCCTCGCTCGATGCGCCGGCGCTCGATTGCGGCGGGCGCCTGCTGCTGCGCGAAATCAACGCGCTGTTGGAGTCGATGCCGCCGTATTCGCGGGAGCGGGAGGATTTGGCGACCGCGCTGCTGGGCACGAGCGAGGTTCTGCGCGCCGATTCCGAGGGGCGCATTCTCCTGAGCGAGAGAACGCGCGCGTCCTTGGGCTTGAAGGACGAAGCGGCCTTTGTCGGCCATGGCTACAAGTTTCAGATTTGGGAGCCGGTTCGGTTCGCGGCGCATCTCGAGGAGGCCAAGTCTCGCGTGCGCCGTCTTCGGGCCGAGTTCGGCGCCCGGGCGGCGCAAGCCGCCGCGATAGGAGCACGGGAATGAACGCGGGCCGCGGCGAGAACGAAGTCGCCGCCGGCGGACTGGTCCGCCACATTCCCGTGCTGCTCGCCGAGGCGCTGGAGGCGCTGAACGTGCGCGCCGACGGCGTCTATCTCGACGGCACGTTCGGCGCGGGCGGTTATTCCCGCGCCCTGCTGGAGCGCGGCGCGCGCGTCGTCGCCATCGATCGCGATCCGAGCGCGATCGCCGCGGGCCAGGAACTCGTCGCGGCCGCGCGCGGACGCCTGACGCTGGTCGAAGGACGCTTCGGCGACCTCGACGCGATCGCCCGCCGTTCCGGCGCCGCGGCGCTCGACGGCGTCGTCCTCGACATCGGCGTGTCCTCGATGCAGTTCGACGAGGCCGACCGAGGCTTCTCGCTGCGCCGGGACGCCCCGCTCGACATGCGCATGGAGGCGGCGGGGCGCAGCGCCGCCGAAATCCTGCTCGAAGACGACGAACAAAGAATCGCCGACATTTTCTTTCATTTCGGCGAGGAGCGCGCGGCGCGGCGCATCGCGCGCGCCATCGTCGCCGACCGGACGACGAAGCCTTATGTCTCGACGCTGCAGCTCGCCGACATGATCTCCCGCGTCGCGCCCGCCCGGCCGGGCGAGACGACCCATCCCGCGACCCGCGCTTTTCAGGCGTTGCGCATCGCCGTCAACGACGAACTCGGCCAATTGCTGCGCGGTCTCGAAGCGGCGGAGCGCGCGTTGGCGCCGGGCGGACGGCTCGTCGTCGTGACCTTTCATTCGCTCGAAGATCGCATCGTCAAGCAATTCCTCGCCCGCCGCTCCGGCAAAGGCCGGGCCGCCTCGCGCCTCTTGCCGGGCGAGCCGGCCGTCGCCGCGCCGACTTTCCTCGTTCCGACGGGTCAGCCGATCCTGCCGGGCGAAGCGGAACGGGCCGCCAACGCCCGCGCGCGTTCGGCCAAGTTGCGCTTCGGCGAGCGCACCGCCGCGCCCGCCCTCGGCAGAGACGCGCAAATCGACGCGCTGACGCGCTTGCCGGCGACGCGGCCAGGGAGGGGCTGATGTGGCGCTTTCTTCATGTCGTCGCCATCGGCGCGCTGATCGCCTCGGCGGCTTACGTCTACAGCGTCAAATATCAAACGATTTACGCCTCGGAGCAGATCGTCAAGACGCGCCATCTCATCGCCAAGGAGCGCGACGCGATCAACCTGCTGCGCGCCGAATACGCGCACTTGATCCGCCCTGACCGGCTGCAGGCGCTCGCGGACAAGCAGCTCGAAATGCAACCGCTCGCGCTCAATCAGATCGTCAAGGCGGACGACCTGCCCGAACCCGCGGCGAAGGTCGACTCGATCGGCCGCAAGCTTGAGTCGCTCGGCCTGCTCGGGCAATCGGCGACGCCGAACGCCGGCATCACCGGCGCGACGCCATCCCTGAGGTAGGGCATGTCCGAAACGTCAGCCAACGCCGAAAAGGCCGTCGACGCTTCCCGCGAAGCGAGCGCGTCCGGCTCCGTCGGAGCCGGCGAGAACTGGATCGGGCGCGTGAAGGCGACCGTGCGCGATCTCTTTTCGACGCGGCTCGACAAGAGCGGCGGTCGCATTCGATTGATCGTCTTCGCCATGCTCGCGGCCTATGTCGGCATCGCCGTCAAGCTGGTCGCGCTCGGCCTTTCGCACGATCCGCCGCAAACCCTGAAGGTGGCGGCCGATCAAGCCGCCTCCGGCGCGCGGCCCGACCTGCTCGACCGCAACGGCGAAATTCTCGCCACCGACGTCAAGACGATGTCCGTGTTCGCCGAACCGCGGCGCATCATCGACAAGGACGAGGCGGTGGAGCTGATCACGGCGGTTCTGCCCGATGTCGACGCCAAGGAGCTGCGCGAGCGCCTCGGCTCGAAGAAGGGCTTTGTCTGGGTCAAGCGACAGGTGACGGCGAAGGAGCAGGAGGAAATCTTCCGCCTCGGACTTCCCGGCGTCGGCTTCTTCCCCGAGAACAAGCGCGTCTATCCCAACGGACCGCTCGGCGCGCATGTCATCGGCTATGTCGACAAGGACAATATCGGCATCGCCGGGATGGAGAAATATCTCGACGAGCAGAGCCTGACCGATCCGCATGTCGCCGGTTTCAGCGTCGATCCCGATTTGCTGAAGCCGGTGCGCCTGTCGCTCGATCTGAAAGCGACGCACGCGTTGCGCGACGAATTGGCGGCGGGGCTCGAGCGGTTCCGCGCCAAGGCCGCGGCCGGCGCGATCATCGACGTCGACACCGGCGAGATCATCGCGCTGGAATCTTTGCCCGACTTCGATCCCAACGATCCCGGCGACATGAAGGACCCGACCAAGATCAATCGCGTCAACGTCGGCGTCTACGAGATGGGATCGACCTTCAAGGCGATCTCGATCGCGATGGCGCTGGAATCGGGCAAGGTGAACCTCGCTTCGCGTATCGACGCGCGCGACAGCTTGCGCTACGGACGCTTCACGATTCACGATTTCCACGCCACCCATCGCGTGCTCACCGTCCCCGAGGTCTTCACCCATTCCTCCAACATCGGCACGGCGCGCATGGCGCTGATGGTCGGCGTGGAAGGGCATCAGGCGTTCTTGAAGAAGATGGGTCAACTCGATCGGCTGCGCACGGAATTGCCGGAAAGCGCCGAGCCGCTCGTGCCGAAACGCTGGAGCGAGCTGAACACCATGACCATCGCCTTCGGCCAGGGGCTCAACGTCGCGCCGATCCAGGCGCTGATGGCGGTCGCCGCTCTGGTCAACGGCGGCAACCTGATGACGCCGACCTTCCTGGTGCGCAGCGAGGCCGAGGCGGCGGCGGTCGCCCACCGCGTCGTCAGCCCGCAGACCTCCGAGTCGATGCGCTATCTCATGCGCGCCAACGCCACCCACGGCTCGGCGGGATTCGCCAACGTTCCCGGCTATTACGTCGGCGGCAAGACGGGCACGGCGGACAAGATCGTTCACGGCCATTATTCGCAGGACAAGGTGTTCACCACCTTCATGGCCATGACGCCCGCCGACAAGCCGAAATACCTCTATCTCGTGATGTACGACGAGCCGCAGGGATTGCCCGAGGACGGCGGCTATCACACCGCCGCGCACAACGCCGGCCGCACCACCGGGCGGCTGATCGAGCGCGTCGAGCCGCTTGAAGGCGTTGCGCCGGCCAGCCAGTTCCCCAACCAGCCGTTTCCGCTGCTCGCGCGCCTCGGATACGGCTACGACGCGGACAAGGTGGGCAAGGAGTGAGGCGTCTCGGCGAAATTCTCGATCTGAGCGGGTCCGACGCCGCGCTGGCTTCGCGCGAGATCGGCGGCCTGTGCGCGGATAGTCGCAAGGTCCGGCCCGGCGACGCGTTCTTCGCGATTCCCGGCGTCAAGAACGACGGCCTGGCCTATGCCGCGCAAGCTCTCGAAAAGGGCGCCAGCGTGATCGTCGGCGAGCGCGCGCCCGATTTCGCGGCGCCGGCGTTCGTGCGCGTCGCCGACGCGCGCGCCGCGCTCGCACTCGCCGCGGCGCGCTTCTATCCGCGCCAGCCCGAACTCATCGTCGGCATCACCGGCACCAGCGGCAAGACGTCCGTCGCCGCCTTCGCCAGGCAGATCTGGGCCTCGATGGGCCTCGAGGCGGCCTCGCTCGGCACGCTCGGCGTCGTCTCGCGTCCCCTCAACGTCTATGGCTCTCTGACGACGCCGGACCCGATCGCGCTGCATCAGACTCTGGATCGGCTTGCCGGCGCCGGCGTCACCCGTCTCGCCATGGAGGCGTCCTCGCACGGCCTCGACCAGAAGCGCCTCGACGGCGTGCGCCTCGCCGCCGGCGCCTTCACCAATCTCAGCCGCGATCACATGGACTACCACGCGACGACGGAGGACTATCTCGCCGCGAAGCTGCGCCTGTTTCGCGCGCTTCTGCCTGAGGGCGCGCCCGCCGTCGTCGACGCCGACAGCGACGTCGCGGCGCGCGTCGCCGCCGCCGCCTTGGAGCGCGGCTTGCGATTGTTCACGGTCGGGGCTCGCGGCGCCGATCTGCGTCTGATTTCGGCGAGCCGCGAGGGCTTCGCGACGCGCATCGCCGTCGAAGGCGCCGGGCGCGTCCGGCGCGCGCTTCTGCCGCTGCCGGGCGACTTCCAGGTTTCCAACGCGCTGGTGGCGGCCGGGCTCTGCGTGGCGACGGGAAGCGATCCCGGCGCCGTCTTCGCCGCGCTCGAGACGCTCGAGGGTGCGCCGGGCCGCCTCGAGCGGGTCGGCGAGAGGCGCGGCGCGCCGGTCTTCGTCGACTACGCGCACAAGCCCGACGCGTTGCAAAAGACCCTCGCCGCCTTGCGTCCGTTCGTGCCGGGCCGCCTTATCGTCGTTTTTGGCTGCGGCGGCGACCGCGATTCGGGCAAGCGGCCGATCATGGGCGCGATCGCGGCGCGCGGCGCCGACGCGGCGATCGTCACCGACGACAATCCGCGATCGGAAAATCCGGCGGCGATCCGCGCCGCGATCCTGGCGGCGGCGCCGGGCGCGCGCGAGATCGCCGACCGCGCCGAGGCGATCCGCGCCGCCATCGCGATGCTGCAAACGGGCGATGCGCTGGTGATCGCCGGCAAAGGCCATGAAACCGGCCAAATCATCGGCGAACGGACGTTGCCGTTTTCCGACGCCGAGACAGCGCGGGCGGCGCTGCGGGAGGCGGCATGAGCGAAGCGTTGTGGACCGAAGCCGAACTGACCCGGACGCTGGGCGCGCCGAGCGCGCCCGTGCGCGCGCGGGTCGACGGCGTTTCGATCGACACACGGACGCTTCAGCCCGGCGACTTGTTTTTCGCCATCAAGGGCGAGGTCCACGACGGCCATGACCATGTGGCGCGCGCCTTTGAGGCGGGCGCCGCGGCCGCGGTGATCGCCAATGCGCGCGGGCGCGACCTTGCCGCGCACGAGGCGACCTTCGCCGTAGAGGATGCGTTGCGCGCGCTGGAGCGGCTCGCGCGAGCGGCGCGCGCGCGCTCGGGCGCCCGAATCGTCGCGGTGACCGGCTCGGTGGGTAAGACGAGCGCCAAGGAAATGCTGCGCGTCGCGCTGGCGAAGGCCGGACCGACCCATGCCTCGGCCGCGTCCTACAACAATCATTGGGGCGTGCCCCTGACCCTTTCGCGCATGCCCGCCGACGCCGCCTTCGGCGTCGTCGAGATCGGCATGAATCACGCCGGCGAAATCACGCCGCTGGTCGCGATGGCGCGCCCGCATGTCGCGCTCGTCACGACGATCGCGCCGGTTCATGTCGAGCATCTCGGCTCGATCGAGGCCATCGCCGACGCCAAGGCCGAGATCTTCTCCGGCCTCGAACCGGACGCCGCGGCGATCCTCAATCGCGACGCGCCGCAATTCGCCCGGCTGGAGCGCAGCGCGCGCGCCCGCGGCGCGCGGGTGCTGAGCTTCGGCGCCGGCGCGCAATGCGACGCGCGCCTCCTCGACATGGTCGAGGCAGACGGCGGATCGCGCATTCGCGCGCGCGTGCTCGGGCGCGAGCTCGAGTTCGCGCTGGGCGCGCCGGGCGTTCACATGGCGCAGAACGCCCTCGGCGTCCTGCTCGCCGCCGACGCGCTGGGGGCCGACCTCGCCGGCGCCGCGGCGGCGCTCGCCGAATTCGCGCCGCAAAAGGGGCGCGGCGAACGCTTCACGCTGCAAAGCCCGAGCGGCCCGCTCACGGTCATCGACGAGAGCTATAACGCCAATCCGGCCTCGATGCGCGCGGCCCTGGCGCTGCTCGGCGCCGCGCGACCGGGCGCCGAAGGGCGCCGGATCGCCGTCATCGGCGACATGTTGGAGCTTGGCCCGAGCGGCGCCGAAATGCATGCGGCGCTGGCCGGGGTTCTCAGCGAGAACCGCGTCGATCTGCTGTTCGGGGCGGGCCCGTTGACGCGCGCCCTGTTCGACGCGGCGCCGGCGCCGATGCGCGCGGCCTGGGCTGAGCGCTCGCAAGACATTCAAGGCGAATTGACGAATGCGCTACGCGGCGGCGACGTCGTGATGGTCAAGGGTTCGAACGGCAGTCGCATGGGGCCGGTCGTGGCCGCGCTTCGCGAACATTTTTCATCCGCCAAGGCGCGGCAGTAGGAAACTTCGATGCTGACTTGGCTTACAGATCTTTCGCATGTGGCGGGCATATTCAATCTGTTCCGCTACCTGACGTTTCGTACGCTCGGCGCGGCGACGACCGGATTGCTCCTCGTCTTCTTTTTCGGCCCGATGATCATTTCGGCGTTGCGCCTCAAGCAGGGCAAGGGCCAGCCGATCCGCGCGGACGGGCCCGCGTCGCATCTGCTGACGAAAAAGGGCACGCCGACCATGGGCGGGCTGATGATCCTGTTCGGTCTCTTCGCCTCGTCGCTGCTGTGGGCGAATCTGGAGAGCCCCTATGTCTGGATCGTGCTGTTCGTCACCGCCGGCTTCGCCGCCATCGGCTTCTACGACGATTATCTCAAGGTGACGAAGCAATCGCATCTCGGCTTTTCCGGCCGGGCGCGGCTCGCCGGCGAATTCCTCATCGCGCTCGTCGCGTGTTACGCGATGATGCGCACGGGCGGGGTCGGCGCGAGTTCGCTCGCGGTGCCGTTCGTCAACGGCTATGTCGTCGATCTCGGTTGGGCGTTCCTCTTGTTCGGCCCGTTCGTCATCGTCGCCTTCGGCAACGCAGTCAATTTGACCGACGGGCTCGATGGGCTGGCGATCGTGCCGGTGATGATCGCCGCGGCGACCCTCGGGGTCATCGCCTATTTCGCGGGCAATCTGCTCTATTCGCGATATCTGCTGATCAATCATATTCCCTATGCCGGCGATCTCATGGTCATTTGCGGGGCCCTCGTCGGCGCCGGCGTCGGCTTTCTCTGGTTCAACGCGCCGCCGGCGCAAATCTTCATGGGCGACACCGGTTCGCTGGCCCTTGGGGGATTGCTGGGCGCGACGGCCGTGGCGATCAAGCACGAAATCGTGCTCGCGATCATCGGCGGTCTGTTCGTGGTGGAGGCGCTGTCGGTGATCGTGCAGGTCGCCTCGTTCAAACTGACGGGCAAGCGCGTCTTTCGCATGGCGCCGATTCATCATCATTTCGAGCAGCTCGGCTGGTCCGAGCCGCAGATCGTCATGCGCTTCTGGATCGTCGCCTTCGTGCTCGCGATGGTCGGCCTCGCGACGTTGAAGCTGAGGTGAGCATGACCCCCGTCGAAACCTTTCGCGGTCGCAAAGTTGCGCTGTTCGGGCTCGGCGGCTCGGGACTCTCGACCTTGCGCGCGCTCGCCGCCGGCGGCGCCGAGGTCGCGGCGTGGGACGACGACGAAAAGGCGCGCGCGCGCGCCGCCGCGGCGGGTTTCGCGCCCGTCGATCTCACCGCCGTCGACTGGCGGGGCTTCGCGACGCTGGTGCTCGCGCCGGGCGTGCCGCTCACGCATCCCAAGCCGCATTGGACGGTGGAGCGGGCGCGGGCGGCCGGCGTCGGAATCGTTGGCGACATCGAACTTTTCGCCCGTGAGCGCGCCGCGCGCGCGCCGCGCGCGCCCTTTGTCGCCGTCACCGGAACGAACGGCAAGTCGACGACCACGGCGCTGATCGCGCATATCCTGCGGCAAGCCGGCCGCGACGTCGCGATGGGCGGCAACATCGGCGTGCCGATCCTCGACCTGCCGCCGCCGGCCGACGCGCGCGTTCACGTCGTCGAATGCTCCTCGTTCCAGATCGATCTGGCGCCCTCGCTGGCGCCGAGCGTCGGCGCGCTGATCAATATCACGCCCGATCATCTCGATCGGCACGGGACGCTGGAAGACTACGCCGCGATCAAGGAGCGCCTGGTCGCGCGCGCGGCGACGGCGCTGATCGGCGCCGACGACGCGCCCTGCCGGGCGATCGCCGCGCGCTTGCGCGCGAGCGAGGCGCAGAGCGGGGCGCCGCATGTCGTGGCCATTTCCGCCGCACCTTCGCTCCTCGCCGATCTCTGGGTCGAGGACCAATTCCTGATGGCCCGCGAAAGCCCGGAGAAGCTGGCCGATCTTCGTCTCGCGCCCGCCCTGCGCGGCGCGCACAACGGCCAGAACGCGGCCTTCGCTTTCGCCGCGGCGCGGGCGCTGGGCCTCGCCCCCGAGGAGATCGCGCGTGGCTTGGCCTCGTTTGCCGGCCTCGCTCATCGCATGGAGCAAGTGGGGCGGCTCGGCCGGGTTCTGTTCGTCAACGATTCCAAGGCCACCAACGCCGACGCCGCCGAGAAGGCGCTTCTCTCGTTCCACGACATCTTTTGGATTCTCGGCGGCAAGGCCAAGGACGGCGGCGTCGAGCCGCTGCGCGCTTTATTTCCGCGCGTCGCCAAGGCCTATCTGATCGGCGCCGCCAGCGAGGAATTCGCACGCACGCTGGGGAGCGAAGTGGCCTTCGAGCGATGCGGCGAACTGGAGAACGCGCTTCGCGCCGCGGCGCGCGACGCGGCGCGGAGCGCGGCGGCGGAGCCGGTGGTTCTGTTGTCGCCGGCCTGCGCCTCCTACGATCAATTCGCCAATTTCGAAGCGCGCGGCGATCGTTTCCGCGATCTCGTCGCCGCGCTGATCGCGGCCTCTCGCGAGGCCGGGCAAGCCCCAATCCCCAGGAGGAGTCGATCATGATTTCCAGAGCGGAGCGCGGTCCCGTCGCCGATTGGTTTCGCAGCGTCGATCCCTGGCTCCTCGGGTCGTTCGGCGCCTTGATGGTGGTCGGCGTGGTGATGGCGCTCGCGGCCAGCCCGGCGGTCGCCGAACGGCTCAATCTGTCGACGTTCCATTTCGTCAATCGGCAGGCGGCGCTTCTCGCGCCCTCCGCCGTGCTGATGATCGCGACGTCCTTCCTTTCGCCGCGCCACGTTCGCCGCGCGGCGCTGATCGTTTTCGTCGTCAGCATGGCGCTGATCATTCTCGCGCTGCTGTTCGGCGCCGAAGTCAAGGGGTCGCGCCGCTGGATCGCGGGCGTGCAGCCTTCGGAATTCATCAAGCCGGCCTTCGTCGTGCTTTGCGCCTGGGCTTTCGCCGAGGGCGGGCGCGCGGGATCGCCGGCGCTCGCGGGCAAGGCGTTCGCGTTCCTGCTGTTGCCGGCGACGATCGTTCCGCTGATCCTCGAACCGGATTTCGGACAGACGATGCTGGTTTCCTTGGTCTGGGCGGCGCTGTTCTTCATGGCCGGCCTGCATTGGTTCTGGGTTCTGGGCCTGGGCGGCGTCGGCGCGTTCGGCGGCTTCGCGGCGTTCAAGCTGTCGCCGCACGTGCACGAGCGTGTGCTGCGTTTCATCGATCCCGATTCCACCGGCGGCATGGTCGACACGTTCCAGGTCGACACCGCGTTGCAGAGCATTTTGTCGGGGGGCTGGTTCGGGCGCGGGCCGGGCGAGGGGGTCTACAAGCGCATTCTCCCCGACGCCCACACCGACTTCGTGTTCGCCGTCACCGGCGAGGAATTCGGCATGGTCGCGTGCCTCGCGCTGATCGCCTTCTTCGGTTTCATCGTCATCCGCGGCCTCTGGCTCGCCTTGCGCAACCAGGATCCGTTCTGCCGCTTCGCCGCGGCCGGGCTGACGCTGATGTTCGGCATACAGAGCTGGATCAACATGGCCGTGAACCTGCGCGCCATACCCGCCAAGGGCATGACGCTGCCGTTCATCTCCTACGGCGGATCGTCCTTGCTCGCGCTCGGCCTCGGCATGGGCTTTCTCATCGCGCTGACGCGCAAGCGGCCGCTCGCCGCTCTCAACGTCAAACCGTCGGGCGCGGCGTGAGCGAAGCGCGCTGCATCCTCATCGCGGCCGGCGGCACGGGCGGACATCTTTTTCCCGCCTCCGCGCTCGCGACGGCGCTGGCGCATCGCGGCGCGGCCGTCGAACTCGCCACCGACGATCGCGCGCTCAAATACGGCGGCGATTTCCCCGCCCGCGCGATCCACGCCATTCCCTCGGCGACGACGACGGGGGCCGGCGCCCTCAACAAGGCGCGCGCGGCGCTGGTGCTCGCGGGCGGCCTCGCCTCGGCGCTGCTGCTCATCGGCCGGCTGCGGCCGCGCGCGGTCGTCGGCTTCGGCGGCTATCCCACGGTGCCGCCGTTGACGGCGGCGTGGCTGCTGGGCGCGCCGAGCGTGCTGCATGAGCAGAACGCGGTGATGGGCCGCGCCAACCGCTTCCTGGCGCCGCGAGTTTCCCTGATCGCGACCGGCTTTCCCGAGTTGAAGGGCGTCGACGCCGCGCTCAGCGCGAAGTCGCACTACACCGGCAATCCCGTACGTCCGGGCGTGATCGCCGCCGCGGCGACGCCTTACCCCGATTTCGACGGCCGGCGCCTCGACGTGCTCGTCACCGGCGGTTCGCAGGGCGCGCGGGTGATGGCCGATATCGCGCCGGCGGCGCTCGCGCTGCTCACGCCGCAAGAACGCGCGCGCATCCGCCTCACCATGCAGGCGCGCGGCGAAGACAAGCTGCGCGTCGCGGCGGCGTGCGCTGAGCTGGATTTTCCCGTCGAACTCGCCGAGTTCTTCCCCGACCTTCCCGAGCGCATGGCGAGCGCGCATCTCGTCGTCGGCCGCGCCGGCGCCTCGACCGTATCCGAACTCGCGGTCATCGGCCGGCCGTCGATCCTCGTGCCGTTCCCTCACGCTCTGGACCAGGATCAGGCCGCCAACGCCGCCGTGCTCAGCGCCAGCGGCGCCGCCACGGTCGTGCCGCAGAACGAATTCACGCCGGAACGCCTCGCCGAGCTGCTGCGCGGCGCCCTCGCCGATCCCGCCGCGCTGATCGCGGCCGCCAAGGCCGCCAAGGCCGTCGGCGTCGCCGACGCGGCGGAGCGGCTGGCGGAGCTGGTGATGGGGATCGCGACGCCGGCGGTGTGAAACGAAATGGCATCGGACCCTGCCTCTGTGCAGGTGCGGGGTCTGCAATTCTGTGATATTATTATTTTATGACCGCCGCCGCCGAGAAAACCGCCGCAACGCCCGTCGCCCTGACTGACGACGTAACGGCGATGGCCGCTTATGTCCGGAGCCCGGAAGGAAAGGCGGCGATTGAACGCGGCCGGGCGGACTTACGCGAAGGCCGAATTGTCGAGGGCGCGAACGCCCTCGCGATAGAGCTGAAACGGCGCGCCGCCGCTCGCCGCGGCTGAAAGCATCGCGAGGATGCGCATCGTCTTTGCGGCAAGCTTCGTGGACGATGCCGATGCGATCGCCAGATATATCGAGCGGCAATTCGGCGTCTCGCGCGCCGATGCTTTTATCGACGATTTGAATCGCTTCTGCGAACTCGTAGCGAGCCAGCCGCGCGTGGGCAGACAAAACCACGGCTACGACACGACGCTTTATGGCGTCGTTCACGACGTGAACTGGATATTCTTCGAGCATGATTCGGCCGAAGTGCGGTTCGTTCACATTGTCGATGGGCGTCTGCGCAAGAGTGGGGTCGAGTTCTGAATAGAGAGACCCCGATCGCAAGCGCTCGTTCGCGGAATTGCCGGACGTCAGGCGCCGCAAACGGCGGTGGGCAGAGACACAGGATGCTCCCTGCCTTGCTCCTTTCTCCACTTTGCGGCGTGAGTCTGAATGAATTAAATCAGAGCCGTCTCTTTCAGGTATGCCTATCGCGACAACAACTGAATTACCGCGAGATTTTACTCAACCCCAAATACGATCGAAGACATGTCCTGTCACCAAGCTACGCTGTGTGTAACCGAGGCGATCGTCGAAAGCCGTCATCGCCCCGACAGGCCGCCCTCGCTCTCTTGTTTAACCCGTCGCCGCCAGCGGCTCGCGAAACCGCGCACGCAAGCCGGAAGCCTGGCGTAGACGTATTCGGCGAGGCTCTCGTTGTAAGTGTGGACGGTGTAGTTGCGCAATTTCGTCATATCGATCCAAAAGGGATCGTCGCCGATGAGCGCGTTCTTGAACGCCGCCTTGAAACAGGTGCGCGGCGACGTGCAGATGGCGTTGTGCTCCTCTTCGAGGAAGGCCTTGAGCATCTTTCAGCACAGCTCGAAAGCGATTTCGAATCGTTGAATGCAGGAATCCCGCACGATGGAATCTTTCGGCAGCGCGTGCGCTTCTTCCAGGCGGGTGATCGCCGATGAAAGGTCTCTCCTGAGCGAGGGGAGCTTCGTCATACGATTTCCGCTATGTGCTCGAACGCAACGGCGCGAAACTGTTCGGGCACACGTTTGAAATCGACGACATCCATGGAATAGAGCGTCGGCGCTTCTTCGATCTCGGCCAGGATCGAGGCGAGAATCTCGTAAGGCACAGGGACGGGCCCCTCGATCCCGATATCGATATCGGATCGTTCATGCGCGGTTCCCCGGGCGCGCGAACCAAACAAGAATATCCTATATGCCGGGTCGGGCAGATAGCGGCGGACGATGTCCACGCACATGCGGCGCGCTTCATCCACGGCGGGGCTGTCAGGGCTCATCGCGGCACAATAGCTCATGCCAGGGGCCTCGTAAAACCATGGCCGACGTCACGGGTTGATCGCCTCGACGATCCAGATCGCGGCGCCGAGCGGCAGGCTGTCGCCGCGCCGATGCGGCGTCAGGGCGGCGCGGATTTCGGCGGCGGCGGCGGCGCGCAGATCGTCGGGCTGGCCTTCGAGCGCGCGGCTCGCGGCGCCGATTTCCAGCGACGTGGCGAGCGCGGCCTCGAAACCTCTTCCGGCGGCGATGTCGAGTTCGAGGTCGACCGGCGTCAGCGCGATTGCGTCGAAGCCGGCCTGGCCGAGAATCCTTCGCACGCGCCCTTCATCGGCGAAGGAGAACGGGCCGGGATCGTCGGGGCCGACGTCCGGCAGGCGGGGAACGTGCTTGCACGCCGCCTTCAAGGCGATCATCTGCCAGGGATTGAGCTTGGGCTCGCGCCAACACGCGAAGACCGCGCGTCCGCCGCGCGCGAGGCCCTTGCGCAGGTTGGCGAAGGACAGGACGGGATCGGCGAAGAACATCACGCCGAAGCGCGAGAACAGAACATTCGCCCAGCCCGGCGCGAATTCGTGCAACGAGGCGTCGGCGAGGACGAACTCGACGGCGACGTCGGCCGGCGCCCGCTCGCGCGCCCGCGCGATCATCGGCACGGAAATGTCCAGGCCGATCACGCGGCCCTGAGAGCCGACGCGGCGGGCGATTTCGAGCGTCGTCACGCCGCAGCCGCAACCGACGTCGATGACGCGCTCGCCGGGCGCGACGCGCGCTCGCGCGTAAAGCAGTTCCGCGATCGGCGCGAAAACCGCGTCCTGCATCTCCTGGCGATCGGTCCAGCGGCGCCCGCCGGGGCCGTTCCAATACGCGATCTGATCGGCGTTGCCGGCATGAGCGAGGGGTATCGACATCGTGGCCTCCGTAGCGGCCAAATCCTTAGGTCGGCCTCGCCCGCGCCGTCAACGTCCCGCGCGGAGCCTCACGCCGGCGAGGCGAGCGGCTTGCCCTTCTCGACGACATAGGTCGCGGCGATGATCGCGGGCTTGTCGCCGGCCTTGCCGCTGTGGGGCACGCGCGGCGCCACCTGGAAACCGTCGCCGGCGGCGATGGTTCGCGTGGCCTCGCCTTCGACGGAAAGCTCCAGCGTCCCCTCGACGATGTAGCTCGACTCGATTCCGGGATGCGTGTGGCGGGCGATCACAGCGCCGGGGTCGATTTCGACGCGCACGTTGACGGTGACGTAGCCCTCCATCGGTCCGTCCGTCTGCTTGATGATCGTGCGCTTGAACCCGGCCGGCGCCGCGCTCTGCGCGTACGCGCCCGTGGCGATGAAACCGCTGATCGCGCAAAGCGCGCAGGCGGCGAAACCTCTTCGAGTCAACATGGCGTCCTCCCTCAATTTTCCCTTGAATTGATTCCGGCGTCACGCGGCTGTCAAGGCGCGCGCGCTTCGTCGGGCGCCCTCTCCAGCGACGTGTCGTGGCCCAACGCCAGGGCGATGACCAGCGCGATCGCGGCGCAAGCCGCGACGGCCGCCAGACCCCAGGCGAAGCTGCCGGTGGCGTCCTTGATCCAGCCGATGACGAAGGGGCCGAAATAGCCGGAGAGATTGCCGATCGAATTGATCGCCGCGATTCCCGCCGCCGCCGAGGCACCGGAAAGGATCGCCGTCGGCAAGGTCCAGAAAATCGGCAGCGACGCGAAGACGCCGAAGGCGCCGAAAGTCAGCGCGATCATCTTGAAGAGCGGATCGCTGATGAAGGCCGACGCGCCGACGCCGATCGCCGCGATCGCCAACGCGATGGCGAGATGGCGGGTGCGCTCCATCCGCGCGTCCGACCGCATACCCCACCAGATCATGCCGAAAAAGCCGACGAGATAGGGGATCGCGTTGATCCAGCCGGTCATCGCGATCGACACGCCGAAGCCCTTGACGATCGTCGGCAACCAGAAGCCGACGCCGTAAAGGCACGCGACCGCGCCGAAATAGACCAGCGACAGCGCGAGCACGCGCCCGTCATAGAGGCTCGCCAGGACGCTGGCGGGCGAGACGGTCTCGCGAACCTTGTCCTCGGAGGCGAGCCTAGCGCTCAGCCAAGTGCGTTGCTCGTCGTCGAGCCAGGTCGCGTCCGCCGGCCGGTCGGTCAGATAGAAATAGGTGACGACGGCCAGGATAAGCGACGGAGCCGCTTCCGCGATGAACAGCCATTGCCATCCCTTGAATCCGCCGACGCCGTTCAGCCCGAGCAGCGAGGCGGAAACCGGCGAGCCCAGCGCCGAGGACAGCGGGATCGCCGCCATGAAATAGCCGACGATGCGCGCGCGATAGGTCGTGGGGAACCACAGCGTGAGGAAGAAGATGATGCCGGGGAAAAATCCCGCTTCGGCGAAGCCGAGCAGGATTCGCAGACTGTAGAACGTGTATTCGCCGCTGATCCCCGTCGCCTTGGCGATATCGGGGATGAACGCCATCGCGCCGGAAATGAGACCCCAGGAGAACATGATGCGCGCGATCCAGCGCCGCGCGCCGAACCGATCGAGCAGCAGATTGGAGGGAACTTCGAACAGGAAATAGGCGAGAAAGAACACGCCGGCGCCGAAGCCGAACATCGTGTCGGTGACGCCGATATCCGCATCCATGGTCAGCTTGGCGAAGCCGACGTTGACGCGGTCGAGATAGGCGACGAAATAGCAGACGATGAGAAAGGGTATGAATCGCCAGGCGATCTGTGTCGTCGTGCGCTGTTCGATATCCGTCGCCGCCATGTTTGCCTCCCCGAACGCCCGGCCGCTTGCGAGCTTTTTGCCAATTGAGCGCGGATTCGCGCCCCGCGCAATGGGCGCATCGGGCGTCGCGCGCCGCGTGCGAATTTTTGTCGCGATCGCGGACGCCGCGCCTCACGCCCGGATCGGCGCCGCGACTTCTCGAGCCTTGCCGGAGTAAACGAACAGCGTCGCCGCGAGGCCGCACAGCGCGGCGAAGCTCATCCAGAATCCCGGTGAGGCATTGTCGCCGGTGTGATGGATCAGCCAGGTCGAGATCGCCAGCGACGAGCCGCCGAGCGTCGTGGCGAGGCTGTAGGCGAGGGAGAATCCCGAGGTGCGCACGCTCGCGGGGATGACTTCGGTCAGCGCGACCACCATCGCGCCGTTGTACCAGGCGTAGAGCAGCGACAGCCAAAGCTCGACCAGGAGCATCTTGCCGAAGGTCGGGTCGCGCACGAGCCAGGAGAGCGCGGGATAGACGGTGAGGAGCGCCAAAAGGGTCGTGGCGACGAGGATGGGCCTGCGGCCGATTCGGTCGGAAAGCGCGCCGGAAATCGGCAGCCAGATAAAGTTCGAGGCGCCGATGGCGATCGTCACGAGAAGGCTGTCGGATTCGGCGAGCTTCAAGACGTTCTTGCCGAAGGAGGGCGTGTAGACGGTGATGAGATAGAACGAGACCGTCGTCATGACGACCATGCCGATCCCGCCGAGCACCAGGGCCCAATTGGCGGTCAGCGTGCGGGCGATTTCGCCGAAGTCGGGATGGTGGACGCGCGCCTGGAACTCTTCGGTCTCTTGCAACGAACTGCGCAGCACGAACAGGAACGGCACGATCAGGCAGCCGATGACGAACGGAACGCGCCATCCCCAATCCGAGACCTCCGCCGGCGTCAGCAGCTTGTTGATGGCGAAGCCGATGAGCGCGGCGACGATGATCGCGACCTGCTGGCTCGCCGATTGCCAGCTGACGTAAAATCCCTTGTGGCCCGGCGTCGCCATTTCCGAGAGATAGACCGAGACGCCGCCGAGTTCGACGCCGGCCGAAAAGCCCTGCAACAGCCGCCCGAGCACCACCAGCAGCGGCGCCGCCAGGCCGATCGTCGCATAGCTCGGCACCAAGGCGATCAGCACGGTGCCGCACGCCATGATTCCGAGCGTGACGATCAGGCCCTTGCGGCGGCCGATCCGGTCGATATAGGCGCCCAGAACCAGCGCGCCGATCGGCCGCATGGCGAAGCCCGCGGCGAAGCTCAGGAAGGTCGACATCAGCGAAACGAATTCGCTGTCGTTGGGGAAGAAAGCCTTGGCGATATGGCTGGCGTAGATGCCGAACAGGAAGAAGTCGAACATCTCCAGGAAATTGCCGCTCGTCACTTGAACGACGGTCCTGAATTTGCCGTGCCGCGCCGCCGTTGCGTTCAATTCCGTATCCCCCCAACTCTTCGCAGGCCCCGCCGGCGTTGTCGGCGATCCTACGACATCGCCAGTGCAATCCAAGCGACGTTCGACGAGGCGACGGGCTCGATCAAGGCATGACGTAGGTCGCGCGGCCCTGGCCGAGCAGCGCCGCGCGGATCGCGCCGGGCTCGTTGACCGAGAAGACGACGACCGGGATGCCGTTGTCGCGCGCCAGCGCGAAGGCGGCGGTGTCCATGATCTGAAGATTGCGGGCGATCGCGTCGTCGTGGGTGAGGCGCTCGAAGCGCGTCGCGTTCGGGTCTTTCTTGGGGTCGGCGGAATAGACGCCGTCGACCTGCGTCGCCTTCATCACCGCGTCGCAGGAGAGTTCGGCCGCGCGCAGCGCGGCGCCGGTGTCAGTGGTGAAGAACGGGTTGCCGGTGCCGCCGGCGAGGATGATGACGCGGTGCTTGACGAGATGGGCGAGGGCCGCCTGGCGCGAATAGGGCTGGCACTGCGACGGCATCGCCACCGCGGAGAGGACGCGCGCGGGCTGCCCAATCTGCTCCAGCGCGCCCTCCATCGCCAGCGCGTTCATCACCGTCGCGAGCATGCCGATCGAATCGGCGCGCGCGCGCTCGATGCCCTTGTCAGCGCCGAGCAGGCCGCGAAAGAAATTGCCGCCGCCGACCACCACTGCAACCTGCACGCCCAGTTCCGCCGCGGCCTTGAGATCGGCGGCGATGCGCTGGACCGTCGGCGCGTGCAGGCCGAAGGGGTCCGGTCCCATCAACGCTTCGCCCGACAGTTTGACGACGACGCGGCCGAACAGGGGTTTCGTGGGGGCGCTGTCGGTCAAGGTCGGTCTCCTGTCGAATGGCGGGCCGATACGAAAAGGGCGGCCCGTGGGCCGCCCGGATGATTCGGAAGTTTACGCTTCTTCGGCCGGCTTTTCGATTCCCTCGCCGAGGGCATAGCGAACGAAGCCTTTGAGAGCGATCGGCGCGCCGACCGTCTTCTCCGCTTCCTTGACCGCCTGGGCGACGGATTTGGCGGGGTCGTGGACGAAGGGCTGATCGAGCAGGCAGACCTCCTTGTAATAGGTCTTGAGGCCCGACTCGACGATCTTTTCCAGCACGTGCGGCGGCTTGCCGGCGTTCTTGTCGGCGAGCACCGATTTTTCGCGCGCGACGACCGCGGGGTCGATCGCTTCGGCGTTGAGCGCGATCGGGCTGGCGGCGGCGACATGCATCGCCACCTGACGGCCGAGCGCGACGAGCGCGTCGTGCGCGCCGGTCGATTCGAGCGCGACGATGACGCCGATGCGCCCGAGCCCGTCGACCACCTGGCCGTGCACGTAATGGCCGATCGCGCCGTGCGCGACATGCAAGCCTTGCGCGCGGCGCAGCGTGATGTTCTCGCCGATGGTGGCGATGGCGTTGGCGATCGCTTCGGCGACCGTGCCGCCGCCGGGGTAATGGGCGGCTCTGACCGCTTCGGCCTCCACCGCGGCGCCCTTGTCGAGCGCGACCGCGAGGACGCCGCGCACCAGAGCCTGGAAGTCGTCGTTGCGGGCGACGAAATCGGTTTCCGAGTTCACTTCGACGACGACGCCGAAATTGGCCTCGACGGCGACGCCGACGAGGCCGTCGGCGGCGATGCGGCCGCTCTTCTTGGCCGCCTTGGCGAGGCCCTTCTTGCGCAGCCAATCGATGGCCGCTTCGATATCGCCTGCGGTCTCGCCCAGCGCGTTCTTGCAGTCCATCATGCCCGCGCCGGTCTTCTCGCGCAGGTCCTTAACCAGCGCCGCGGTAATCGTGGCCATCTTCGTCCTCAATGCATTGGCGGCGCGCCGAAGCGCGGCGGGGCCGCTAGGTGAGCGTCAACCATAGCTCGGACCCGGCCAAGTCGGCCGGGCCCTGGTCTTCATCGATGCGCTGCGGCCGATCAGGCCGCGGCGATGAACGAACGCGCCTGCTCGACCCAGTTGTCCCTGGCGATGCGGCCGTTGAACTTGAGGTCGGCGTCGAGCTTGTCGGCCTCGTCCTTGGTCATCGCGGCGACCTGCCAATAATGGAACACGCCGTGCTCGTTGAGCTTCTTGACGATCTGCGGGCCGACGCCGGTGAGCTTGGCCAGATCGTCGGGCGCGCCGCGCGGGGCGGCCAGCAACTCGAAATGTTCGACCGGGGAGGCTTCCGGCTCGCTCGGCTCGCTCGGCTCGGGCAGCGCTTCGGCGATCGGCGCCTCGGCCTCGCCGAGGTCGACGCCGTGCGAACCCTGGCTGCGCGAAATGCCGTCGATCGCCGCGCGCGCGACGAGATCGCAATAGAGCTGGATCGCGCGGCTGGCGTCGTCGTTGCCGGGAATGGGGAGCGCGACGCCGTCGGGATCGCTGTTGGTGTCGAGGATCGCGATGACCGGAATCTTGAGCCGGTTGGCTTCCTTGATCGCCAGCGCTTCCTTGTTGGTGTCGATGACGAAGACGAGGTCGGGCGTGCCGCCCATGTCCTTGATGCCGCCGAGCGCCTTCTCGAGCTTTTCGCGCTCGCGCGACAGCATCAGGCGCTCTTTCTTGGTCAGGCCCTTGGCGCCTTCGCCGAGCATCTCGTCGAGCTTGCGCAACCGCGAAATCGAGGCGGAGATGGTCTTCCAGTTGGTGAGCATGCCGCCGAGCCAACGCGAATTGACGAAATATTGCGCCGAGCGCTTGGCGGCCTCGGCGATCTCGCTCGCCGCCTGGCGCTTGGTGCCGACGAACAGCACGCGCCCGCCCTTGGCGACCGTGTCGGAGACGGTCTTCAGCGCCTGGTGCAGCAGCGGCACGGTCTGCGCGAGATCGATGATATGGATGGAATTGCGGGCGCCGTAGATATAGGGCGCCATCTTGGGGTTCCAGCGATGCGACTGGTGGCCGAAATGCGCGCCCGATTCGAGAAGCTGGCGCATGGTGAAATCAGGCAGAGACACTGCGTTTTCCTTTCCGGTTGAACCTCGGCGGATCGATGAGGCGAGGAGATCCTCGCCACCGGAGCGAACCCTTGAAGCAGGGCCCACGAAAATCCGCCTGTGGAATGGTCGCGCCTATATAGGAGGGCGGGGCGAAAGGCAAGGGCGGGGCGACCCGGTTTTTCGCGCCGTCGCGAGATTTCAAAACTTGTCGACCTCGAGCCGCGGCGCGTCGGACTCAGCGCCTGACGAGCCTGGCGACCTTCAAGTCGCCGGGCTGCAGGCGCGCTGTCGCAACCGGCCAGCAGCGCATTTCCAGGATGCGCTCGATCGCGCGCGGCGCCAGCGTCGCCGGCTGCGGCGCGCCGAACAGATAGCCCTGCGCCTCGGCGCAGCCCTCGGCGGCGAGCCCGTGCAACTGATCCTCCGTTTCGACGCCCTCGGCGGTCGTCGAAATGCCGAGAGTGGCGCCGATGCTGATCGCCGCCCGCACGATCGCGAGGCTCTCGTCATTCGACGCCATGTCGTTGACGAACGACTTGTCGATCTTGATCTTGTCGAACCTGACGGAGCGAAGATAGCCGAGGCCGGAAAAGCCGGCGCCGAAATCATCGAGCGCGATACGCACGCCGATGTGCCGAAGCTGGCGCAGCATGTCGACCGTCTGGCTGTTGTCGGCGAGAAGGGCGGACTCGGTGATCTCCAGCTCCAGGCGCGCCGGAGGAAGGCCCGAGCGGGCCAGCGCGTCCATCACCACCGCCACCAGACTTCGGTTGCGGAACTGGATGGCGGAGAGATTGACCGCGACCAGGAGGTCGCCCGGCCAGCGCGCCGCCTCGACGCAGGCTTGCCGCACGATCCATTCCCCGATGGGAACGATCAGGCCGGTGTCTTCCGCCAGAGCGATGAATTCGTCCGGCGCCACGAGGCCTCGATCCGGGTGATTCCATCGCAGCAGCGTTTCGAAGCCGGTGATGCGTCGCCGCGCGATGCTGACGATCGGCTGAAAGAACAATTCGAATTCGCCTTGCGTCAGCGCGGTCCGAAGCGCGAGGTCGAGAGTGCGCCGGGTCTGGACGAGCGTGTCCATGTCCGGGTGGAACAGGCGATATTGTCCGCGTCCGTCCGCCTTCGCCCGATACATCGCGAGATCGGCGCGCTTCATCAGCGTGACCGGATCGACCGGTTCGTCCTGCGCGAGCGCGATCCCGACGCTGGCGCCGACGAACACCTTGTGGCCGTCGGCCATCTGACAGGCGCTGACGATCTCGATCAGCCGGCGCGCCAAGGCGATCGAACTCGGCTCGATGTCGTCCGCGACATGAAGGATGGCGAACTCGTCCCCGCCGAACCGTGCGGAAAAATCACCTCCGCGCAGCGTCGAGCGAATGCGCTCCGCGACTTCCCGCAAGAGCGCGTCGCCGACCGAATGGCCGAGCGAATCGTTGATATTCTTGAACCCGTCGAGATCGACGAACAGGACGGAAAAGCGCAATCGCTCCTCGCGCGCGCGAATTGCGGCCGCCAGCAACATCGACTCGAAATGGAACCGGTTCGCGAGTCCGGTCAGCGTGTCATGATGGGCGAGATAGGCGATCCGGTCTTCCGTCGCCATCCGGCGCGCGGCCTCCTCGCTGATCGCGGCGTTGGCCTCGACCAATTGCGCGCTTCGTTCCGTGACCCGGTCCTCGAGCTGTTTCTTGGCGTCCTCGAGCGCTTTGTTGACGCGGCGCAGTTCGAGTTCGGCGCGTCGTCGCGCCACCTGTTTGATGACCCGCTCCAGCGCGACGGCGAAGTCGACCGGCTTGGTGACGCAATCGTTCGCTCCGAGCTTCAAGAACTTCGCGACATCCGCGGTGAAGGCCTTCGCGGTCACCATGATGACGGGCAGGATCGCCGCCGACCAGGTCGCGCGAATGCGGCGCAGCGCCTCCTCGCCCGCGAGCCCGGGCATCGTCGCGTCGAGCAGGACGACGTCGAAGGCCCGCTGTTCGATCAGCCGCAGCGCCTCCTCTCCGTCTCCGGCTTGCTCGATCTCGAAGCCCCGTCGTTGAAACAGGCGCGCGAGCACCACGCGATTGTCGACGATGTCGTCGACGATCAACACCCGCCCCGCCGGCTCCTTGTCGATGCGCTGCGCTTCCTCACGCGACGCGTCCGATTTCAGCGACTGGAAACTCATCCCTGGCTTCTTTTTTCAAGCCGAAGCGGCACTTCCTTCCGCGCTCGCGTCGCCCAATGTCGAAAGAGCGACCAATTACAAACTACCCAACGGAAGTGAATAGTGTATTTCCGACTTTGCGCTAAGAGCATTGAGACGAGCATAGAACGTTCCTTCGCGTCGGTATGGTTACCGCCGCCTTGAAGAAATTATTATTATTCGCCGCGGAACCGTGACGCCTTTATTCCGTTTGCGATCAATAATATACGATGCGGAACGGCGTCGGGACGCGATACCGAATGATGCTTGCCGCATTCGTCCGCGCCTAGCGAAACAGCCGCCGCGCCACTGCCTCGGTCACGCTGGCGACGTTCACGCTTTCGATGGCCTTGACATACTGGCCCGAATAGAAATGGCGGATCATCGCGTATCGGACGGCGAGCGATCCATCGAAACTGACCGCAAAGGAACTTGGGTTGATGCGGACGATGCGCGCCTCGACAACACAGTTTCCCATTCGGCATTTGATCGCGCTGTCTTTTGGCCCCGGCGCAAGTCCGCTGATTTGCGCGCCGGAAATGGAAATGTCGATCAGTTGGCGCAAGTGGTTCACGCCGTCGATCGTCAGGGCGACGAGTTCCTTTGTCTCGAAGCGCTCCGCCTTTCGCCGCCTGGGTTGTTCGACGCACACGAAGCAGACGACCAATAGGACGGCGCAATTGTACCAGCTCCAGAACAGCGCCAGCACGCCGAATTCGAGCCCGTCGCCACGAACATTGACATGGAAGGCGTAACCGATCGACGCAACCGTCAGGAGGAGAAGCGCGCCGTAGAACCTGAGCAGCGGCCACTCGACGAAGCGGCGGTCGCGATCGCCGCCCTTGGCGGTCACTTTGAATTTCTGCCCTTGCGGCTTCGCAAGGCCGATCACGACCGCCTTGATGATTTCCGGCGCCGCGACGAGCTGGCAAGCGTCGGACATGATCGGGATCTGCCGCCCGCGCGTCGTCCAATTCATCGTCGCTGTGTTCCAAATATAATAGGGAAGAAAATAGCTGACGACGTCGCCCAGATTGGCGCGCACCGTTTTGATGTCCAACAACAGGTACAGAATCGGGATGATCAGGCCCATGAGCCTGGCGGCATAGACCGCGGCCCAATTGAGGAAGCTCTCGACGAGCGACAGTCTGTCGATGAACGTCAGACGGCTCGTGCGTGAAAACGGCCCGCTGCGACCGCGCACGATCTGCATGAAACCGAGACACCAGCGGTTGCGCTGCGTGAGGTATTCCTTGAGGCCCTCGGGCGCCAATCCCAGCGAGAGTGGCTCGTTCAGATAGACCGTCGTGAAGCCGGCTTCCTTCATTCGCAAAGTCAGGAGGTAGTCCTCCGTGACGGAATCGGTGGGGAAGCCGCCGATGGCGCGCAAAGGTTCGAAACGGATGATCGAAGACGTGCCGCAACAGAACGCTGTCGACCAGGCGTCTTTGGAGGGCATAACGACATCGAAGAAGAATCTTTGATCGTCCGGCCAGACACGGGTCACCAGCAGATTGGATTGGATCGGGTCCGGATTGATGAAATGTTGCGGCGTCTGGACGATCCCGATGCGATCGTCGCGAAACAGCGTCATCGCGCGCGACAGAAAGTTGGGCGCCGGGACGAAGTCGGCGTCGAGGATCGAGATGAACTGCGGCGGATTCGGCAGCTCCGCGACTTTCCCCAGGGCATAGTTGATGTTGCCCGCTTTGGCATGGGCGTTGTCGGGCCGCGCGATATAGCCGCAATCGAGGCTTTCGCACAAAGCGCGCAACCAGGGCCGCGCCCCGTCGTCGAGCATCCACACCCGGTAATTCGGGTAATCCATCCCGGTGGCGCCGATAACGGTGCGCTCCAAGATGCTTTCTTCTTCATTGTACGAACAGATGAAGAGATCGATCAGCGGCTTTTGCGCCAGACCGTCGAGCCATTGCGCGTCGCGATCCGCCTCCGGCGAACGATCGCGCGTGCGGGACAAGAAGATAAGCGACAGCGCCGCCGCGGCAAGACCGCCCGATTCGACCAGCAGGAACGTCAGGCCGAGCGCAAAATCGAGCGTGAACCCCGCTGGCGGCAATGTCGATGTCGTGCGCCAGAAGACGTAGCGCATCAGCAGCGCGAGGCTGACCGCCGTCACGCCCAATCGCGCGGGCGCGGAGTCGCGTCGCACGGTCGCCATGAACGCGAGGCTGGCGCCCAGCAGGACCAACGTCGGCCAAAGCGCGGCGAAGAGTTCGGCCAGACCGACCTTAATCACGGCGCAGACCCAGCGCGCGGGCGTCGGCCGATGTCGCGCCGGCTTCGACGGCGCCGTCTTCGAACGTGACGCGCCCCGTTCGCCCCACGCTGCATTCGCCGCTTTCCGCGATCTCGGGAACGGCGACGGTCACGTGATAGGCTTCTTTGATCAAGCTGCTTGGTATGATGGCGAAATTGGCCGGCGCCCCGGCGCTTCCCGTCAGGTTGACCACCGACCCGGCATAGGAGTCGCCGCCTGTCGACGGGCGGAACGTCGCGGGGCTGCCCACCTGTAATCTATTGTAGACGGATTCGCTGACGTTCGCCGTGATGACGGCGCTCGCGCAGTCGAGCAGGCGCATGAGATCCTGGCCGCGGCTGACGTGCTCGCCCGGCGCCGTCAGGACTTCCCAGACCCTGCCGCTGACGGGAAGCGCGATCTCGACGTCCGAGCGGATTTGGTAACGCGTTTCCTCGTCGGCGACGGCGGCGCGCGCGCGTTCGAGCGCGGCGTCGTTCGCCTGCAGGTCGGCGGCGAGGTCGCCCACGCGCAAGCGCATTTCGTCGGCGCGCTGGGCCGAGCTCGGTCGATCGTTGTAGCTGTCGCCGAGGAATGCGCCTTGGTTGGCGGCGGCGAGCTCGACCGACGCCTCTTCGAGGCGTTGGCGGGCGCCCGCTTCATTCTCGTCGGCGACAATCTTGTCGCGCCGCAGACGTCCGACCTCGGCCGCCGACAACGTGCCGGATTTCACCAGAGCGTTGGCCCGGGCGAGGGCGGCGTCGGCCTCTTCGGCCCGCGCCGCGGCGGCCACGACATCGTGGCCCAGAGCGGCGACGCGCGCGTTGAGTTGGCGAATGCGCCCTTCGGTGAATTGCTGCGTTTGCTTCGTCAGTTCGTCCAGGTTCGCCTGGGCGAGTTGGAGTTGGCGCGCCAGTTTCGGCCGCTGGTCTTCGAGGGCGCCGAGTTGACGGCGCAAATCGTCGAGGCGGCCGCGATCAGCCTTGTCGTCGCGGATGCGGAGCACGGGCGCGCCTTTGGCCGCCGACCACGCCTTGAATTCTTGCGGCGCCGCCGCGACGACGCCGTCGATCGGCGAACGGACCGTCACGATCCGCGAGTTGACCACCGCCTCGACGCTGGAGGCCAGAAGAAGCGTCTGCAGCGGCATCCAGCCGAACGTCACGAGCAGGGCGATCCCGACGCCCGCCTTGACGAACCGCTTGGGCGAAGCGCGCGACAGGAGGCTGCGGCGCGCGGGCTGTTGCGCCTCTTGCGCCGGCTTTGCCTCGCCTGGCGCCGGCGCAGCCTCGCCGCGGCCCGGAGGCTCGTCCTCGAACGCCTGAACAAGAGCGGACTGCATGCTGCGAACGTCGAGCGCCGCGTCGCGTTCCTCGGCATTGGCGACTGCGCCGGCGGGATCGGCGGCGCCCAGGGTCGGCCGATCAACGGCTCGCTGACCGGGTTCCGGAGCGGGAACAAAGATCGCAGGCTTGGTCGACGCCCGATTTTTCATGAAAAATCCACGTTCGCGAAGTTCTGACTGTTTGTTCGGCCGCGAACGCCGGCGCTTGCGGCGCTATGGCTCGGCAATACGCCGTTCTCAGCCCAGCCGGCGACTGATTCCGTTTCGCGGCTCACGCCGCCAATCGGCGCGAGACTTCCCTCGTTCATGTGCAAGTCGATTGACGCTAATTTGCTGCAGTTAATTTGCGTTTCGAATTCGCTCTCGAATCGTACATTCGCAGATTATGGTAAAAGAATTCTCCATCGCATCTCGGGACGAATCTCCGAATTCAACGGGGCTTCCCTAGCGGTGAAAATATGACGCTTGGCGCCCCGGCTCTGACCGTTCGCATCGGGCATTTCCTCTGTGGAAACTCGGGCGATAGATCGGTCATGCCGATCTTCACCGAAGTTTCGAGCATTCTAAGCGACCAGAAGTGCGCCACACCGCGAAAATCGTGCTGAGCGCGTCCATTTTTCAAGCGAAAGCGGAGTTTTCACACGTCCCTGGCGGACACCAGCCGTCCACCCCGGCAGCAACGAGGCGAGGCGTAACTATCAGCGCCAAATGACAGGGTGACTTCCGCGAGCGATCGGCCGGCGCCCCAAGCGCCCGCGTGTATCGATCTACAAGCCCGTCATTCGAAGGAAGCTTATCGCGGTGAGTTCTTCAATCGGAGCGACGACGCGAATTGTGCTCGGCTGCGGTACGAACAGTGAAAGATCGCCTTCATCGCGTATTCACCAAGACGCCTTTCTGAGCTCTCGCTTTGCGTCAATCTAAAGACATTGGTCACCGAGAACGGACAATGTCCCCAGGGATTACGTCCGATGCCCAGCCAGCGTGGCCAGTGATCACGGGAAAGCGGAGCCAAGAATATGCACGGTGACCAATTCGTCGCCGCCCAGATGCTGCGCGACGCTTTCATTTTGGACCAGGCCAATCTAGGTCCCATCCCCTGGTACCATGGCGGCAAGTCGGCTGCGGCGGTGCTGAGCGTCGACGACGTCTTTCCCGGCACTTCGCAAAGCGCCTATGAAGCGGGCGGCGATCTGGAGAAGGGGGCGTTAGGCCATCTGTTGTGGCTGTTGGAACGACATCCGAAACTCCAGGTCACTCTTTTCGTCACGCCAGACTGGCGTCAGATATCGCCCGTCGCACACCGATTTTGGCGGCGCGTACCCTGGGTCCGCAACCAGTTTTTTTGCGCGGACATCCTGCCGGAAGGCACCATGGATGTCCGGCGTCATCCCGAATTTGTCTCGTTTCTCAATGCGATGCCGCGCACGGAGATCGCTCTGCATGGGCTGCATCACATACACCGGGGCCAAATGGTCTGGGTCGAATTTCAGGAGCAAGATCCGGCTGCGTGCGCTGAGATGCTCGGCAAAGCCATGCGAATTTTCGATGAGGCCGGGTTGCGGTGGACGCGCGGTCTTCAGCCCCCTGGATGGAGTTGTCCGCCCGCGTTGCAACAAGCATGCTGCGACGTGGGGATCGAATGGGTGTCTTCAGCCCGGGACGTACAGACCCCGGTATCGAAACAGGCAAAAACGGCGATGTCAGGCCTCGCTGGCGTCAGCATGCTTTTCCCTGAGCGAATTGCAGCGAACCTCCTGCACATCAGCACCAATTTTCAAGCGACTTCGCCGCCGGAGCGGGCTTTTGAGATTCTTGAGGCCGGCGGAATCCTGTCAATTAAAGCCCATATCTCCAAGAACGTGCCGGGCCACACCCATCTCGACGGGGTTGATCATCTCTATATGAACTATCTTGATCGACTGTTTGACGACATCGAGCGCCGTTACGGTGATGCAATCGAGTGGACGACCGTGGGCCAACTCGCAGCCTCTCTGTCCGCGCCCTCATCGCCGGCGGTGTTCGCGACTTCGCGCCATTCGCAGTCCCCAGACTTTGCCCGCCGAGGCGCCGCGTGATGGTTTCCCTGAAGAAATCCATCCTGATCCTATGAGTGCATTCTCGTGTACGCCCAATACCCCCCTACACGTGCTCCACCGCCACCACGCCGCTCACCGCCTTCAGCGCGCCGGCGAGCGCCCCGGTGACGGCGTAGCGGCCGGGGAGCTTGACCTCGACCTCGCCCTCGCGCGGCCCCAGCATCACCACCAGCCAGACTTCGCCCTCGCCCTTGGCGCGCAGGCGCTCCTCGATCGAGGCGAGCGGGGCTTCGTCGCGCACGAAGACGCGCAGGCCCTTGTGGACCTTGGCGGCGGCCAGGGTCAGCGATTCCACCTGGACGATGCGCGCGCGCACGTCCTCGCCTTCGACATTGGCCTGCAAGGTCACGAGCACGTCGGAGCCTTTTTCCAGCAGGTCGCGGTATTGGGCGAGGCCCTCCTGAAAGATGATCGCCTCGTATTGGCCGCTCGGGTCGGAGAGCTGGATGACGCCGAGCTTCGAGCCGCTCTTGGTGCGCCGCTCGTAGCGGTCGAGCACGCTGGCGCCGAGCCGGGCGGTGGTCGCGCCGCCACGCACCGAGCGTGCGAAATCCGCCCAGCGCGTCGCGCGCAGCCGCTTCAGTGCGGAATCGTAGGCTTCCAAGGGATGGCCGGAGAGGAAGAAGCCGACCGCGTCGAATTCGCGCCGCAGCCGATCGGCCGTCGGCCAGGGATCGGCGCGAACCTTGAGCGGCGCGGAATCGGCTTCGCCGAACAGAAGCGCGTTCTGTCCCGCCGCCTTCTCCTCGGCGTGGCGATGGGCGAGCGCGAGCATCGGCTCGATCGAGGCGAAGGCGACGGCGCGGTCGCTCTCCAGTTCGTCGAAGGCGCCGGCGGCGGCGAGGCTCTCCAGCGTCTTCTTGCCGACGGCGCGCGGATCGACGCGCCGCGCGACCTCGCTCAGCGAGGCGAAGGGACGTCCTTCGCGCGCCGCGACGATCGCGCCCGCCTGGCCTTCGCCGACGCCCTTGATCGCGCTGAGGGCATAAGCGATCGACAACGCGCCCGAGGGGTCCTGGCGCACGTCGAAATCGACGTCGGAGCCGTTGACCGAGGGCGGCGCGACCTTGAGCCCGAGCCTTAGCGCCTCGGCGCGAAATTCGGCGAGCTTGTCGGTGTTGGACTTGTCGAGCGTCATCGACGCCGCGAGGAATTCGGCGGGGTGATTGGCCTTGAACCAGGCGGTCCAATAGGCGATCAGCGCGTAGGCCGCGGCGTGGCTCTTGTTGAAGCCGTAATCGGCGAATTTGGCGAGCAGGTCGAAGATTTCGTCCGCCTTGGCCTTCGTCAGCCCGCGTTCGAGGGCGCCCTTGACGAAGCGCGCGCGCTGCGCGTCCATTTCCGACTTGATCTTCTTGCCCATCGCGCGGCGCAGCATGTCGGCTTCCCCAAGGGAATAGCCCGACAGATCGCGCGCGATCTGCATCACCTGTTCCTGATAGATAATGACGCCGAAGGTCTCGCGCAAAGTCGGCTCGACCTTGGGATGGATGTAGTCGGGCGCCTCGTGGCCGAGCTTGCGCGCGCAATAGGTGGGGATATTGGCCATCGGGCCGGGGCGGTAGAGCGCCACCAGCGCGATGATGTCCTCGAAGCGGTCGGCGCGCATTTCCGCCAGCGCCTTGCGCATCCCCGCGCTTTCCACCTGGAACACGCCGACCGTCTCGCCGCGCCCGAGCATTTCGTAGGTCTTCGCGTCGTCGAGCGGGATCTTTCCCAAGTCCGCTTCGATCCCGCGCCGCGCCAGCAGGTTCTGCGCCTTGCGCAAGGTCGTCAGCGTCTTCAGGCCGAGAAAGTCGAATTTGACCAGCCCCGCCGGCTCGACCCATTTCATGTTGAACTGCGTCGCCGGCATCTCCGACTTGGGGTCGCGATAGAGCGGCACCAGCTCGACCAGCGGCCGGTCGCCGATGACGACGCCCGCGGCGTGGGTCGAGGCGTTGGAATAGAGCCCCTCCAGCCGCTCGGCGATCGCCAGCATCTTGGCCACCCTCGGGTCGGCGTTGGCGGCCTCCTGCAGGCGCGGCTCGTCGGCGACGGCCTGTTTCAGCGTCACGGGCTTGGCCGGGTTCTGCGGCACCAGCTTGGCGAGCTTGTCGACCTGGCCGAGCGGCATTTCCAACACGCGCCCGACGTTGCGCAGCACGCCGCGCGCCAGGAACGAGCCGAAGGTGATGATCTGGGCGACGCGATCCTCGCCGTAGCGGCGGCGCACATAGGCGATCACCTCGTCGCGCCGGTCCTGGCAGAAGTCGATGTCGAAGTCCGGCATCGAAACGCGCTCGGGGTTGAGAAAGCGCTCGAACAGCAGGCCGAAGCGGATGGGGTCGAGATCGGTGATCGTCAGCGCGTAGGCGACCAGCGAGCCCGCGCCCGAGCCGCGCCCCGGCCCGACGGGAATCCCCTGCGCCTTGGCCCACTGGATGAAATCGGCGACGATGAGGAAATAGCCGGGAAATTTCATTCTGACGATGACGCCGAGCTCGAATTCGAGCCGCTGGCGGTAATCGTCGGCGCTGTGACCCGGCGCGCAGCCGTAGAGCGCGATGAGCCGCTCCAGCCCCTCGCTCGCCTGGCGGCGTAATTCCTGCTCCTCGTCGACCGCCTTGCCGCCGGGCACGGAAAAGCGCGGCAGGATCGGCTTGCGCGTCAGCGGGCGATAGGCGCAGCGCATCGCGATCTCGACGCTGTTTTCGGTCGCCTCCTTCAAGTCCGCGAACAGCGCGAGCATTTCCGCCCGCGTCTTGAAGCGATGCTCCGGCGACAGGCGGCGGCGCTCGGGCGCGCCGACCAGCGCGCCTTCGGCGACGCAGAGCAGCGCGTCCTGCGCTTCGTAATCGGCGGCGCCGGCGAAATAGGGCTCGTTGGCGGCGACCAGCGGCAGGCCCTGGGCATAGGCGAGATCGATCAGCGCCGGCTCGTTCGTGCGCTCGCTCTCCAGCCCGTGGCGCTGGATCTCGACGTAGAGCCGCCCGTCGAACAGCTGGGCGAGCCGTTTCAGGCGCGCCGCGGCGACATCGGCGAGGCCGAGCGCCAGCGCGCGGTCGATCGGCCCGGCCGGCCCGCCGGTGAGGGCGATGAGGCCCGCGGCGTCTTCGAGCGCGGCCAAGCCGATATGCGGCTCGTCGCCGTCCTTGGGGTCGAGCCAGACGCGCGAGGCGAGCCGCATCAGCGCGCGATAGCCCGCCTCGTCCTGCGCGATGAACACCAGCGGCGCGCGCGCGGCCCGCGTCTCGGCGAGGCGCGAGGCGCTGGCCGGCGCGTCGGCGAAGTCGACCGTGAGCTGCGCGCCGATGATCGGCTGCACCCCTGACTTGGCGAGCTTTTCGGAAAACTCCAGCGCGCCGAAGAGGTTGTTGGAGTCGGTGATCGCCAGGGCGGGCATCGAATCGGCCTTGGCGAGCTTGGCCAGCGCCTCGATCGACAGCGCGCCCTCGCGCAGCGAAAAGGCGCTGTGCACGTGCAAATGCACGAAACCGACGGCTTTGAGAATCGACGAATCCATGCTTGCTCCGCTCGCGGCGCCATTGTCTCAGTTCGCGTGGCCCTTTGTCGAGGCCGCCGGCGCGGTCGATGACGGCGCCGCCGAGAAGCGCCTGCAATGGCCTGAGGAAAATCTTTACGATGTTGGGAAAAGGAAGATTAAGGCCGCGTGGACGAGAATGAATACGCGCAGAAGGGCGCGCGCGAGGTCCGCCGTGTCCGGTCGACAGGTTGTTTTCGGTAAACGCGGCGCGTCGACGCTCAGGCCGGCGGCGAGGCCCGCGCCCGAGCATGATTCCCGCGCCTATCTCGAAACGGCCGCCGCCGCGCGCGCCGCGTTTCGCGACGGCGGTCCGTCGGGCGCGGACGAGCCGAGCCGGCCGGCGGTCGCCGAGCCGAGCGAAGAGGCCGGCATGCGGGACTACATCGGCGCGAACTGGCGCCGATACCGCCCGCTTTGGCTGGAAATGAAGGGCGCGCCGGGTCTGAAGCGCAGCCGCTCGCTCGCGGCGGGCGCCTTCGCCAGCCTTTGGCTGCTCTATCGCAAGCAATACCGCATCGGCGCCGCGATCCTGGCCGCGCAAGCGGCGATGACCTACGAAGCTGCGGCGTGGAGCCCCGTTTTCGACCTCGCCGTCGCCGCCTTTCTCGCTCGTTACGGCAAGTCGATCGTCGTCCTCGGCGCAATGGCGGCGAACGATCGGATCAGAAGCGCGGGCCTATCGCCTGATATCGCCGCGATCCGCATCGCCGGGGCGGGCGGAGTCAGCTTGATCGCGCCGATCGTCGGGGCTCTCGCCTTGGCGGGCGCCTATCTGTGCGCCGCCGACGGTTCGACGCGGGAATATCGCGCCATGCTCGGCGAAGCGCAGACGCTTCGCCTGCCGCCGTCGCAATTCTTGCCGGACGGCCGCGCGCTGTCGGCGCGTCGCTGCTAGGCGCCCGATCCGGTCGCCTCGCGCAGGGCTTGCAAGGCGGCGCCGTCGACGTGAAGCATGCAGACTTCGTCTTCCCCTTTCTCGAGGCCCTCCCACTCGTGCTCGATCCGCCATACCAGCCGCGCGGACTTGTCGTGAAGGACGTGACGCGTGGCGCGCGCGAGGGTCTTTCCTGGGCCCGACGTGAACGCGTCCCAGTCCTTGACGTTGAAAAGCGCCTTCGTCTCGCCCCATGTCAGCACGCCCTGGCCGGCGGCGACTCGCTTGAGGAACTCGGCGCACTTTTTGTCGACCTGCGAGAGGAGCGCTTCGGCCTGGGCTTTCGTGAGAGGCGAACTCTTGGCCAGCTCGGCGGCGCCGGCCGGCGAAACCTTCAGTTGAAGGAGCTGCGACAGCAGGGTCGTATTGATCTCCATCTTGACGACGGCTTCGCCGTTCACGAGGAGTTCGAGGTTCATCATGGTCGGTTCCTTTTGTTGCGGCGCCAGGACAGTTCGTGCGGATGAATAGCCTTTCCCAACGCGGAATACGACGGGGGATCGGCGCACGGACCCAGTTCGAACGCCCTCCCTTGCGACGCGACGACCTCCGTCGCGTCCCTATCGAAAATGAAGCCCCCGCGATCCCTAGAGGCGCGCGATGGCCTCGCGGCTTCTAGGCCGCGCGGTCCACGACGACGTGCTCGAGAAGCTCGCGCACGTCCTCGGCGCGACAAAGCTGCGTTCCCGGAGCGAGCAGGGCCGCGGAGCCCGCCGCGACGCCATGACGGAACGCGTCTTGCGGCGGGAGGCCGGAGGCAAGAGCGCAAACCATGGCGGCGAGGAAACTGTCGCCGGCGCCGACCGTGCTGACCGCGTTGATCGGCAACGGCCACGCGCGCCAGGCCCCTTCCGAGGTCGCGAGGATCGCGCCTTGGCTGCCCAGCGTCAACGCCACGGTCTTGGCTTTGCCGGCCGCGACCAAGCTCTTGCAGGCCGCGACGCACGAGGCCGGATCGGCCAGGGGCCGGCCGGTCAACTCCCGCATTTCTCCCAGGCTCGGCTTCAGCAGATCGACGCCATAATCGAGCGCCGCCCGGAGCGAGGGGCCCGAAGTGTCGAGCGCGAACGGCACAGACCAGCCGCGCGCGATTTCGGCGATGCGAGCATAGAAATCATCGGGGACGCCGAGCGGAAGACTGCCGCTCGCCACGACAAAATCGACGGGGTCGCGAAAGGCGGCGGCGGCCTCCAGGCAATGGCGCCACTCCGTCTCGCTCAAGTGCGGCCCGTTGGAGACAAACCGATACTCGTGACCGGTCGTCGTCTCGACCACCGTGAAATCCTCGCGCGTCTCTTCGCTGATCGGGATCGCAATGCTGCGGATGTTCTCCTGTCCGACGAGCTTGAGAAGCGTTTGACCGCAACTGCCGCCAGCCGGATAGAGCGCCGTGGCGTCGGACCCAAGACGATCCACCACCCGGGCGACGTTGATTCCGCCGCCGCCAGGGTCGCGACGCGCGGGCGCGCAGCGCAGCTTTCGCGTCGGCTGGACCCGCTCCACCGAGGTGGAAATGTCGATGGCGGGGTTCATCGTGATCGTCAATACGTGAGCCATCGCGTTCGCCTATCCCGTTCAGCCGTCTTTCCCGTGGGCGCGCTGGCTCGCCGTTTCCGCCTCGCGCACGATATCGATCGTGCGCAGCAGGCTCGAGGGATTGACGCTGATCGAATCGATGCCGAGCTTGGCGAGGAAGCGAGCGATTTCGGGATAGTTCGCCGGCGCCTCGCCGCATATGCCGACCTTGCGTCCATTTCGTTTGGCGCCGCTGACGGCCAAGCGCAGCATCTCCAACATTCCGGGATCGCGTTCGTCGAAATCGAACGCGACGATATCGGAATCGCGGTCCACCCCGAGCGTGAGCTGCGTCAGGTCGTTCGAGCCGATCGAGAATCCATCGAAGACCTTGGCGAACGCGTCCACCTGGATGACGTTGTTGGGGATCTCGCACATCACATAGATCTCGAGCCCGTTTTCCCCGCGCTTCAGGCCGTTGCGGGCCATCGCGGCCAAGACCTGCTCGGCTTCGACGACGCGCCGGCAGAAGGGCACCATGATCAAGAGATTGGCGAGCCCCATGACGTCGCGCACCCGCCGCAGCGCTTCGCATTCGAGCGCGAATCCGTCGGCATAGGCGGGGTGCGCGTAACGTGAGGCGCCGCGAAAACCCAACATCGGATTGGCCTCGCGCGGCTCGAAGGCGGCGCCGCCGAGGAGTTGCGCGTATTCGTTGGTCTTGAAGTCCGACAGACGAATGATCACCGGCTTGGGATAGAAGGCGGCGGCGATGGTGCCGACGCCTTCGGCGAGGTTGCGCACGAAATATTCGCGCGGAGAGGCGAAGGCGCGCGCCCGCTTGGCGATTTCGCCGTTTTCCTCCGCCCCGATCCGCTCGGGATGCACCAGCGCCATCGGATGGACGCCGATGTATTCGTTGATGATGAATTCCATGCGCGCGAGGCCGACGCCCGCGTTGGGCGTCATCGCCGTGCGGAACGCCAGATCGGGATTTCCCAGGTTCGCCATGATCTGCGTCCTCGGCATGACGAGATCGCCGACGTCGACGCGCGTGACCTCGAACGGAATTTCACCCGCGTAAACGGTTCCCACTTCGCCGCCGGCGCAGGAAATCGTCACCAGCGCGCCCGTCTTGAGAACGGCCGTCGCCGTTTCCGTGCCCACTACAGCGGGGACGCCGAGTTCGCGCGCGACGATGGCGGCGTGACAGGTGCGCCCGCCATGGTCGGTGACGATGGCGCCGGCGGTCTTCATCACCGGCTCCCAATCCGGACTCGTCGAGCGCGCCACCAGCACCTCGCCGGGCCGGAATGTCCTGAGGTCTTCGGCGCCCGCGATGACGCGCACGACGCCGACGCTGATTTTCTCGCCGACCGCCTTGCCGGTGACGAGCGCGGCGCCGCCGCCCTTCAGTGCATAGGTTTCGAGCATCGTCGCCGACTTGCGCGAGGCGACGGTCTCGGGACGCGCCTGGACGATATAGAGCTGGGAATCGTCGGCGTCCTTCGCCCATTCGATGTCCATCGGCATCGCATGACCGGCGTGTTGGGAATAGTGCGCCTCGATTTTCAGAGCGTAGTCCGCGAGGGTCAGCGCCTCCTCGTCGGTCAAGCAGAATTGCGACTGCTTTTCCCCAGGGGTCGCCTCGTCGTGGGTGGTGAAGCCCGTGTGCCCCCTAGAGAGCGTCATCGTGAGTTGCTTCTGACCCAAGGTGCGGCGCAAGACGCTGCGATGACCCGCGCGGAACGTCGGCTTGTGGACATAGAACTCGTCGGGATCGACCTTGCCCTGCACGACATTCTCGCCAAGGCCGTAGGAGGCGGTGATGAGGACGACGTCGCGGAATCCGGACTCCGTGTCGAGCGTGAAAATAACCCCGCTCGCGGCGCGGTCGGAGCGGACCATCTTCATCACGCCCACGGAGAGGCCGACCTTGAAATGATCGAATCCGTTGTTGACGCGATAGACGATCGCGCGGTTGGTGAAGAGCGAGGCGAAGCACTGGCGGCAGGCCTCGAAAACGTCGTCGTCGCCGCTGATGTTGAGATAGCTCTCGTGTTGGCCGGCGAAGCTCGCCGTCGGCAGGTCCTCCGCCGTCGCCGAACTGCGCACCGCGACGGCGACATTGGCGCCGTATTGAGCCTCCAACTTGTGATAGGCGGCGGCGATCTCCCGCCGCAGCGCATCGGTGCCGGTCGAATCGTAGACGATCTGCCGCGCCTGCGCCCCGCGCTTCTCCAGAAGCTCGACGTCGACGCCGTCGACGCCGTCCATGAGCCGGCGCAGCTCTTTTTCGGCGCCCGACCCTCGAAGCGCGTCGTAATAGGCGCGAACGGTGAGGGCGAAGCCGTTGGGCACGCGCACCCCTTGCGAGCCCATTTCGCGAACCATTTCGCCGAGCGACGCGTTCTTGCCCCCGACCACGGGAACGTCGTCCAGACGAATGCTGTCGAACCAGTGAACGAAACCCGGAGCGTCAGTCATCATCGTCCCCTTCGTTAGAACGAGCTAGGAGGAGCCGTTTGCCGGCCACGCGCATTGATTTGCGTCAGCTTCGAGCGAGCGCAGCGACGCCGGCGGCGTCGAGGGAAGCCCTCGTCCGCGCCGTTCGACGGACGATTCGCCTTTAGCGCCGTGTGGATCCGCGTTTTCGAGTCCGGCTCTCCCTTGCGCCGGCCGACGCCGCACCCTAAAGGCAAGGCGAAGAAGCGCTCCGCGCGCGGGCCCGGTCGGGGGAGACAGACACGGATGTCGCACAAGATTCTTGTCGCGCAAGGGGGCGGCCCCACGGCCGTCATCAATCAGTCGCTGGTCGGCGTCGCGCTGGAGGCGCGGCGATTTTCCTCCATCTCCCACGTCTATGGCGCGCTCCATGGCGTGCGCGGAATCGTCAACGAGGATCTCGTCGATCTCGGCGAGGAGACGACCGCCAATCTCGAGGCGGTGGCCGCGACGCCCGCCGCCGCGCTCGGCTCGACGCGCGACAAGCCGGACCTGAAATATTGCCATGAGATTTTCAAGGTTCTCAGCGCGCACGAAATCGACACGTTCCTTTACATCGGCGGCAATGATTCCTCGGACACGGTGCGAATCGTCGCCGAGGAGGCCCTGAAGGCGGGGCATCCGATTCGGGCGATCCATATCCCCAAGACGATCGACAACGACCTCGTCGGTTTCGACCATACGCCCGGCTTTCCCTCGGCGGCGCGCTTCGTCGCGCAGGCGTTCATGGGGGCCAATCTCGACAATGCCGCGCTACGCGGCGTCTATTGCGCGGTGATCATGGGCCGGCACGCCGGCTTCCTCACCGCGGCCTCCGCGCTTGCGCGCAAATACCCGGACGACGGCCCGCACTTGATCTACCTGCCCGAGCGCACGTTCGTCGTCGACCAGTTTCTCGCCGACGTGAAGGCGGTCTACGAGAAGTACGGCCGCTGCGTCATCGCCGCCTCGGAAGGCATTCACGACGAAAACGGCGCGCCGATCCTCGCCAAGCTCGCCGACGAACTCGAGAGGGACGCGCACGGCAACGTGCAGCTTTCCGGCACCGGCGCGCTCGCCGATCTCCTGTGCGAGGAAATCAAGCTCAAGCTCGACATCAAGCGGGTGCGCGGCGACACGTTCGGCTATCTCCAACGCTCCTTCCTCGGCTGCGTCTCCGACGTGGATCAGCGCGAGGCGCGCGAAGTCGGCGAGAAGGCGGTGCAATACGCGATCTCAGGCGAAAGGAACGGCTCCGTCGCGATCCGCCGCGTCGGCGATTACGCCGTCGATTACCCCCTCGTCGCGCTCGAAACGGTGGCCGGCAAGACCCGCGTGATGGAGGACGAGCTCATCGCGCCGGCGGGCAACGACGTGACGGCCAAGTTCTTCGACTATTTGCGTCCGCTCGTCGGCTCGCGCCTGCCCGAGGTCTCGCGGCTGCGCGCGGCCAAGGTGGCCAAGGCGTCGAAATAGACGGGGCGCGAAAGGCCGAGGACGTCACTCGCGCGCGGCGTCGAGCCCCAAGCGGCGCAACGCGAGTTTCGCGGTGAGGCCCTGAACCATGATCGAGAACGCGACGACGCCGAACGCGGCGACGAGGATCTCGTCCCGGTAAGGCGTGGCGGGCGGCAGCGAGAGCGAGAGCGCCAGCGCCAGCGCGCCACGCAGCCCGCCCCACCAGAGAAAATGCCGCTCGGGCCATGAAACCGCCCAGCGCGACCGCGCGAAGAGGATCGAGACGGGATAGACGGCCGCCGCCCGGCCGGCCAGCGCCAGCGCGACGACGACGACGAGCGCGCCGAACGCCCGCGTCGGCGTCGCCGCCAGCGCGAGGCCGATCAGCAGGAACACCAGCGAATTGGCGACGAAGGCGGCGAATTCCCAGAACTCGCCGACGAAGGCGCGCCCCTGCGAGGACAGCGCGAAGCGATCCGCCTCTTTGACGAGCACGCCGAGATTGCCCATGAGGAGCCCGGCCGAGACGGTCGCGAGCACGCCCGAAGCGCCGATGCGCTCGGCCGTCAGGAACGAGCCATAGGCGGCGACCGCGGTCAGCGCGGTCTCGACGAGATGGTCGCTGGTGCGCCCGGCGAGCAGGATCGCGATCCCCCCGACGAGGAGACCGACGGCGACCCCGCCGCCGCCGATCAGCAGCGTCTGGCCGAGAACTCCGAGCGGCGTCGGCGCGCCCGCCGCCCCGCCGAGCGAGGCGACGACGAGCGTGAACAACAGCGCCGCGACGCCGTCGTTGATCAGGCTCTCGCTCTCGATGACGAGCCGCAGGCGACCTTTGACGCCGGTCTCGCGCAGCAACGCGACGACGGCGATGGGATCGGTGGCGGCGATGAGAGTGCCGAAGGCGAGCGCCGGCCCGCCGGGCCACCCGAGCAGCGCCGTCAATCCCGCCGCGACCACGGCGGCGCAAAGAGCGACGCCGAGCGTGGCGAGCGCGAGGACGAACGGCAGGTCCCGCTTCAGTTCCCTCCAGGGAATGCTGATCGCGGCCTCGAAAAGCAGCGGCGGCAGAATCACGTCGAAAATGACGTCGTGCGTCAGCGTCACGCCCGCATCGACGCGCGCCAGCGCCAGGGCCAGGCCAGTCAAAACGAGCCCGACGGTGTAGGGCAGGCGCAGCCGCCGCGCGAGGATCGCCACGAGCATGGCGACGCCGAGCAACTCGATCGTTCTTCCCAGCACGAGGTCCATGCGCCAATGTAGCGGGACGCCGGCGAAAGCGGAACGGCGCCCAGCGACGATTCGACGCCGCGCGCCGTCGCAGGAATTTCGCAATCTCCTGCGAATCTCGGGCGGGAAGGGATGGAGGGCGATGGATCGAGCGAAATGGAGCGCCGTCGACGCCTACATCGTCGACAAGATCGCGACTTCGGACTTCGCCCTCGACGCGGCCCTCGCGGCCAACGCGGCGGCCGGCCTGCCGCCGCACGACGTTTCGCCGCCGCAAGGCAAGCTGCTCTATCTGCTGGCCCGCATGGCGCGTGCGCGCAAGGTGCTGGAGATCGGCGCGCTCGGCGGCTATTCGACGATCTGGCTCGCCCGCGCATTGCCGGCGGATGGTTTCGTCGTGACTCTCGAGGCGGTTGCCAAGCACGCCGAGGTCGCCCGCGAAAACATCAGGCGCGCAGGCCTTGCCGGGCAGGTGCGCGTGCGCGTCGGCCCCGCGCTGGAATCCTTGCCGCGCATCGCGGAGGAGGGGATCGGCCCGTTCGATTTCATTTTCATCGACGCCGACAAGCCGCGCAACGCCGACTATCTCGGCTGGGCGCTACGGCTAGCGCGGCCGGGCACCGTGATCGTCTGCGACAACGTGGTGCGCGAGGGCGCGATCCTCGATCGGACGAGCGTCGATCCGAGCGTCCAGGGGACCAGACGCATGTTCGACATGATCGGCAAGGACACGCGTCTGAGCGCGACCGCGATCCAGACCGTCGGCGCCAAATCCTGGGACGGCTTCGCCATCGCCATCGTCGATCGGGTCTGATCCTGGCGGGCGCTCCGCCACAGCCTATTCCGAAGCGAACAAGGGCGCGCCGGCTTGGAGGAAGCGTTCCGGGTCCACGGGCTCGCCATCGACGCGCACTTCATAATGCAGATGCGGGCCGGTCGAGCGGCCGGTCGAGCCGATGCGGCCGAGCGCCGCGCCGGCCTTCACCTCCTGGCCTTCCTCGACCAGAATTTCGGACATATGGCCGTAGCGGGTGGCGAGGCCGTTGCCGTGATCGACTTCCACCATATTGCCGTAGCCGCCGATCGCTCCGGCGTGAACCACGCGGCCGGCCGCCGTGGCGTGGATTTCCGCGCCATATTCCTGCACGAGGTCGACGCCGGGGTGCAGGGCGGGGCGGCCCAGGAACGGATCGGGCCGATAGCCGAACGGCGAGGAGACGGCGGCTTCGCCGGTCAGCGGCGCCCTTACGGGTAGGATCGGCAACAGCCGGCTCAATCGATCGGCGAGCGCGAGGTCGCGCTCGGCATGCGCGAGCGCCTTGTCGAACGCGGGCGCGTTGGCGTCGACCGAAGCGGGAATGAACGGGCCGCCGACGCCGCCCTTGGCCGGCGGAGCGACGAGCGCATCGGCGGAAAGACCGGTTCGCGCGACGACCGCGGCCAGACGCGCCGCGCCGCGCCGCGCGGTCGAGCCGATTTCGCCGAGCGCGGCCGTCTGCCCGCGCTCCATCCGATCGAGCGAATAGGCGATCAGGCTGAGGCGCGCGGACGCGCCCAGGGCGGGGTTGTCGGCGGCCGCCGTGAGGTCGGCGAAAGCATTCCGCTCGGGGTCCGCCTTCGGGATCATGCTGACGTGCTCGCGCGGTTCTTCGACCGGGCTCGGCTTGGGCGCGCTCGGCGGCGGCGTGGGATATGGCTCCTGCGGCGCAAACGCCTGCGTCGTCGGGCCGATTACGCTGTCCGAGACGCCGAGCGGGCTCGCCGCGCCGATCGCCGAGAGCGCGGCGGCGGGCGTATGGGCGGCGCTCGCGACGCGCGGGCGCGTCTCCGCGGCCGCGAGGGCCTCGTGCGAGGCTTGGTCGACCAAGGCGGCGACGATCGAACCGCGCTGCTCCAGCTGCGCCTGGCGCGACAGCAACTCGTGAACCTTGCCCTCGAAGGAGTTCTGATCGAGCAACTGGCGGCCGGCCACGCGGTCGAGCTCGGCGCGCGCCTCGGCGAGGCGATCCTCGTAAGCGTATTGCATCTCGGCCTGACGGGCGGCCAAGACGCCCAGCATGTCGTCGCGAAAGGCGAGATAAAGCGTCGCCCCGACGCCCCAGACGAGGGAGATCGGGATGATCGCGATCAGCGACCAGAACGCGAACGGGCCCAGCGCGAAGGTGCGGATGCTTTCGCCGCGGGCGCGAGAGAAGAAATAGAGCGGCCGAGGCAATTTCGGCCGCGGATAGGAATCTCGCAACGACATGCGCCCACACGCTCCGACCCCGAACGTGCGGGGCGATCCAGCGCCTGATTAGAGCCCATTAGGGTTAACCGTTGGCAAACGGCGGTCGCAGCGCTTTGGCCGCGGCCAGAACCTCGCCGGCGTGGCCGGCAACTTTCACCTTGCGCCACACGCGCGCGACGCGGCCGGCGGCGTCGATCAGGAAGGTCGTGCGCTCGACCCCCATGTATTTTCGGCCGTACATGCTCTTTTCCCGCCAGACGCCATAGGCTTCGAGCGTCGCCTTGGACTCGTCCGCCGCGAGGGTCAGCGACAAATCGTGCTTGCGTTTGAATTTGGCGTGACTGGCGGCGCTGTCCGGGGACATGCCGAGGACGACGGCGCCGGCCGCGTCGAACTTGTCGCGCAGGGCGTCGAAGGCGATGGCTTCGGCGGTGCATCCCGACGTATCGTCCTTGGGATAGAAGTAAAGGACGATCGGCTTGCCCCTCAATCGGCTCAAAGAGACGCTTCGCCCCCCGTCGGCGGGCAGCTCGAAATCCGGCGCCGCGTCGCCGATGTCCAAATTTTTGACCAATTCGCCCTCGTTTGAGCCATTTTCGTAAGCAAGGTGGCGTCGCACCGGTCTCGCGGAGCCCAGGCGTCAGATTGACCCACGGCCGCGGCCGGTTCAAGAGCTTCGATGGGCCCGGACTTGATTCTCGGCGCGCGGCGAAGGAAGACCGCGAGCCTATCGCGCAACCTTCGTCCGCTTGGCGAGAAATGACGGAACTCATTGATTTGATTGGTTAGACGAGCGGAGACGGCACAGGATTGGTCGAGGGAATCGACGCAGCGACACGGTCCAAAGCCCGAGCGGCGATGCAGCGCCTGCTGCGCAGCGGGCACGGGCGGACTCTGCCTCGGTCCTGGCGTTTGGTCACGGCGCGCGGCCTTTGGCGCGCCGTGCTGTGGATCGGCGGGGTCGCCCTCGTCTTGGCGCTGGCGGCGCTCGGCCTATTCTTCTTCCTGCTTGCTTCGGGTCCGATCGACGTCGAAGGCTTGAATCCGCGGATCGTGCAAAGTCTGGAGGAGCGCCTGGGAGCGCGCTTCGCCGTCGCGATCGGCCCGACCTACGTGATGCGCATGGACGGCGGCGTCGCGCTCGGTTTCGGCGGCATCACCATTCGCGATCGCTCCGGCCGCGCCGTTCTTTCCGCGCCAGGCGGCCGGGTCGGCCTCGACGCGCTTTCGCTGCTGACCTTCCAGATCAAGGTCCGGCGGCTCGAGCTGGACGGTCTCGATCTGCGGCTGCGCTTGCGCCCGGACGGCGCGCTTTCGATCGCAGCCGCGGGGGATTCGGATGCGGCGACCGTCGAACTGCCGGCGCCCGCCGCGTCCGAATCCGCGTCGGCCGGCGCAGCGCCCGATTTCGGGCTCGTCGCGTTCCGGATCATCGACGCGATGACGGGAGCGAGCCAGTCGCTCGACCGCGTCGGGCTGACGCGCGGCCATCTCGAGGTCGAGAACGAGGCGCTCGGCAAGAAAACCGTCTACGACGATCTCTTGCTGTCTTTTGACAAGAACGCTGACACGGCGGCGATCCACGCCTCCGCGCGCGGCTCGGCGGGACGCTGGTCGATCGATGCGACGGCGCGCGGCGGCGATGCGCGCATGGTGTCCCTGAGCGCGCGCGATCTCAGTCTCGACGATATGCTCCTCATCCACGCGGGTCACCCGCCCTTTGACGCGGATATGCCGATCTCGTTCAAGGTCGACGCGCGCCTTTCGGCCGATTCGGCGATTCAGGCCCTGCAAGGACGTTTCGCCCTGGGCGCGGGCTATTTCAAGCTCGACGACCCGGATCACGAACCTTTCCTCATCGATGAGGCGACGGGCGAAATCACCTGGGACGCGGCGGCCAATCGCTATCGCTTCAAAGACCTGCAATTGTTGTCCGGAGCGACCCACATCCTCGGCGCGGCCTGGCTCGCGCCGCCGACGCAGGGGCAGGCCGCGTGGGTCAGCCATTTCGAATCCGACGACACGGTCTTCGGCCCGGAGCGCCCAGGCGAGAAGCCGATCGTTCTCGACAAGACGACGCTCGACGCGCGCTACCTGCCGCGGGAGTCCCGGTTCGTCCTCGATCGACTGTCGGTCCATGGGCCGAACGTGAACGGCGCGGCGAGCGGCGAAACCGCCGCCGTCGCGCAGGGGACGACGCTGAAGATGAACTTGCAGGTCGGTCCGAGCGCCATCGTCGACGTTCTCCGGCTATGGCCGAGTTTCATCAACGCCGACGCGCGCAACTGGTGCCTCCAGCACATTCACGGCGGACAGGTCGTCGCCGGCTCGATGAGCGTGGACTGGGACGCCGCCGCATTCGATCTGGCGGCCCACAAGCGCGCCGTTCCGTCCGCGAGCGTTCACGGCGAATTCTCGACGCGCGAAGCGGTCGTCGATCTGTTGCCCGGCGTTCCCGCCTTGACCGGTCTCGACGCCAGCGGCGTCATCACCGGCCATGACTTCTTCGCCAGCGCCAAGAGCGGCCTCATCGAACTTTCGCCGACCCGGCGCATTCAGGTCGCGGACATTTCCTATTCCGTTCCCGACACCACCCCCGCGCCCATCGTCCCGGCCCAGGCCGGCGCTCGCCTTCAGGGCGGCGCCGACGCGCTCGCCGATCTCTTGAATCGCGACGCGCTGAAGCGCTACGCCGGCTTCAGCATCGATCCGGCCACGGTCAAGGGTCAATTCGAGGGCAAACTCGGGCTCGATCTGAAACTGGGAAAGTCGGCTCGGCCCGAAGACAACCAGTTCCGCGCCGAGGGGAGCTTGACGAATTTTCGCGTCGACCGATTTCTCGCCAGCGAGCGCCTCGACCAAGCAACGCTGTCGGTTCTGGCGGAGCACGGCGCTCTGAAGATCGCCGGCCAAGGCCAGATGTATGGCGTGCCCGTCGCGGTCGACTTGACCAAAGGCGCCGCCGACGAAGGCTCGGTCGCCTTGTCCCTTTCGCTCGACAACGCCGCGCGCGCCAGGCTCGGTTTCCCCGCCGCCGCGTTGCTGAATGGCGCGATGGGCGTGCGCGTCAAGGCGCCGCTGTCCAAAACGAGCGCCGAAATCGAAGTCGATCTCACGCGCGTCGCGATCGAGAGTCCGCAGACCGGGGCGCTGAAGGCGGCCGGCAAGCCGGGCAAGGCGACGTTCAGCGTCAAGCCCGACGCCGACAGCGACAACGTCGCAATCAATGCGATCGCGGTCGACGCGGGCTCGATCGCAATCAGGGGAACGGCGCAACTGGCGGCCGACGGCGCCTTGCAGAGCGCCAAGTTGACCCAAGTGCGCTTGTCCCCCGCCGACGAGCTGAAAGTGGACATCCAAAACGAAGCTTCGGCCGCCAAGGCGACGGTGCGCGGCGCCGTTCTCGACGCTCGAGGTCTCGTCAAAGGCTTCCTCAGCGCCGGCGGGCCGCCGGGCGGCGGCAAAGATCTCGACCTCGACGTCAAGATCGCCACAGTGATCGGGGCCAATTCGCAGGCGCTGGGCCAATTCGAGTTGAACGGCGCGTGGCGCGGCGGCGCGATGAAATCGATGCAGGCCAAGGCGCGCATCGGCGACGGCGTCCTGGCGGCGCAGAAAGACGACACAGGACTCTTGCACGCTCACGTCACCGACGCGGGCGCGCTGAGCAAGTTCCTCGATTTCTACAGTCGCATGGAGGGCGGAACGCTCGACCTCGCCATGCAGGACGCCGACGAGGGCAACCGCGGCAGCGCGAGCGTGACCAATTTCGTCTTGCGCGACGAGCCGGCGCTGCGGCGATTGGCGGCGGCCGGACAGGCGCCGGTGGACGGTTTGGTCGACGAGGGTCCGGTGGTCGATGCGGACGCCGCGCATTTCGACAAGATGTCTGCGAGTTTCACACGCTCGGCGGGGCGTCTCGACCTGCGCGAAGCCGTCATCTTCAACAGCCACATGGGGCTCACCACCCAGGGCTACATCGATTACGCGCGCGATCGCGTCGACCTCAACGGAACCTTCGTTCCGGCCTATCAGGTCAATAGCCTCGTCACCCACATTCCCGTCGTCGGCACGCTGCTCGGCGGCGGCAATCACGAGGGTATTTTCGGCGTCAATTACCGCATCGTCGGGCCGGCCAGCGGGCCGACGCTGAACGTCAATCCGCTATCGGCGATGACCCCCGGCTTTCTGCGCAAGGTTTTCGGCGCCGTCGACGGCACGACGCCGCTGATCGGCGCGACGCCGCCGATCGGCGAGACGCCGCCGACCGCCGCGCCGTCGCCCGCCGTCGCGCGTTAGGCGCGCACGCCGTGTCTGACGAAAGAGCGACGGCTCGGCTCTTTCGCGAGTTCCGCGCCTCGGCGCTGAGGGCGCGTTGGCGCTTGCGGCGTCACACCGCGCGCAGCAAGACGTGCTTCTTGCGGCCGAGCGACAGTTTGACGATTCCGGGACCCTGCAGCGCGTCGCGGCCGATCGTCGCTTTTTCGTCGCTGAGCGCGACGTCGTTGACGCGCAGGCCGCCGCCGCGAATCTGGCGGCGCGCCTCGCCCGTCGAGGCGACGAGGCCCGCGCGCACGAAGGCCGAGAGAGCGCCGAGGCCGGCGTCGAATTCCGCGCCCCCGACGTCGATCGTCGGCAGAGATTCGGCGAGCGCCCCTTCCTCGAAGGTCTTGCGCGCGGTCGCGGCGGCCGCCTCGGCGGCTTCGCGCCCGTGCAGCAGCGCGGTCGCCTCGTTGGCGAGGATCTTCTTGGCTTCGTTGATCTCCGCGCCGCCCAGCGCCTCCAGGGCGACGATTTCCTCGAGCGGCAGCCGCGTGAACAATTTGAGGAAGCGGCCGACGTCCGCATCCTCGCTGTTGCGCCAGAACTGCCAGTAATCGTAGGGCGACAGCAGCGCCGCGTCGAGCCAGACGGCGCCCGCCGCCGTCTTGCCCATCTTGGCGCCCGAAGAGGTGGCGATGAGCGGCGAGGTCAGCGCATAGAGCTGCTCCGTTCCCAGGCGCCGGCCGAGGTCGAGCCCAGTGACGATATTGCCCCACTGATCCGAACCGCCCATTTGCAGCGTGCAGCCGTAGCGCCGATGAAGTTCCACAAAATCATAAGCTTGCAGGCACATGTAATTGAATTCGAGGAAAGAAAGCTCGTGCTCGCGCGTCAGGCGCATCTTGACCGAGTCCATCGCCAGCATGCGATTGACCGAGAAATGCCGGCCGATGTCGCGCAGGAACTCGATGTAATTGAGCCTGGCGAGCCATTCCGCGTTGTCGGGCATCGCCGCGTCGCGCGCGCCCGCGCCGAAGCGCATGAAGCGCGAGAACACCTTGCGAATGCCGTCCTTGTTGGCCTCGATCTGCTCGACGCTCAGAAGTTTGCGGGTCTCGTCCTTGCCTGAGGGATCGCCGACCAGGGTCGTGCCGCCGCCCATCAGCGCCAGCGGCTTGCCGCCGGTCTCTTGCAGCCAGTGCAGCATCATGATCTGCAGCAGCGAGCCGACGTGCAGCGACGGCGCGGTGCAGTCGAAGCCGATATAGGCGACGAGCGAGCCGCTCATCGCCTTTTCGTCGAGGCCGGCGAGGTCCGAGCATTGGTGAACGTAACCGCGCTCGATCAAGACGCGCAGAAAATCGGATCGGGGCTGAAACGCGTCGGTCACCTCAAGGCTCCTCGGCCGGAACTCGGGGCAGACGTTTAGGGATGCGGCGGCGGATATGCAACCGGCGGCCGGCCGCACGGGGCGCGCTCTTGCATGGAAGACGGCGGCGGGGCAGGCTCGCGTGAACGGTATTTTCGGTCCGACCCGAATCGAGAGGCAGCGCGCGCGGAATGAACGATCTCGACACGATCATTATATCGCATGCGCGCAAAGAGTGGCGAAAAGTCGCGAAGATCGCTGCGATGACGATGCAAGATTGCGGTGTCGCCCCAACCGACGGCGAACTCGAAGCCGTCGTCGCGCGCGTTCGACATCTGGTCGATCGCGGGCGCCTCGAGGCCAAAGGGAATTTGGCTTTTCCCAGATTCAGCGAGGCGCGACTGCCCGCTGGCGAAAGCCGCTGAGCGAGGACGGCTCGCTCGCCGCGCCGAAGCCGCAATGTTTCGTCAAGATTCGCGACAAATGGAGACCGCCGAATGAAGACCATCGTCGTCCTGAGCCTCGTCGCCCTCGCTTTATGCGCCTGCGCCAGTCCGCGCGACACCCGCATGGCGAGCGGCGCCGCGATCGGCGGGCTCGGCGGCGCGATCGTCGGCGGCCCGGTCGGCTTGGTCGTTGGCGCCGGCGCGGGCGCGGTGGTGGCCGACCAGACCCGGCCGCGCCACGCCAGGATTCATTGCCGCTACAGCGAGGCGCTCGATCGCCGCGTCTGCCATTATTACTGAGCGCGACCGACGCGGCGTTCTTGACTCTGCGTCGGGATGGGGCATCACGGGCGCGGCCCTCTCGACAGGCGCCCTGACGCGAGCTCTCCAGCCATGCCCTCCCGCCCTAGCGAAGACGATCTCATCGCGCGCTATTTCGCGCCGCTCGCCGGCCCGGCTGGGCTCGGCCTGAAGGACGACGTCGCGCTGCTGCGCCCGCCCGCGGGCCGGGATCTCGTCCTCACCACCGACGCGCTGGTCGGGGGCGTGCATTTTTTCGCCGACGATCCCGCCGACGCCATCGCGCGCAAGGCGTTGCGCGTCAATCTGTCGGATTTGGCCGCCAAGGGCGCCGAGCCGATCGGCTTTCTCCTCGATCTCGCCTTGCCCGGCGACTGGACGGCGCCCTGGCTCGAAGCCTTCGCGGCCGCGCTCGGCGACGACGCAGCGCTCTACCGGTGCCCGTTGCTCGGCGGCGACACCGTTAAGACGCCGGGGCCGCTGACGCTGGCGATCACGGCGCTCGGCGCGGTCGAAACGGGCCGCATGGCGGCGCGCGCCGGCGTCAGGCCGGGCGACCGGCTCTACGTCTCCGGCACGATCGGCGACGCCGCGCTCGGGCTGCGGCTGCGGCTGGGGCAGGGGCCCGAACTCGCGCAGGCGCATCGCCGCCATCTGCTCGAGCGCTATCTCCTGCCGCTGCCGCGCGTGGCGCTGGCGCCGGCGATGGCGCGCTACGCCCACGGCGGCATGGACGTCTCCGACGGCTTCGTCGGCGATCTGACGAAAATGCTGCGCGTCAGCGGCGTAACCGCCCACATCGAACTCGCGCGGCTGCCGCTTTCCGACGCCGCCCAGGCGGCGATCGCGGCCGATCCCGCGCTGTTCGAGATTGCCGCAACGGGCGGCGACGATTATGAACTCCTCGCCGCGGTCGCGCCGGACGCGAGCGCGGGGTTCGAAGCGGCGGCGGCGGCGGCCGGCGTCGCGGCGACCCTTGTCGGCGAGGCCTTCGCCGGCGCGGGGCGGCCTCAATTCATTGGCCGCGATGGACGCGAGACGGCGTTCCGTCACGGATCGTTCAGCCATTTCTGAGCCTGGGCCTTTACGGAGGATTTCAACTTGACCGTCGACGCGCGCGCCCTCACGACCCGCTTTCTCGTCGCCTGCGCGCTGGCGCGCACGGCTGGCGAAATCGCCAAGCAGCGCTTTCTCCATCGCGATTCGTTCACCGTCGGCTTCAAGGGCCCGCAGGATTACCTCACCGAGGTCGACGGCGAGGTCGAGCGCGTCATTGCGACGAAGCTGCACGAAGTCTTTCCCGGCGACGGCTTCATCGGCGAGGAGGGCGAGGGCCGCGTCGGCGCGCTCGGCGCGCCGATCTGGGTCGTCGATCCGATCGACGGCACTTCGAATTTTGCGCGCGGCGCGCCGCATTTCTGCGTCTCGATCGCGGCCGTCCTCGACGGCGAGGTCGAAATCGGCGTCATCTACGATCCGATGGTCGACGAATTGTTCGCGGCGCGGCGCGGCGCGGGCGCGACGCTGAACGGCGTGGCGATGCGCGTCTCCCAGACGCTCGATCTCAAAGCCGCCTCGGTCGAGGTCGGCTGGAACATGCGCTCTGGCGCCGACGCCTTTCTCGGCCTCATCGGCCGCGTCGTCGCGGCGGGGTCGGCGGTGGTGCGTTCAGGCTCGGGGGCGCTGGGCCTCGCCTATGTCGCCGCCGGGCGGCGCGACGGCTACGTCGAGAACCATATGAACGCCTGGGACTGCCTGGCGGGCGTCGCCCTCGTCAGGGAAGCGGGCGGCTACGTCAGCGACTTCCTCGCCGGCGAGGGCCTGCGCGAGGGCAGTCCGATCGTCGCCTGCGCCCCCGGCGTCAAGGACGCGCTGCTCAAGACCGCTGGGATCAAGGGGCTTGTTCCTTGACGATCAGCGCGATCGCGCTGGCGAGCGGCGGCGCGCGCGCTGTCGTCGCTCGGCGCGGCGCGGAGGCGCTGAGCTGGAGCGTCGGCGGGCGCGATCTCCTGTGGCCGGGCGATCCCGCGATCTGGAGCCAGATCAGCCCGATCCTCTATCCCGTCGTCGGCTGGACGCGCGAGGGGGCGCGCGCGCACGGCCGGCAATATCCGCTGGGCCTGCACGGATTCGCCGCGGCGCAGGCGTTCGACGTCGAGGCCGCGCGCGCCGATTTCGCGCGTCTGGTCCTGCGCGACGACGCGACGACGCGCGCGATCTATCCCTTCGCGTTTCAGCTCGCGGTCGAATATCGCTTGAGCGCCGACGCGCTCGAAATCGCCCTCGAAGTCGGCAATCCCGGCGCCGAACCGGCGCCCTATGCCTGCGGGCTGCATCCCGGTTTCCGCTGGCCCTTCGCCGGCGGGCCGCGCGAAGGCGCCCGCGTGCGCTTCGAAAGGGAAGAACCCGCCGAAGTTCCCGTCATCGCGCCCGGCGGCCTGATCGGCGAGAAGAAGCGCGCGATTCCCTTGTGTGGCAGAGACCTCGCGCTGAGCGACGAACTCTTCGCGCATGACGCGCTGTGCTTCCTCGAGCCGGCGAGCCGCTCGCTGCGCTTCGAGGAGGCGAGCGGCGCCGCGATCGAAATGGATTTCCACGGCTTCGACCACGCCGCGCTATGGACCCGCCCCGGCGCGCCGTTCCTCTGCCTGGAGGCGTGGACGGGCTATAGCGACCCCGAGGGATTTACCGGCGACCTGTTCGAGAAACCCTCGATGCGGACGCTCGAAGGCGGCGAGCGGGCGCGACACGCGGCGCGGTATCGATTCCTCGCGGAGTCCTGAGGCGTTCGCGCCCCGCACGGTATAATTGTGTTCTTTATTTTAACATGCCCGGCAAACTGTCTTCAAAAGATAGGACATCCGCCGTAGAGCATGACGCCGCGATTTTCGGCGACAACGAGCCGGCGACGCCAGCCGCGCGATAAGGAATCCAACAGCATGAAAACGACTCTTGCCGCGATCGCCATTGTCCTCGGCGGTCCGAGCGCGGCCCACGCGCAATCCGACATGTCTTGCGCGGATCTCTTGAAGGCCAACGCGCAGATCGACGCCGCGACGAAAGCCGAAATGGCCAAGGACGCGACGGCCGCCGCGATGGACAAGAAGATCAACGATTATTGCGCCAAGAATCCCGCCGCCAAGGCGTCCGAAGCGATGGAAAAGGCGATGCAATAAAGATTTGGGAGGTCGCGCTCTCCGGCTCGCGCCGACGCGCCGCAAGCGCCGATAGGGGCGCTGGCGGCGTGACTTGGACGCAGCTTGTCGCTAAAGAGCCGCGGCCGACATCGCGAGCCGCGCGCTGCGACGTCGGCCATGCAATCCTCCGGACGCGACCCGACCCATGACCAGCCAATCGAAATCCGCGACGCCCGTCGACCCCGTCATCATCGACGGCAAGGCCGTCTCGCAGGACATCATCGCCCGCGTCGGCGAGGAATCGCAGGCCTTGACCGCGCGCGGCGTCCAGCCGGGGCTCGCCGTCGTTCTCGTCGGCGAGGATCCCGCGAGCCGGGTCTATGTCGGCGCCAAGGGCAAGGCGGCCAAGGCCTGTGGTTTTCACTCGCTGCAATATGATTTGCCGGCGGACGTCGGCGAGGCCGAATTGCTCGCCCTGGTCGAGCGGCTCAACGCCGATCCCGCGGTGCACGGCATTCTCGTGCAATTGCCCCTTCCCAAGGCGATCCATTCGGCGGCGATTCTCGAGGCGGTCGCGCCGCGCAAGGACGTCGACGGCTTCCATCCGATCAACGTCGGCTTGGCCGCGATCGGCGAATTCGGCCGCGCGCTGCTTCCCTGCACGCCGGCGGGCGCGATGATCCTGATCGACAGGGCGTGCGCCGCGCTCGGTCAGACGCTCGAAGGCAAGGAGGCCGTCATCATCGGCCGCTCCAACATCGTGGGCAAGCCGATGGCGCAGTTGCTGCTGGCGCGCAATTGCACGGTGACGATCGCGCATTCGCGCACGCGCGACCTTGCCGCCGTCGCGCGCCGCGCCGACATTCTCGTCGCCGCCGTCGGCAAGGCCGAAATGGTGCGCGGCGACTGGGTGAAGCCCGGCGCGATCGTCGTCGACGTCGGCATCAATCGCGTGCCGGCGCCCGAGAAAGGCGAGGGCAAGACGCGCCTCGTCGGCGACGTCGCCTACGCGGAAGCCGCCGCGCGCGCCGGCGCGATCACGCCGGTCCCCGGCGGCGTCGGCCCGATGACGATCGCGATGCTGATGGCCAACACGCTGATCGCGGCGTGCCGGGCGTCGGGGGTGGAGGCGCCGAGGTTTTAGCGGCGACGGATCGTCGCGCGCCCAGCGCCCCGCAACATTCCTCCAACCGCTTTAAAATCAAAATCTTGCCCTAAGCCGGTCGCAGCCGCGAGACTTTGGTCGCAATCCCGCGACAAATGCGCGCTGCCGCGTTGCGGCGCGGCGCGGTTTCTGGCAAGAGGGCGGCCGAACCGGGCGGCGCGCGAGGCGCCGCGCGAACAAGCTTTGGGGGCTGAACGCCATGATTTTGGGCCTGATACTCTTATGCGGTCTGCTCGCGCTGGTTTACGGCGGCTATACGGCCAGCCAGGTGATGGCGGCCGACGCCGGGTCGCAGCGCATGCAGGAAATTTCCGCCGCGGTCCGCGAGGGCGCGCAGGCCTATCTCAAGCGTCAGTATATGACGATCGGCGCCGTCGGAATCGTCGTCTTCATCGGGCTCGGGCTGCTCCTCTCCTGGGACGTGGCGATCGGCTTTCTCATCGGCGCGGTGCTTTCCGGCTCGGCCGGCTTCATCGGCATGAACGTCTCCGTGCGCGCCAACGTGCGCACCGCCCAAGCGGCGACGCAGTCGCTCGGCGGCGGTCTCGACATCGCCTTCAAGTCGGGCGCGGTGACGGGCATGCTCGTCGCCGGCCTCGCGCTGCTCGGCGTCGCCGGCTATTACTGGGTTCTCACCGGGCCGCTCGGCCACGCGATATCGGATCGCCTCGTCATCGACTCGCTGGTCGCGCTCGGCTTCGGCGCTTCGCTGATCTCGATCTTCGCCCGTCTCGGCGGCGGCATCTTCACCAAGGGCGCCGACGTCGGCGCCGACCTCGTCGGCAAGGTTGAAGCGGGCATTCCCGAGGACGATCCGCGCAACCCCGCCACGATCGCCGACAACGTCGGCGACAACGTCGGCGACTGCGCCGGCATGGCCGCCGACTTGTTCGAGACCTATGCGGTCACGGTGGTGGCGACGATGGTGCTCGCCTCGATCTTCTTCGCCGGGGCGCCGAACCTCGCCGCGACGATGCTCTATCCCCTGGCGATTTGCGGCGCCTGCATCGTCACCTCGATCGCCGGCACCTATTTCGTCAAGCTCGGCGCCGACAATTCGATCATGGGCGCGCTCTACAAGGGCCTGATCGCGACCGGCGTTCTCTCGATCGTCGGCCTCGCCGTCGCGACGCAATTCGTCGTCGGCTGGGGCGATGTCGGGACCGTGGCGGGCAAGGCGGTGACGGGCGCCAACCTGTTCGTCTGCGGCATCGTCGGCCTCGTCATCACCGGCTTGATCGTCATCGTCACCGAATATTACACCGGCACGGGCAAGCGCCCGGTGGTGTCGATCGCGCAGGCCTCCGTCACCGGCCACGGCACCAACGTCATCCAGGGCCTCGCGGTGTCGCTCGAATCGACCGCGCTGCCGGCGCTGGTCATCGTCGCCGGCATCATCGCGACCTACCAGCTCGCGGGATTGTTCGGCACGGCGATCGCGGTGACGACCATGCTCGGCCTCGCCGGCATGATCGTCGCCCTCGACGCTTTCGGCCCGGTCACCGACAATGCCGGCGGCATCGCCGAAATGGCGGGCATGCCCAAGGAAGTGCGCCAGTCGACCGATGCGCTCGACGCGGTCGGCAACACCACCAAGGCGATCACCAAGGGCTACGCCATCGGCTCGGCGGGCCTCGGCGCGCTGGTGCTGTTCGCCGCCTACACCAACGACATCAAGCATTTCGTCGACACCGGGGTGGCTTACTTCAAAGATGTCGGCGTGATCGATTTCGGTCTCTCCAACCCTTACGTCGTCGCGGGTCTGATCTTCGGTGGCCTCATCCCCTATCTCTTCGGCGGCATCGCGATGACCGCGGTCGGCCGCGCGGCGTGATCGGTGGTGATGGAGGTTCGCCGGCAGTTCAAGGAAATGCCTGGAATCATGCAGGGCACGCAGCGTCCCGACTACGGCCGCGCGGTCGACATGCTGACCAAGGCGGCGATCCGGGAAATGATCGTTCCCTCGCTGCTCCCCGTGCTCGCGCCCTTCGTGGTCTATTTCGGCGTGCTGCTGATATCGGGCTCCAAGGCCTCGGCCTTCGCCGCGCTCGGCGCCTCGCTGCTCGGCGTCATCGTCAACGGCTTGTTCGTCGCGATTTCCATGACCTCGGGCGGCGGCGCCTGGGACAACGCCAAGAAGAGCTTCGAGGACGGCTTCGTCGACAAGGACGGGGTCAAGCACATGAAGGGCTCGGAAGCGCACAAGGCGGCGGTGACCGGCGACACGGTCGGCGACCCCTACAAGGACACCGCCGGACCGGCGATCAATCCGCTGATCAAGATCATGAATATCGTCGCGCTGCTGCTGCTCGCGATTCTCGCGCACTGACTTTTCGCGCAACACGGAATGTCGAGGGCGGGGCGTGTCCCCGCCCTTTTTGCGTCTGCGCCCGGCGATCCTCGTCAATGCGGCAAAGTGTCGCGTGGCGGCGAGGCGGGCTTTTGCTTAGAAAAATTCTAGAGTGCGGATCGGGCGCGATTGACCCGATCGCGATCACGGAGACCATTATGCTCGGAATTGGCGACAAGCTTCCCGCTTTCTCGGTCGTCGGCGTCAAGCCGAAGTTTCATTTTCACGAGGAGAACGGCCAGAGCGCGTTCGAGCCGCTAACCGAGGCCAGCTTTCCCGGGAAGTGGAAGGTGATCTTCTTCTATCCCAAGGATTTCACTTTCGTCTGCCCGACGGAAATCGCCGAATTCGCCCGCCTGAACACGGAATTCGCCGATCGCGACGCGGTCGTGCTGGGCGGTTCGACCGACAACGAGCACGTCAAGCTGGCCTGGCGGCGCGACCATAAGGATCTGCACAAGCTGCCGATCTGGCAGTTCGCCGACTCCAACGGCTCGCTCACCGACGGTCTCGGCGTGCGCTCGGCCGACGGCGTCGCCTATCGCGTCACCTTCATCGTCGATCCCGACAACGTGATCCAGCACGTCTACGCCACCAATCTCAACGTCGGCCGCGCGCCCAAGGACACCCTGCGCGTGCTCGACGCGCTGCAGACGGACGAATTGTGCGCCTGCAACCGCGCCATCGGCGGCGACGTCCTGAAGGTCGCCTGAGACGTGTCGATCGAATCGCTGCGCGCGCGACTGCCGGACTTCCTCAAGGACGTCCGGCTCAATCTCTCGGCGCTCGCCAACGAGGAGACGCTGCCCGGCCCGACCAAGTGGGGCCTGCTGCTCGCTTGCGCGATCGCCTCGCGCAACGCCGAGGTGCGCGAGGCCTTCGGCGCCGAGGCCGCCACTCATCTGACGCCCGAGGCGCAGGACGCGGCGCGCGCCACGGCGGCGATCATGGCGATGAACAACGTCTATTATCGCTCCGTGCATCTCGCCTCCAACCAGGAATACGCGAAGATGCCGGCGCGATTGCGGATGAACGTCATCGGCAATCCCGGCGTGCCGAAGACCGACTTCGAGCTGTGGTGCCTCGCGGTTTCCGCCATCAACGGCTGTGGCGCCTGCATCGACGCGCACGAGAAAGTCTTGCGCGAATCGGGCGTGAGCGCGGAGGCCGTCCACGCCGCTCTGCGTTATGCGGCGATCGTGCAATCGGCGGCCGTCGCCCTGGAGGCGGCGGAGCGGGTTCCCGAACTCGTCGGTTGAGCCGCCCCCGGCCGTCGCGGCGTCGCGGCGGCCGTCAGGTGAAGCGGAACAGCCCTGTCATGATGTTGCGCAGGAAGTTCGGCTCCTGCCCGCCGGTCGGCGTCGTGCGCGAAACGAAATCGAACACCTTGCCGTCCTGCATGCCGTAGTTGGCGATGCGCTCGACCTTGCCGCTCTTGTCGAAATAGATCGCCAGCACGCTCTGGTCGGTCATCTTGGCTGGCATGAAGGCGAGCGCGCGCGACATCTTCTGGCCGATGTAATACCAGGCGTCGCCGCCCACGGTCGAAGTCGTCGACGGCGTGCCCATCAGCGCGAGGGCCTGCGGCTTCGTCGTCGCGCCGATCTTGACCTGATCGAGGGATTGTTGATCGACCTGATAGCCGCGATCGAAGTCGCCGTCGTAGCCGATGCATCCGCTCAGCGCGGCGCCGAGAGCGAGGACGCCCACAAGGGCCGCGAGGCGATGGCGCGCGCTGGGATTGTGTCTCGGCCGCATGGGGACTCTCCGCTTCGTCGAAGCTTTTTCACTTGCCAGATCGTATGGCGATGCCTAACCCAAGGCGCTGACGAAAAGCAAGGCGTCGCATGATCCTCGCCCGCTGGCGCGCCCGGCGCGCCAACCGCATCCTGATCGACCAGATTCACGGCGAGATCGTGGCGGCCGCGCGCGCTCCCGCGCTTTACGCGCAGTGGGCGGTCGCCGACAGCCTCGACGGCCGGTTCGAAATGATCGCCTTGCACGCCGGGCTCGTGATCCGCCGCCTCGGCGAGCTCGGCGAGGTCGGCGCGCAAATCGCGCAGGATCTCGTCGATTGCGTTTTCCGCCATTTCGAGGACGCCTTACGCGAAATGGCGATGAGCGACACAGGCGTCGCCAAGCGCATGAAGGCCATGGCCCAGGCCTTTTACGGCCGCAACCGCGCCTACGGCGAAGCGCTGGCCGCGCGCGACGCGCGGGCTCTCTCGGCGGCGCTCGCGCGCAACGTCTACGGCGCCGGCGACGTTTCCGGGGCGCCGCGCGCGCAAGACCTCGCGGCTTACGTCCTCGCCGTCGCCGCGGCGCTCGAGCGCGAGGGGATCGATTTTTTCGCCGGCGGGCGATTTTGTTTTCCCGGAGCTTTGGGAGACGCGCGATGACGACCGAGGTGTTGTTCAGCCGCCCGGTGCGGGTCGAAGCTTTGCCGAAAGACGGGCTCACCCAGACGATCGAGGCCAACCCGGCCGAGCGCGCCGCTCTGGCGGCGCTCAATGGCCTGCCCGGCATCGCCAAGCTCACGGCGACGTTCGTGCTGCGTCGCGCCGGACGCGGCGGCGTGCGCGTCTCCGGAACGGTCCATGCCGAGCTCACGCAAACCTGCGTCGTCTCGCTGGAGCCCTTCGAGGCGACGCTGGACGAGCCGGTCGACGTGCGTTTCGCGCCGCCCGCCGAAGAGGGCGCGGCGCGGCGCGCCGCGTCCGGCGCTCCGGCCGAGACGGTCCTGCTCGACGCCGAGGACGCGCCCGACCCGATCGTCGACGGCCGGGTCGATCTCGGCGCCCTGGCGGCCGAATTCATGGCGCTGGGGCTCGATCCCTATCCCCGCAAGCCCGGCGTCGCCTTCGCGCCGCCGGCCGAGGCCGCGACCCCGGAATCGCCCTTCGAGGCGCTCGCCGACGTCGGGAAGAAACGCTGAAGCCCCGGGCGGGATTCGTTTCGTCGTCGCTCAAAACCCCTTCGGCGCCCGCTCGAACCACGGCTTGGCCTTTTCCAACTGCGCGGCGAGGCGGAAGAGGGTCGCCTCGTCGCCCCAGCGCGAAACGAACTGCATGCCGATGGGCAGGCCGGCCTCGTTCCAGTGCAGCGGCAGGGACACCGCGGGCTGGCCGGTGACGTTGAACAGCGGCGTGTAGGGGATGAAGGCGAGCGACTTCTGCGACAGAAGCGTCGCGAGGCCGGTCAGCTTGAGGAACCAACCCGCGTCGAGACGGCCGACGACATCGAGGAGCGCCGCCTGGACGCCGCTCGGCTTCAACGCGCCGATCAAAGCCGGGGGCGCGGCCAGGGTCGGCGTCAGCAGCGCGTCGTAGTCGGCGAAGAACGCGCCGACCGCTCGCGACCAAGTTTGCAGGTATCGCGCCGCGCTCGCGTAATCGCCCGCGCTCCATGATTTGCCGAGCAGGCCGACGACATAGGTCGCCGCCTCGAAATCGGCGAAGCCGAGACGGCGCCCGACGATCCGTCCGCTCGCCTCGACCTCGGCGCTGGTCTCGCCGGCGATGATTTTCATGAAAGAGAGGATCAGGGGCTCGCGGTCCATCGCCGGCGCCGCTTCGACGAGCTCGTGACCGAGATCCTTAAGCAGCGCGACCGTCGCTTCGACTCCCGCGACGCAATCGGGATGGACCGACGGGGCCAGGAAAGGCGAGGTCGAATAGGCGATGCGCAATCTCCCCGGCGCGGCGCCGACTTCGTCAAGATAGGGGCGCTCCGGCGGCTTGATTTCATAGGGCGCGCCGATGTCGGCGCCTTGGGTGGCGTCGAGCAGGGCGGCGCAGTCGCGCACGGAGCGGGTGAGCGCGTGGCAGGCGGAGAGTCCGCGCCAGATTTCGCCGGTGACCGGGCCGTGCGGGGTGCGCCCGCGCGTCGGCTTGAGGCCGACGAGCCCGCAGCACGAGGCGGGAATGCGGATGGAGCCGCCGCCGTCGGTGCCGTGCGCCATCGGCGCGAGGCGCGCCGCCACCGCCGCCGCCGACCCGCCGCTGGAGCCGCCCGGCGTCCGCGCGAGGTCCCAGGGATTGCGGCATGGCCCGAAGGCCTCGGATTCGGTGACTGGGGCAAGGCCGAATTCCGGAACGTTCGTCTTGCCGACGAAGACGAGGCCGGCCTTGCGATAGCGCTTGACGATTTCCCCGTCATAGTCGCGCACGACATGGGCGAGGCGCCGATTTCCCTGGCTCATGGGCGCGCCCGCGATCGGCGCCATCAGGTCCTTGATGAAGAACGGCACGCCCGCGAAAGGGCCGGAAAGCGCGCCCGCGGCGGCTTTGCGGGCGCCGTCGTAGAGCTTGCAGACGATCGCGTTGATTTGAGGATTTCTCGCTTCGACGCGCGCGATCGCCTCCTCGGCGAGTTCGGCGGGTTTGACGTCGCCCTTGCGCACGAGTTCGGCCAGGCCCAGGCCGTCGTAACGTCCGAATTCCGCGAATCCGCTCATGGCTTCCTCCCCCGGCGTCGCGACAATGTCCCGGATCGGAAGACGGAACGCGCCCGCGAACGGCAATTGTCAGATGGTTCACGCCTTCGGGCAAGCGCCGCCGGGCTCGGCGAGCCGGGGCAGGGCCGCAATTTTGTCAAAACGGGCGGCGCTTGATCCGCGGCGATTGCCTTGCGCGACGAAGCGGCTATTGTCCCGCGCGCCAGCGGGTCGGGGGAGCGCCCTCAGGGTAGAAAGTTGGATGAAGAAGGACATTCGCATAGCGCTCGACGCGATGGGCGGCGACCACGGGCCTGCCGTCGTGCTGGACGCGGCGGCGATCGCGCTCGAGCGGCGGCCCGACGTCGAGTTCATTCTGTTCGGCGACGAAAAGGCGATCGCGCCAATTCTGGCCGCGCATCCCGCGCTCGCGCGCAAGTCGCGCGTCGTCCACTGCGACGTCGCGGTCAAGATGACGGACAAGCCGAGCCAGGCGTTGCGGTCGGGGCGACGCTCGTCGTCGATGTGGCTGGCGATCGACGCGGTGAAGAAGGGCGAGGCCGATTGCGCGGTCTCGGCGGGCAACACCGGCGCCCTGATGGCGATGGCCAAAGTGTGCCTGCGCACGATGCCGCTCATCGAACGGCCGGCGATCGCCGCGATGTGGCCGACGCTGCGCGGCGAGTCGATCGTGCTCGACGTCGGCGCGACGATCGGCGCCGACGCCGAACACCTCATCGATCTCGCGATCATGGGCGCGGCGATGGCGCGCATCGTGTTCGACATCGAAAGCCCGACCGTCGGCTTGCTCAACGTCGGCGTCGAGGAAATCAAGGGCATCGAGGAGGTCAAGGCCGCCGGCCGCGTTCTGCGCGAGACGGCGTTGCCGCACATGCGCTACCACGGTTTCGTCGAGGGCGACGACCTCGGCAAGGGGACGGTGGACGTCATCGTCACCGAAGGCTTCACCGGCAACATCGCGCTCAAGACCGCCGAGGGCACCGCCAAACAGATCGGCCAATATTTCCGCGACGCGATGAGCCACAGCTGGATGTCGCGCCTCGGTTATTTCCTCGCCCGCGACGCATTTCGCGCGCTGCGCGAGAAAATGGACCCCGGACGCGTCAACGGTGGCGTCTTTCTTGGCCTTGACGGCGTCGTCATCAAGAGTCATGGCGGGGCGGACGCCGAGAGCTACGCCGGCGCGATCGAGGTCGGCTATGACATGGTTCGCCACGAATTGCTCGGCAAAATTCGCGAAATGATCGTCCAGGCCAATGAAGCGCGCGCCCCGGCCGCGGCGCCGGCGACTCCTTGACCCCTCTCGCGCCTTCGGGAATCCCCCCTCTCATGAACGCCAGAAAAATTCGCTCAGCCGTGCGCGGCGTCGGCGCCTACCTGCCGCGGCGCGTGATCAGCAACGCCGAGATGGCGACGATGGTCGACACCACCGACGAATGGATTCGCCAGCGCACCGGCATTCTGCAGCGTCATATCGCCGCCGAGGGCGAGACCACCTCGATGCTCGCCGCCAAGGCCGCCGATGCGGCGCTGGCCGACGCGGGGCTTCGCGCCGCCGACATCGATCTCATCGTCGTCGCGACCTCGACGCCGGACTACACCTTTCCGGCGGTGGCGACCCAGGTGCAGGCCCATCTGCGCATGCATCACGGCGTCGCCTTCGATTTGCAGGCGGTTTGTTCCGGTTTCGTCTTCGCGGTCGCGACGGCCGACAAGTTTCTCGTCTCCGGCTCGCACAAGCGCGCGCTGGTGATCGGCGCCGAGACGTTTTCGCGCCTCCTCGATTGGACCGACCGCACGACCTGCGTGCTGTTCGGCGACGGCGCCGGCGCGATCGTGCTGGAAGCCGTCGCGAGCGACGGGGCGCTCCGCTCGCCGGGCGTCATTTCCACCCAATTGCGCTCCGACGGGCGCCATCGCGCCAAGCTTTATGTCGACGGCGGCCCCTCGAGCACTGGGACGGTCGGGCATCTGCGCATGGAGGGCAAGGAAGTCTTCAAGCACGCCGTTGGCATGGTCACCGACGTCATCAAGGCTTGTTTCGCCGACGCCGGCGTCACCGCCGCCGACATCGATTGGTTCGTGCCGCATCAGGCCAACCGGCGCATCATCGACGCCTCGGCGGACAAGCTCGGTCTGCCGCACGAAAAGGTCGTCGTGACCGTCGACCGGCACGGCAACACCTCGGCCGCCTCGATCCCGCTGGCGCTGGACGTCGCGGTCAGGGACGGGCGCATCAAGAAGGGCGACCTCGTGATGATCGAGGCGATGGGCGGCGGCTTCACCTGGGGCGCGGCGCTGATCCGCTGGTGAAGGCGCGCGCGTCGCCGGCGCGACGAAGTGTGGAGGCGCGATGCTCGGCTTGGCGGCGATCGTGGAGTCGATCGAGCGATGCGGCTTGGCCGCGCGCGGCGCTATTGCGCTCGACGCAAGCGATCGGCCGGCGAATTTGGCGGGCGTCAACGCGATCGTCCTCGTCGGCGCCGCCGGAGCGCGGGGTTGGAGCGCCTTCGCCGACTCGCCCGAGGCGGCCGACGGCCGCCCCGATCCGCTCGATCGCTGGAGCCGGCGCGTGATCGACGCGCTCGCCCTCGCCCTGGGGGCGAGGGCGCTCTACCCCTTCGACGGGCCGCCCTATCTTCCGTTCCAGCGTTGGGCGATGCGCGCCGAAGCGGTGCACGTCTCGCCGCTCGGGATGCTGATCCATCCCGACTATGGCCTGTGGCACAGCTATCGCGGCGCGCTCGGCTTCGCCGATCCAATCGCCATTCCCGCCCTCGCGCCGCGAGCGAGCCCTTGCGAGGCCTGTCCGGCGCGCCCCTGCCTCAGCGCCTGTCCGGTCGGAGCCTTCGCCGCGGAGGGCTATGACGTCGCGGGCTGCGCCGCGCATTTGCGCAAAGAGGAGGGCCGCGCCTGCATGGACGGCGGCTGCCTGGCGCGCCGCGCCTGCCCGATCGGACGCGCGCACGCCTATGGCGAGGGGCGGATGCGGTTCCATATGCGCGCCTTTTTGAGGGGCAGGCCGATCGCTGCGTGAGCGCCGAAATGCGCCGCATAAGGCGGGCTAGCGAGCGTTAACCAGCGATTGACCCGTAGGCGTAATAGAGAGTCAACCCTTCTGGCGTAGGGTCGCGCCCGCTTGCCAGGAAACCGAAAGTCATGCCAATGAGCGGCTATCTGTCTAAGGCCCTAAACCGCTTCGCAACCAAAAATGTGAAAATAACAGGCGCTTCACCAACTCCGATAACATATTCATCATCCGCAGTTTGGATTGCTTGCCTTATCTCAACTGCATTTACAGTTCTGGTAACTCTTTTAACTGGCGGCCGCGTTGTGTGGGCTGGGTTTGTCCTGCCGATGGCAATCATCGCGACTCTCGCTGCGGTTCATTACGCAATCAGACTTCGAAACAAGACGCCTGAGTTAGAGTGCGCTCCCGGCGTCGTCGCCGCGATTTCTTGGAGCGGCCTGATGGTGTTGATTGCAACTTTCGCGGGGCTGCGCGCAGACAATCCGTTGATCGACAGCGCGCTCGCGCGCTCCGATTCATTGCTTGGCTTCAACGCGCCTTGGCTAATCGGCGTCATTTCCGGACATCCGACTGTTGCGGCAATGCTGAGCTTTTTGTACCACACCACAATTCCGGGGCTTCTCGCGACGGCGATCATTCTCTCATTTGGCAGATTGCGCCAACGTTCGTGGGACATCGCTTTCTCCTTCGTCTTTTGCTCAACAGTATGCGGCGCCATCTCGGTCATTTTTCCTGCCGAAGGCACATTCCCCTATTACAATATCGCCCCCGACATTATTGCCGGCCTGCCCAGGGGAGCAGGAACGTATTACATGCCCGTCTTCGAGTCGTTTCGCTCGGGGGTCTCCACGATGATCGACTTTGATCGATTGACTGGCGTCGTCACTTTTCCCTCTTTTCACGGAGCCACTGCTCTCATGACAGCTTTTGCGCTGCGGGACGTTCGTTGGGTGGCGCCTGTCGCATGGGCCTGGTGCATTCTTGTTCATATTTCAACAATTCCGATGGGTGGTCATTATGGAACGGATCTTTTTGTGGGCGGACTGCTCTGGGCCATTTCGGTCTGGTTTGCTGCATTGGCGACGACACGACTGCGCCCGGCGTGCGCCCCGCCTCAAGACGTCCATGCCTTTTCAGGGCTGGATGTTCAACCTGTTCGTGGCGAGGCCGAGTGAGCGCGCCTTTGGGGTCTGACGCACTCTCGATACAGGCCGTCGATGCTGCGCTGACGATTGACCGCGTCCCACCCGACGCCGAATCGCAATCGCCGCGATATCCTTAGTTTCCGTGAAAGCGTCGCTCGTCGCGCGCGCCCAATAGCGAGGCGCGTAAAGACCGGGGGAAGCGGCTTCGGATACGTTAGCGCGCCGGACGATCCCGGGGCGGCGTCATCGAGCGAACGCGGCGGATGTCGACAGGCTCGCGCGGCGCTTGTCTTCCCGCCCTCAATCCATGACCGCCGCGTGCGCCTCGTCCGTCGGGCCCTGCGCGGCGACCGGCGCCGCCTTGGTCGAGCGGATCAGCGCCAGCAACGGAAACGCGCTGAGCGAGACGAGGGTCATCAGCAGGAAATCGTTGGAATAGGCCATGATCGCCGCCTGCTGCGTGACGAGGCCGTCGAGCGCCGCGAGATTGCCGAGACTGCGGCCGGCGAGCCCCATCGCGTCGGGCAGGCGCATGGCGTCGTTGAACGGCGTGACATGCTCGACGAGTTGGCTGTGGAAGGTCGTGATCATGTTGGTCAACTGAGCGATCATGATGGAAATGCCGACCGACGAGCCGATGTTGCGGATCAGCGTCCATAGCGCCGCCCCCTCGGTGCGCAGCGCGCCCGGCAGCGTCGCGAACGCGATGGTGTTGAGAGGCACGAAAACGAATCCGAGGCCGACGCCTTGCGCGATCGAGTCGATGGCGATCGCGCGCGCGGAAACGTCCGTATTCCATCCGACCATCACCCAAAGGGAGCCCGTCGCAAGCGTCAGCCCGAAGAAGATCATGAGGCGCGCATCGTATTTGCCGAGCAGACGGCCGACGATCATCATCGCGAAAAACGTGCCGATGCCGCGCGTGCCCAGGAGATAGCCGCTGGAGAGGACGGGATAGCCTAGCAAGTTCTGGATGAACGGCGTCACCAGCGCCATCGTCGCCAGCAGGATGACGCCGATCAGGAACATGAAGATCAGGGCGATGGAGAAATTCCAGTCGCGGAAGATGCGCAGGGCGATGAACGGACGCGTCGAAGTCAGGGAATCGACGAGGAAGAAATAGAAGCCGACGACGGAAAGGATCGCTTCGATCACGATTTCGCTCGAATCGAACCAACCCTGCTCCTGTCCGCGGTCGAGCATCATTTGCAGCGCGCCGATGCCTAGGGACAGCGAAAGGAATCCGAACCAGGAGAACGGCGCGTCGCGGCGGATGGCGCTTTCTCTCATGAACACGGAAAGGCCGGCCACGGTCAGAATCCCGAACGGCAGATTGACGAAGAACACCCAGCGCCAGGAATAATACTCGGTGAGCCAGCCGCCGAGCGTCGGGCCCATGATCGGCCCGAGCATGACGCCCATGCCCCAGATCGCCATCGCTTGGCCGCGCTTGGCCGGCGGATAGGCGTCGAGCATCACCGCCTGACTGATCGGCACCAGCGCGGCGCCGAAAACGCCCTGCAACAGGCGAAAGGCGACCATCTGCTCGATGCTCTGGGCGATCCCGCAGAGCATCGAGGCGAGAGTGAAGCCGGCGGCGCAGACGATGAACAGCTTCTTGCGGCCGAAGCGCGACGCCATCCAACCGAGCGGCGAGGTCATGATCGCGGCGGCGACGATATAGGAGGTCAGCACCCAGTTGACCTGATCCTGCGTCGTCGACAACGAACCCTGCATGTAGGGCAGGGCGACGTTGGCGATGGTCATGTCGAGCGCCTGCATGATGGTCGCCATCATCACGCAGACCGTCAGCATGGCGCGCACGAAAGGCGCCATATCGTCGGTGGCCGGCTCGCTCATCGCGTTGGAGCGGCCTTGGCCGGCAGCACCGCGTCGAGCCAGGATTGCGCCCAGAGCGTGAGGTCGGTCCACAGTCCGCCGAACGAGCGCTTGCGGCCGGTGTCGATGGACAGGACCGCGCTCATGCCGGCGCGAAGGTTGGCGACGTCCTGATCGGCGTCGAAGGAGAAGCGCAGCGGCACGCGCTGCACCACCTTGACCCAGTTGCCGCTGGCGTTCTGTGGCGGCAAAATCGCGAATTGCGCGCCGGTTCCCGGCGCGATCGAGGAAATCTTGCCGCGCCATTCGCGTCCTGGGAACGTGTCGATCGTCACCGTCGCGGGCAGGCCGGCGCGCACGTAAGTGAGGTCCGATTCCTTCGGGTTGGCGTCGACCCAGAGCCCCGTGTCCGCGACCACGGCGAACACGGGTTGCCCGGCGGGCGCGACGCGGCCGAGTTCGATTTGATCGACCTGCGTCGCCACCCCGGCGATCGGCGCCGTCACGTTCGTGTTCTTCAAGTTGCGCTCGGCGTCCTCCAGCTGGGCCGTTGCCTGGATGTAGTCGGGAAAGGTCTCGATCGAGGCGTCGAGCCCGCCGCCGAGCTTGACCTTGGTCGATTCCTGCTGCTCGCGCACGAATTCGAGAATCTGCTTGGCCTGGACCAGAGCCGCGTTCGAAGTGTCGACTTCGGCCTGCGTGCCGGCGTGCGTTCTCACCAACGCCGCCTTGCGATCGTAGTCGGCCTGGCGCAGGTCGACGGCCTGCTGGCCCATCCTGATCTGGTCTTCGTTGCTCGCATAGGCGGCGCGCAGATTGGCGAACTCCACCCGCGCCGCCGCCAGACGCCCCCGCGCGAGCGCGAATGCGGTGCGGTAGGGCGCCGGGTCGACGTCGAACAGCGGATCGCCGACGGCGACGCGCTGCCCTTCGACGACATGCACGGCGACGATCGCGCCCGTGACTTGCGGGGTGATCAGCACTTTGTCGGCGCCGACATAGGCGTTGTCGGTCGAGACGTAGCGACCGCCGGCCACCCACCACAGGAGGCCGAGCGCGAGCGCCGCGAGCGGCAAGACGACAATCAGGAAAAAGCGAGCGCCGCCGCGTCGGCGCGGCGCCGGCGCCGACAGGGGCTCCGGGACGGAGGCGGTGGCCGGCTTCGTCGGAGCGGCCGGAGCGCTCGGCTCCGTCGAAGGGACCGGCGCCAGGGGCGGCGCGGCGGGAGTCGGGGCCCGACCCAGGGGCGTCGGCTCGACCGAGCGGTCGCGAGGGCTCATGGGGGCGTGCGACACGTTGCTACACTCCGCTGTTCAATTCGTTCTTGAGATTGGACTTGATGCGTTGCAGCCCGGCCGTGAGCGCGGCGATGGCCGCTTCGTCGAGACCGACCAGCGCGCGCGTCATCACCTCTTCGCTGAGGTCGCCGAGCTTTTCCAGCGTGGGCGCGGCCTCCTTGGTCAGGAAGAGCCGGTTGGCGCGTCGATCCGCCGCGTCGTCGCGCCGCTCGACGAGGCCCGACGCGGTCAGCTTGTCAATGAGGCGAGCTAAAGTGATCGGCGCGAGGTCGAGCGACTCCGCCAGTTGGCACTGTTTGACGCCTTGGGATCGCTGCAGGCGCGCCAATACCGCCCATTGCGCGCGCGTGGTGTTGTGTTCGCGCGCGCGTTGATCCGAATAGGTGCGCAACAAGCGCGCCGCATCGTGCAACGCGAAGGCAAGTTCACGGGCGGGGGTGAAAGGCGCCAAGGTCGATCTCGCTTATTATATGTCGCCTTATAATAAGCGAGAATTCGTCACGCAAGATGAATGCGGACGAGGTTAGGGAAAAATTATTAACGCGGCCTTATCCCGCCGCGCCGCGGCTGGCGACCGCGCGGAGCCGGCAAGATTTTCGCGACCGTGGAACACGAAATCCAAACGGTCCGTTCGGATTTCACATCGCCGTCAGCTGCCGCGATAGGTCGAATAGCTCCACGGCGTGACCACGAGCGGCACATGATAGTGCGCCTTCGCGTCGGCGATGGCGAAGCGGATGGGCACGATGTCGAGGAATGGCGGCTCGGCCGTCGCCGCGCCTTGCCCGCGAAAATACGCGCCGACGTGGAACGTGAGTTCGAACGCGCCGACGCGCGCCTGCGCGGGGCTGATGAGCGGGGCGTCGGTGCGCCCGTCGGCGTTGGTTCGCACGCTCGCGATCAGCGTTCGCGCGCCGTCCGCCGCGAGCGCGTGCAGTTCGATCGCAACGCCGCTCGCGGGTCGCCCACGCGTCGTGTCGAGAACATGGGTCGTCAGCCCGGCCATGCGAATTCCTCATCCATCTGGTCCGCATTTAGCCGATAATCTCCGCCTTTGGTAGGGCGCAATGCCACTTGACGGCCCTTAGTTATGCGTATCCCGCATGAGTGGGCCGCCTACGTCAGCATTGCCAATGGACAGGCTCCATGAGACATAAGCATCCGGAGAAAGCTGGCGAAAGCGGCGAGCGCAAGGCATAGGGAGGCTCCATGACCGACGACCCCAAGGGCGACGCCGCGGAGATGCGCGAATGGCTCGATGCGCTCGACTCGGTCGAGGCCTTCGAGGGGCTGGAGCGCGTCGACGAACTGCTCGACGCCGTCGTGACCTCGGCCCGCCGCAAGGGCGCGAAACTGCCGTTCGCGGCCAATACGGCTTATATCAACACGATCCGTCCCGAAGATCAGCCCGAGCATCCTGGCGTCCGCAAACTCGAACAGAAGATCCGGCGCTTCGTCAGGTGGAACGCGGCGGCGATCGTGCTCCGCGCCAACAAGGAATCCTCCGAACTCGGCGGCCATATCGCGAGCTTCCAGTCGGCGGCGACGCTCTACGACACCGGTTTCATGCATTTCTGGCGCGCCCCGGACGAGACGCATGGCGGCGATCTCGTCTATTTCCAGGGGCACTCTTCGCCCGGGATCTATGCGCGCGCCTTCCTCGAAGGGCGTCTCACCGAGGATCAGATCGTCAACTTTCGTCAGGAAGTGGGCGGCAAGGGGCTTTCGTCCTATCCCCATCCGTGGCTGATGCCCGACTTCTGGCAATTCCCCACGGTGTCGATGGGGCTCGGGCCGCTGATGGCGATCTATCAGGCCCGTTTCCTGCGCTATCTCAGCGGTCGCGGAATCGCCGACACGGCCGGGCGCAAGGTCTGGGCGTTCTGCGGCGACGGCGAAATGGACGAACCGGAATCGCTCGGCGCAATTTCGTTGGCTGGCCGCGAAAAGCTCGACAATCTCATCTTCGTCATCAACTGCAATCTGCAACGCCTCGACGGACCAGTGCGCGGCAACGGCAAGATCGTACAGGAGCTCGAGGCGGATTTCCGCGGCGCCGGTTGGAACGTCATCAAGTGTCTTTGGGGTTCGAACTGGGATCAGTTGCTGGCCAGGGACGGCGCGGGAAAATTGCGCCAACTGATGGAGGAATGCGTCGACGGCGAATATCAGGACTTCAAGTCCAAGGACGGCGCCTATATCCGCAAGAATTTCTTCGGCCGCTATCCCGAGACGGCCGCGATGGTGGCCGACTGGAGCGACGACAAGATCTGGTCGCTGACGCGCGGCGGCCATGATCCGATCAAGGTCTACGCCGCCTATAAAGCGGCCGCGGACCACAAGGGCCAGCCGACCGTCATTCTCGCCAAGACCGTCAAGGGCTACGGCATGGGCGAGGCGGGCGAGGGCCAGATGATCGCCCATCAGGCGAAGAAGATCGGCGACCAGGCGCTGAAGGGGTTTCGCGACCGCTTCCATATCCCGGTTTCCGACGAGGACATCGGCAAGGTTCCCTTCCTGCGCCTGCCCGAGGACAGCGCCGAGATGAAGTACCTGCGCGAGCGCCGCGCCGCGCTCGGCGGTTCGCTGCCGGCGCGCCGGCGCGTCAGCGCGCCGCTGGAAATCCCGCCGCTCGCCGCGTTCGACGCGCTGCTGAAACCGACGGCCGAGGGCCGCGAAATCTCCACCACGATGGCGTTCGTGCGCATTCTGACGACGCTGCTGCGCGACAAGGCGATCGGCTCGCGCATCGTGCCGATCGTGCCCGACGAAAGCCGCACCTTCGGCATGGAGGGCCTGTTCCGCCAGATCGGCATTTTCAGCCAGGTCGGCCAGCTCTACCGCCCGCAGGACGCCGACCAGCTGATGTACTACCGGGAAGACCCCAAGGGTCAGATCCTGCAGGAAGGCATCAACGAGCCCGGCGCCATGGCCTCCTTCATCGCCGCGGCGACCTCCTATTCGACCTCGAACACGCCGATGATCCCTTTCTACATCTACTATTCGATGTTCGGATTTCAGCGCGTCGGCGACCTCGCCTGGGCGGCCGGGGACATGCGCGCGCGCGGGTTTCTGATCGGCGGCACCTCCGGGCGGACCACCCTCAACGGCGAAGGGCTGCAGCACGAGGACGGCCATAGCCATGTGCTCGCCTCGACCATTCCCAATTGCATCGGCTACGACCCGACCTACGCCTACGAGCTGGCGGTCATCATCCAGGCCGGCCTGAAGCGCATGTATGGGGATAACGAGGACGTCTACTATTACATTACCACGCTCAACGAGAATTATCCCCATCCCGGCATGCCCGAAGGCGTCGAGGAGGGGATTCTCAAGGGCATGTACAGGTTGCGCGTCGTCGAGGCGGAGAAATCCGGCCCGCGCGTGCGCCTGCTCGGCTCGGGCGCGATCCTGCGCGAGGTCGAGGCGGGGGCCGAACTGCTCGCCAAGGACTTTGGCGTTTCGAGCGAAATCTGGAGCGTGACGAGCTTCACCGAGTTGCGCCGCGACGGGCTGGAGGCCGAGCGCTGGTCGATGCTGCATCCCGAAGAGCCGCCGCGGCTATCCTATGTCGAGCAGGTCTTGCGCAAGGGCGTGGGGCCAGTCGTCGCCGCCACGGATTACGTGAAGTCGATTCCCGACGGCATCAGGCCGTTCGTCCCCGCCCGCTACAAGGCGCTCGGCACCGACGGATTCGGCCGCTCGGATTACCGGCGCCGGCTGCGCTCGTTCTTCGAAGTCGATCGCTATCACGTCGCGCTGGCGGGCTTGAAGGCCCTCGCCGACGATCAACTGCTGCCGTCCAAGCGCGTTTCCGAGGCGATCGCGCTTTACAAGATCGATCCGCAAAGAGCGAGCCCCGCGCGGAGCTGAAACGCTTCGCGTTTCCCCTGGAATTGACCTGGCACGCGCGAAGGAGAAGCGCCCGTGGCGAAAATCGAAGTCAAAGTACCCGACATCGGCGACTTCAAGAACGTGCCGATCATAGAAATCCTGGTCAAGCCAGGGGATTCGGTGACGGCCGAGCAGCCCCTGCTGACCCTCGAATCCGACAAGGCGACCCTCGACGTTCCCGCGCCCGCGTCGGGCGTCGTCGGCGAAATCATCGCCAAAATCGGCGATAAGGTCTCGATGGGAACGGCGCTGTTGACGCTGGACGAGGCGGGCGCCGCGCCGGCGGCCGCGAGCGCCTCGCCGGTCGCCGTCCCGCCCGCGCCGGCGCCCTCGGCGCCCGCGCCCGCCAAGGCGAGCCCGGCCTTGGCGGATTTCTCCGGCGTCAACGCCGGTCCGGCGGCGCGGCGGCTCGCGCGCGAACTCGACGTCGATCTGACGACGCTCAGCGGCTCCGGCGAAAAGGGCCGCATCACCCGCGACGACGTGAAGGCGGCCTTTGGCGGCGGCGGATCGCGCGGCGGCGCGGCCCTGCCGGAGATTCCCATCGTCGATTTCGCCAAATTCGGCCCGGTGGAGAGCGTGCCGCTGTCGCGCATCAAGCGTATTTCGGGCCCGCGCCTCCACGCCTCCTGGGTCAATGTTCCCCATGTCACGCATTGCGACGAAGCGGATGTCACCGACCTCGACGCTTTCCGCAAAACGCTCGACGACGAGGCCAAGGCCGACAAGAAGGCGCCCTATCGCGTTTCCCTGCTGCCGCTGTTGATGAAGGCTTCGGTCGCCTCGCTGAAGGCCTTTCCGACTTTCAATTCCGCTTTAGCCCCGGCTAAGGACGCTTTGATTTATCGTAACTATTGGCATATCGGCGTCGCGGTCGACACGCCCGAGGGGCTCGTGGTCGCCGTCGTCAGGGACGTCGACCGGAAGGGCGTCGTCGAACTGGCGCGCGAACTGGGGGCGCTGTCGGCCAAGGCGCGCGAGGGCAAGCTTTCGCCCGCCGAAATGCAGGGCGCGAGCTTCACCGTCTCTTCGCTCGGCGGCATCGGCGGCACGGCGTTCACGCCGATCGTCAACGCGCCGGAAGTCGCGATCCTCGGCGTCGTGCGCTCGAAAATGGCGCCGGTCTGGGACGGCAAAGCTTTTCAGCCTCGGCTGATGCTGCCGCTTTGCCTGTCCTACGATCACCGCGTGATCGACGGCGCCGCCGCTGCGCGCTTCATGCGCCATCTCTCGGGCGTGATCGAGGACATGCGGCGCGTGCTGCTCTAGGCGACAGAAGGCCAATCGGGCGGCAGGCGGATTTGACGAAGTTTCCGATCGACGAAGGAGCGCGGGTCCATGGCGGGTGAAATCAGGCTTCCCGATATCGGCGACTTCAAGGACGTGCCGATCATCGAAGTGCTCATCAAGCCGGGGCAGTCCGTCGCCAAGGAGGAGGTCATTCTGACGCTCGAAAGCGACAAGGCGACGCTCGAAGTGCCCGCGCCGGAAGCCGGCGTCATCGGCGAGGTGAAGGTCAAGGTCGGCGACAAAGTGAGTCAGGGCGCGCTGCTGGCGCTGTACGCGGAAGGCGGCGCGGCGGCCCAGGCGGCTCCGGCCGTCGAGAAGCCGGCGACGCCCGCCGCGGCGGCGAAAGTCGACTTCGAATGCGACGTCGTCGTTCTCGGCGCGGGGCCGGGCGGCTACACCGCCGCCTTCCGCGCCGCCGATCTCGGGAAGAACGTCGTTCTGGTCGATCGACGGCCGACTCTGGGCGGCGTCTGCCTCAACGTCGGGTGCATACCGTCCAAGGCCTTGTTGCACGCGGCTAAAGTGATCGACGAGGCGTCGGAAATATCCAAGCACGGCGTCGCCTTCGGTCCGCCGCGCATCGACCTCGACGCTTTGCGCGCCTGGAAGGAGGGCGTCGTCAAGCGCCTGACGACGGGGCTGACGGGCCTGGCGCGCCAGCGCAAGGTGACCGTCGTTTCCGGCGAGGGCGCGTTCACGTCCCCCCATACGCTCGCCGTCGCGACCGCCGACGGCCAGCGCGTGATCCGTTTCATCTCGGCGATCATCGCGGCCGGTTCGGAGCCGGCGGCGCCGGGCTTCATCCCGCGCGATCCGCGCGTCTGGGACTCGACCGGCGCCCTCGAGCTGCAATCCATACCGAAGCGGCTGCTGATTCTCGGCGGCGGCGTCATCGGGCTGGAGATGGCGACGGTCTATGACGCGCTCGGCTCGAAGATCACCGTCATCGAACTGATGGACCAGTTGATGCCGGGCGCCGATCGCGACATCGTCGCGCCTTTCGCCAAGCGCGTCGAGAAGCGCTACGAGAAGATCCTGCTCGAGACCAAGGTGACGGCGGTCGAGGCCCGGCCCGACGGCTTGCACGTCGCCTTCGAGGGCAAAGGCGGCGCGGGAAACGACGTCTTCGACGCGATGCTGGTCTCGGTGGGGCGCCGGCCCAACGGCGCCGCGATCGGCGCCGCGCTCGCGGGGGTCGATGTCGACGCGCGCGGCTACATCGCGGTCGACAAGCAGATGCGCACCAACGTCCCCCATATTTTCGCGATCGGCGACATCGTGGGGCAGCCGATGCTGGCCCACAAGGCGTCGCACGAGGGCAAGGTCGCGGCCGAGGCGGCGAGCGGCCGCAGTAGCGCTTTCGACGCCAAGGCGATCCCGGCGGTCGCCTATACCGATCCGGAAGTCGCCTGGGTCGGCGTCACCGAGAGCGAGGCCAAGGGGAAGGGGCTCGCCTTCGGCAAGGCGGTTTTCCCCTGGGCGGCGAGCGGGCGCTCGCTGTCGTTAGGGCGCGACGAGGGCCTGACCAAGACGCTGTGGGACGAGCAAAGCGGCCGGCTGATCGGCTGCGGCATCGTCGGTCCGAACGCCGGCGACCTCATCGCCGAAGCGGCGCTGGCGATCGAAATGGGCTGCGACGCGGAAGACATCGGCCTGACCGTTCACCCGCATCCCACGCTGTCCGAGACCTTCGCGATGTCGGCCGAGGCCTTCGCGGGGACGCTGACCGACCTTTATTTGCCGAAGAAGAAATAGCCGCGGGCTTTCGAACTCACGCCGCGGCCGTTTCCGTCACGAGAACCAGCCGTGCGTGAGAGGCATGGGCGAGAAAGCCCGGAACGGCTTCGGCGGGCATGTCCTTGCCGAAATAATAGCCTTGCATCATCGAGCCGCCGAGCCCGCGCAGGATCTGCGCCTGCTCTTTCGTTTCCATGCCCTCGATGACGCACGCCAGCTTCAGGTTCCGGCAGAGGTCGATGACGGCCTTGACGATGTCGCGGCAGGCGGCTTGCGTCTCGATGTCCTTGATGAAGCTGCGGTCGATCTTGATCTTGTCCAGGGGAAGGCGATGAACATAGCTCAAGCTCGAATAGCCGGTGCCGAAGTCGTCGAGCGAGATGTTCAGTCCGAGCGCCTTCAGCGCCTTCAGGCATTCGCAACCCTTGTCGAAATCGCGCATCAGGGCTGTCTCGGTGACTTCGAGGTCGATGCGCTCGGGGGGAACGCCGCTCTTTTCGATGATGGAGATGATCTTCGCGATCGCTTCGGACGAGCCGATGTCGCGGACCGAAAGATTGAAGGAAACCCGGATGTCGTCCGGCCAAGTCCTGGCGTAGGCGAGCGCTTTGCGCAGCAGGATTTGCGTGAGATGCGTGATGAAGTCGGTGCGTTCCGCGACGCGCACGAAGATATTCGGAGGAACGCGGCCGAGTTCCGGGCTGTCCCAGCGCGCGAGCGCTTCGAAGGCGACGGCCTGGCCGCGCGTGACATCGAAAATAGGCTGGAAGTTGAGGGAGAGCTCCTTTTCCAGATCCGCGTTGCGCAGGCACCTCTCGACCGATGCGAATTGCCGGATTTGGAGTTCGTGTTCCCTGGAGAAGATTACGGGGCGCCCGCGAACATGTTGCTTGGCGTGATAGAGCGCATAGTCGGCGCGTTCGAACAGCGACCCCGCCGTCTGGCCGGCCTCGGGAAAAGTGGCGAAGCCGATCGAACCGGCGATCTCCACGGTGACGTCCGAGAGCAGAAACGGCGCCTGAAGGGCCGAGCAAATGCGCTCGCCGTAGGCGCTGATTTGCGCGTCGCTCAGGTCGCCGTCGACGAGGATGCCGAATTCGTCGCCGCCCAGACGCGCGAGCAAGACGGTTTCGTCGGAGATCTCCCTCAGCCTGCGCCCGGTCTCGACCAGGACTTGATCCCCGGCGACATGGCCATAAACGTCGTTCACGGGCTTGAAGCCGTCGAGATCGATGACGCCGACGACGAAGCGCTTTTGCCGCTGCGAGGCGACGCGAAGCATTTCCTTCAGGTTGGCGAAAAACTGACGCCGGTTCGGCAGATCGGTGAGCGCGTCGAGATTGGCGAGGCGGGAGTTCTCTTCAGCGAGGCGAAGGGTCTCCAAATGCTTCTGGGCGAGCTCTTTTTGAAAATCAATCATGCTGGCGAAGTCGCGCGAATGCGCCAGCAGGATGTGGATGATCCCGATCGAGACCAGCGCCAGATTGAACGCCATCGCGACGAAGGCCGGCCGACCGGTCCAAACGAGAAACGCGATGGACGGCAGAATGCCCACAATCGTCAACATCAGGGCGGCCGGACGAAAATGGATCAGGCAGAAGACGGAGCCGATCACGGTGATGGCGAGGAAAAACGCGACCTGACCTTGGGCGTAGGCGTCCCCGTAGGGATAGAGCGCGACGCCCCAGGCGAGGAACAGCAGGGTCACCACTCCGGACAGCGCAACGGTGATCTTGAGGCGGCGCACGGCGTGGGCGGTGGTCAACGTCCGTGTTCCCGTCCACATCCACACGGATATTCGCGCCACGCACAACAGGGCGAGCAATCCGGAACAGACTACGGTCAAAATGCGCGGCGCCGTTTCGAGATGCGTGTAGGAAAGCGCGACGACGTTGACCAGGAGCATGAAATAGAGCAGGGGCGCCTGGCTCGCGAACACGCGCAGTTGCGATTGCACCAGCTCCGGATTGTCGGACCGAATCTGGAACAACGCTCGAATATTTCGCGCTGAAATCATGTTCGCGGACCTTCGCGCCCTCGGCTGGGAAGCTCGACGCGAGCATGGGCCGCGGGCGCGCTAAGACGACGCGCGCCGGCTGATGAACTCCCACGACGCAAAGAGCGCCTGGCGAATGGCAGGTTGTCGGGAGAACATGCCGGATTTCGCGCCGGCTCGACAGAAGGCGTCATGCCCCTCGACGTCGATCGAGGCTCGACGCGAGGCTGTCTTTCCCTATGTTGCGGGGGGACCATCTAAGAAAGTGTTTATTTTTAGTGACGATGTCGAACGTCGCCTCGCCGCGCGGGAACGTCGGCCCGAAGAAGGTTAAGGCAAGGGATGAATCGGGCGAGGCGATCAGCAGGAGCGCGAATCGCGCCACGGCGTTTCATCGCCGGAGCGAGCCGCGCCCCTCAGATCGAACGGCGCTCGCTCACGCGAGACAGCGCCGCGGGCCGCGCCTTCTCGCGCCAATCCTCGGCGATGCGCGGGCCGCTGGCGTCCTCGCCGAGCAGGATCGGCGGAGAGAAGTAGTATCCCTGCGCGACGCGGATGCCCGTGCGGTCGCGCAGATAAGCGAGCTCCTCCGCGGTTTCGACGCCTTCGACGATCACTTTCGTGCTCAACGCTTCGCCGATCGACTCGATCGCCCTGAGCAGGCCCTGGTTTCTCGGCCTTTCCTGGATCGCCGTGATGAACGAGCGGTCGACCTTGATCTCGTCCGCGGTGATTTCGGCGAGCGTGGACAGCGAGGAATAGCCGACGCCGAAATCGTCGATCGAGATCTTCGCGCCGACCTCGCGCAACATCGGCGCGACCTGCAATTGGAATTGACTGGCGAGCAGGAACGCTTCCTCGGTGAGTTCGATCATGAAGCGGTGAGCATGGCCGCTGGCCGCGAGGCGGTCGGCGAATGCGCGCATGAAGGCGGCGTCGCCGGCCTGTTGGGCGGCGATGTTGAACCCGAGCCGCAGATGCGGACCGAACGCCGCGTCGATGGCCTCGAGCGAGGCCAGGGTTTCCTCGAAGACGAGGCGAGTCATTTCGTTCATCAACCCGGCGTTCAGGGCGAAGGCGATCGAGTCGCCCGGAGCGCGCGCCGCTCCGCTCTCGTCCCGCCAGCGCATGAGGACTTCCAGTCCGTCGAGTTCTCCCGAGCGGAAGTCGACCTTCGGCTGCAACGCGCAGAGGAAGCGCCGATCGCGGACGGCCAGGCGAAGAGTTTGCTCGAGCCGCGCGCGTTCCTGCGCGCGAAGGGCGAGGGCGGGCTCGTAGACGCGGGTTTGGCCCTTGGAGCGCCGCTTGGCCTGCGCCAGCGCCGCGTCCGCCTTGAAAATCAGGCCCTCCACGGTTCCGTCGTGCAGGGGAAACAAGCTGAAGCCGGCCGAGGCGGAGATCAGGATTTCGAGATCGTCGACATAGAAGGGATCCTTGAAACGCGAGAGAATGCGGTCGATCTTCGCCCTGACGTCGTCGGCGTTTCCTAACTTGGCGATCAGCAGGGAAAACTCGTCGCCGCCCGTTCTGGCCGCCAAGTCGCCGTCGCCGAGTTGGGCGGCGATCCGCTGGGCGGCCTGCGACAGCAGCGCGTCGCCGACCGCGCGGCCGTAGAACTCGTTGATGGCGTCGAACTGATCGAAGCCGACGACCGCGACCGCGAAGTCCGGGTTTTCCCCAGCCGATCGAATGGATTGTCCGAGCGCTTCTTCGAACAAGCCGCGATTGGGCAATTGCGTGAGGTCGTCGAAATAGGCGCGCCGGAAGAGTTCGTCCTGCAAGCGGCGCTGATCGTCGATGTCGGTGGCGGCGCTGACGCGGTAAGCGCGTCCTTCAACGCTGAATTCACGGCGCTGGATCAACACGGCGCGACCGTCGAGGACCGCCTCCTCGCGCTCGGCGCCGGCGGGCGTTTGGGCGCGCCCGGCCGCCGCCGGGTTGGCGAACACCCGATCGCCGCCGCCGCGCGCGAACACTTCGATCGCGATCGGCAAGGCCGCCAGCGCGGCGCGCAACACTGTCAATCGGAGTTCGGGCGGGCCGGCGCCATCCTCGTTCGCATTCGGCATCGGCAACTCCCGTAATCGCCGGCCTGACGGCGAGGACCCGTTCAACGCTTGAGGATTTGCGCGCGGATCTGATCGATGCGACTGGCCACGGACGACGAGGCGTTCGGTTTGGCCGCGCCGTCCGCTTCGGCGCCTGGGTCTTCGCCGGCCGAATTCTTCGCGCCCGCCGCGCCGCGCCAGCGCTCGACCACCGCCTTGACGAACGCGCGTTCGTCGCCCGGCGCGCCGCGCGGGCCGGCATGTTGGAAGGTTTCGCTGCGCGGAACGCGATCGGCGGGGAGCGACTTGAACTTCAATCGCGTCGGCAGGGGAAAGCCTTCGCCGAAGCCGACCAGTTCCCGCGTTCCCAGCGAGGGAACGAAGGCGACGAGATTGGCCGCCGCGTCCGTCACCGCGGACCGCAGCAGCGCCTGATCCCGGTCGTTGGCCATGCGCATGGCGAATAGCGTGCTGCATTGGGCGATGATCGTGGGATCGAGCTCGGCCGGACGCTGGGTGACCAAGCCGAGGCAGACGCCATACTTGCGCCCCTCCTTGGCGATGCGCAGCAGGGCGCGGCGGGTCGGAGCGAAACCGACCGAGCGATCGGCCGCCGCGTAGCGATGCGCCTCCTCGCACACGAACAGCATCGGCATCGCCCCGTCGCTCCATAGGCCGAAATCGAAGGCGAGCCGGCAAAGGACGCTGACCACCGCGTCGACGACCTCCACGGGAAGTCCGGCGACCTGCAGAACGGTCATCGGTTGGCCGCTCGGCTCCAGACGAAAGAGGTAGCTGAGGATGTCGCTCATCGTGTCGCCGCCGACATTCGCGTTCTCGAACATGAAGGCGTAGCGCGAGTCGTTGCGCAGGCCTTCGATGCGCGTCAGCAAGTGGTGATGGCGCATGCGCGAGGCGCGATTCTCCAGTTTGCCCATGCGCTCATCGATCAGCGCGACGAGATCCTGCATCATGTAGGGAACCGGCGTGTCGACGGTGTAGCCGGCGCTTCTCGGATCGATCCTGCGCAAGGTCGCGCGCTCGATCGAGGTGCGATGCGCTTGGTAGAGGCTCTTGGCGATCGGGATTTGCTCGGCGAGAATGTCGACTTCCTCTTCGATGCCGGGCCGTCCGTAGTACAGCGCGTCGACGAATTCTTCGAAATTGAACAACCAGAACGGCAGCTTCAGGGCCGCGGCGTTGACGATGTTGGCGCGCGAACCGAAGCAGCGCCCGTATTCGTTATGGCCGTCGAGCAGGAAAATGCGCAGGTCCGGCCGCAGGTCGAGGATTTCGTTGAGGATCACCGCCACGCCGCTCGACTTTCCGACGCCCGTCGATCCGAGAACGGCGAAATGTTTGCTCAGGAGGTTGTCGATGTCGACGCAGGCGGCGATCGAATCGTCGTTGTGCAGGGCGCCGATGTTGATCGCGCTCGCGCTCGAGGCCTTGTAGACGATCCGCAATTCGTCGCGCCCGATGATCCGCGCGGCGTCGCCGATCGCGGGATAGGTCGATACGCCACGCGAAAAGCGCTCGGCGCCAAGGTCGTCGATCACGATCTCGCCCATCATATCGACGCGCGCCACGGCGCCGAATCGTTTGTCGCCGCCGCCTTCGTCGTTGCTCGCGACTTCGGTGACCACGCCGATCAAACGATGGCGTCCCGCCGCGATGGCGAGGAACGCGCCGACGGTGGCGCGCAATTGCTCGTTGAGCGCGGGCGCCGGCAGGCCTATGCACGCTTCCGAGCCGCGCACGCTCAGCACCGTGCCGAGCGTCGTCGCCTCGACCGGCGAGTCCGCGGAAAACTCGAACGATGAATTGCTCACGGTCGCCGTCTCTTTCCCACTGGCCGTTTGTCGAAATGTTTGACAAATTATTGCTTTAAGACCTTTCGAGGGGGTTAAATCGGCCGGCGCAAGGCGCGCCGCGCGCTTGGCGAGGCGAAACGCTGGGGATGGCGACCATCGAACTTGGATTCCATGGAAAATCCTGACTTGTTGGCCGTGGCGCGCGCCGGCAAAAGCGACCTGGCGTCGCGGCGCGCGCCGATGAGCGCGGGAGGCGGCGCGATGAGGCTTTTCTGCTTCGGTCTCGGCTATAGCGCGCGGCGCATCATCGCCCGGGGCGAAAGCCTCGAGGCGAGCGGCACGACACGCGGCGCCGAGGCCGCGAGCGCCCTGCGGCGCGACGGCGTCGCGGCTTTCGCGTTCGATGGCGCGCGCGGCGACGAAGCGCTTCTTCCCGCTCTCGCGCGCGCGCAGGTCCTGCTCGTCTGCGCGCCGCCCGGCGAGGGCGGCGATCCCGCACTCGCGCATTTCCAGCGCGATATCGCCGCCGCGCCGGGCCTCGCGCGCGTGGTCTATCTCTCGAGCGTCGGCGTCTATGGCGATCGCGGCGGCGCCTGGGTCGACGAGGCGAGCCCGCCCTCGCCGAGCTCGCCGCGCAGCTGGCGGCGGCTCGACGCGGAGGGCCAATGGCGCGCGTTCGGCGAGGGGAGGGGCGTCCCGGTCGACATCCTTCGGCTCGCGGGCATTTACGGGCCCGGCCGCAATGCGCTCGTCAATTTGCGCGCGGGCGCGGTGCGGCGCGTCGTCAAGCCGGGCCAGACGTTCAACCGCATCCATGTCGACGACATCGCCGAAGTCGCTCTGCGCCTCATCGCGGCCGGCGGGGCAGGCGGGATCTGGAACGTCGCCGACGAGGAGCCCGCTCCGCCGCAGGACGTCGTCGCCTTCGCCGCGACGCTCCTCGGCATCGCGCCGCCGCCCGAGGAAGCCTTCGAGACCGCGCCGCTTTCGCCGATGGCGCGCAGTTTCTACGACGAAAACCGGCGCGTCTCGGTCGAGAAGCTGCGGCGCGAACTCGGTTACCGCTGGCTTTATCCGACCTATCGCGAGGGCCTCAGCGCGCTCGCCGCGGCGGGGGATGGGCGGGAAGGCGAGAACCGGGCGTAACGCGAATCGCCGCCGTCAAGGTTTCGTGTCGTCCTGGGCGGGAATCAGGAAACCGGAATTGGGTTCGATCCAGGCGAGACGGTCGTGGACCGCTTTCACGCCGGGCGTGTTCTCGGCGATCACCCGCAGGCCTTCGCGCAGGCGCTCGTCGGTGACGGCGCCGCCGAACGTGACTTCGCCGTCCTTCGCCGAGACGTGGATCGAGGCGCGCGGCGTCCAGCCCTGAGAATCGATTTCGGCCTGGATCGCGGCGCATATTTCATCGTCCGTCTTCGGCGCGGCGTCGCGCGGCAGGGCGGAATACAGTTTCTTCAACAGGTCGGAGCGGGAGACGACGCCGACGACGCTGCCGCCGCTCACGACGGGCAGACGCTTGACGCGACGCCGGATCATCAGATCGACGGCTTCGGAGAGATCGGCGTCCTCGGCGATCGAGATGATGTCCTTGGTCATGACTTCCGAGACCTTGCGGCCGTGAGAATGGGCGTAGGAATGCGCGAGCCGGCCGCCGCTCAGCAGCGATTCGAGCCAACGCGGGCGGCGCCCTTCCGTGCCCAGTTCGCCGCGCCGTAACAGGTCCCCTTCGCTCAGGACGCCGACCAGCGCCTTGTGCTCGTCGAAGACGAAGAGCGCGCTGATCCCGGATCGCAGCATGGTTTCGAGCGCTTCGGAGAGACTGGCCGTCTCCGGCACGCCGATCACCCCTCGCGTCATCGCATCTTGCACGCGCATCGCATTGTCCTCTTCGGCGCGACCTCGCGCCCCGTCCTCTCTACTTCGCGCAGAGGGCGAGGACGTTGATGTCGCGCAATCCCGGCGCCTTCGCGTACTAGAGTCGCGTCGCCCGGCCCTGTATAGCCTGTCGATCGCGGCGTTGCGAACTGGGGCCTTCGAGGGCCGAGGCGGGGTCATGGCCAATCCGATCGTCGTCGAAGTCACGCGCGGCCCGCTCGTCGAGTCGCGCCATCGCGGCGCCGGCGCGGTCGTCGACTCGGGCGGCGCCTTGGTCTTCTCGTTCGGCGACGTCGAGCGTCCGGTCTATCCGCGCTCCGCGGTCAAGGCGTTTCAGGCCTTGCCGCTGGTCGAGAGCGGCGCGGCGGACAGACTCGGGCTCAGCGAAGCGGAAATCGCGCTCGCCTGCGCCTCGCATTCGGGCGAGGCGGCGCATGCGGCGGGCGCGGCGGCGATGCTGGGCAAAGCCGGCGCCGACGCGAGCGCGCTCGCCTGCGGCGCCCATTGGCCGCTCGGGGAAAAGGCGGCGCGCGCGCTCGCGCGTTCCGGCGCGGAGCCTTCCGCGTTGCACAACAATTGCTCCGGCAAGCACGCCGGCTTCATCTGCCTGGCCTGCGCGAGCGGCTGGGATTCCAGGGGCTACGAAGCGCCGAGCCATCCCGTGCAGCGCGCGGCGAAGGCGGCGATCGAGGAGCTCACCGGCGCCGCGCTCGGCGCCGACGTCTGCGGCCTCGACGGCTGCTCGATCCCCACTTACGCCGTTCCCTTGCGCGCGCTGGCGCTCGGCTTCGCGCGCTTCGCGAGCGGAGAGGGGCTGACGCCCGCGCGCCAGCGGGCCGCCCGGCGCATCCGCGAGGCCGTCGCCGCCCATCCCCTGATGGTCGCGGGAGAGGGGCGGTTCGACACCGACGTGATGAGCCTCCTCGGAGCGCGCGCGTTCACCAAGACCGGCGCCGAAGGCGTCTTTTGCGCCGCTCTGCCCGAAGCCGGCCTCGGCCTCGCCGTCAAGGCCGACGACGGCGCGACGCGCGCGGCGCAAGTCATGATCGCCGCGCTGATCGCGAAGTTCCTGCCGATGAGCGACGCCGAGCGCGGACGCTTCGAGACGTTCGCCTCGCCGACGCTGCGCAACTGGAACGGCCTCGAAGTCGGGGGAATGCGGGCGGCAGGGGCGCTGGGGTAGGGCGAGGGCGGAAAGCCCGTCCGTCGATGTCGGCGCATAGCCGTAAATCATGCGCCGATCCCGCGCCGGATTTTTGCGCCGGAAAGGCCCGATGAGATCAAAGCTCCAATTTTGGCGCGAAAGTCTTGATATCCGCGCGCCGAGCGGGCTCGGCTATCTCGCGCGGCGATGTCCGTTGCCGGGGGTTCGCCGCCGCGCCGACAAGACGAATCGGCGAGCGTCTTGACGACCCGTTCGAGACATTCCGCGAAGGGGCCGCCAAGCCTCTATCAAGTCGTCACGGCGCGGAATAAGCTCGCCGTGACGGCGGTCATGGGCTTGGGTCGACCGCGGCGTTATTGTTGCAAACCGAGCCCGCGGCGCTGGCGCCGACGCGGCGAGGGAATGAGGCGCGGGGCGTTCATCATGCTTGTGGGCGGCGCGGCGGCCGGGCGTCCGCTCGGCGGAAGCCGACGCCCTTGTTTCGCCAGTTCAATAATTTCGTCCGATAACCCATCGGGAAAAACTGGAGGCGTTCAATGGTGTCGTTGCGCAGCTTGCCGATCGCTTTTCGCGCCCTCTTCAGCAGTTTCCTTATTTTGATTGGCGTCGGATACCTGATGGCGCTGTCGTACATGTACCTGGTCGTGATCGAGCCTCATCAACAGATGGGGGAGAGCTTGGTGGCGGGCATCAGCGACGAATATCATGGGTCGCCGAACGGACAAACCTTGCTCGAGTCGGCGCTGATGGGGCCGATGGCCAGCCATATATCGGTTGCCGATCGCGCCAGCGTTCTGCAATGGGTGCATGATGGCGCGAAAGCTCAGGACTATCCGCAAGTGGCGCCGATCTTCGCCGAGGACTGCGTCGGCTGCCATATGGCCGACGCCCTGTCGATCCCGCCTCTCACGAGCTTCGGGGCCGTGCAAAAAGTGGCGAAGACGGACACGGGAACGAGCATCGCCGATTTGGCCGAGGTTTCTCATATTCACCTGTTCGGCATCAGCATCATATTCCTGCTGACCGGAGCGATTTTCGCCTTGAGCGAAACGCCGATCTGGGCGCGCGTGACGCTCGTCGTCATTCCCTACCTGAGCATCCTGATGGATATAGGCTCTTGGTGGTTCACCAAATATGTCGATCCCGCGTTCTTCGCCTACGTTGTCGTCGCCGGTGGAGCGTGCATGGGCCTGGCGCTGGCCGGCCAGATTGTTATCGCGTTATGGGAAATGTGGATCGAACCTCTCAAGACGGCGCGACGTTCCCCATGAGTCGCCCCGATAGGGGCTAGGAAAGGAAAAGCTGTTCGCGGAATAGCGACTTCTCGCATTGCGCACTGTTCTTGTCGGCCTCGTGAAAACGGTTCCGGCTGACGGATGATCGACCGTGGGAAGCGCGCGTTGGCGAAATCAGACGTTTCATGGGCGTCATCTTGCTGGGTGGAGGCGGCTTCTTGCGGCGCGTCGTCGTTCGTTTCGCCGCGCCCGTCGCGAATGCCCCGGCGCTTCGCCTCGCCTACAGCCCCATCGCTTCACCGTGCCGGGCGATGTCGAGGCGTTCGCGTTCCTGCATCGCCGTCGACCGCACGCCGCCGCCGAAGCCGCGCCGCGCGCGGTCAGTGATGACGAGCCGAATCTTGGCGAGGGAGCGGCCCGGCTGTCCGCGCTATAGTTTCACTTCGCTGATCTGAAGGGTCGGCTCGATGTTGGTGAAATTGGGAACGTCCGCCATCAGTTCCGCGCCATGGGAACCCAGCGCCGACTGAACGTCGGCGACGCCGTCGAACAGGAGATGGCCGAGGGCGACGAAGGGGGCCGGCGAATTTGGCGCGCCGCCGGCGATGCCCTGCTCCACGGACACGCCTTTCAGCGCGGCGCCCAGCGTTTGTCGAACCAACGGCATATGCTTGGTCAGATAGTAGTTCATGTCGAACTTAGCGCCGTCCTTGTGCGGATAAAGCACGCTGACCTTGACCATCGTCGTTCCTCCCATAGTTTGGCCGTGAAGAAGCATCGTTTGGTAAATTGATACCATGACTCGTGAATTCGAGTCCCGGTCATTCGCCGACCGCCCGGCGCTTCCCCACCCCTACAGCCCCATCGCTTCGCCGTGCAGAGCGACGTCGAGGCCTTCGCGTTCCTGCTCGGCGCTGACGCGCAGGCCGATGAAGGCGTCGACGATCTTCAGCGAGATCCAGGTGCCCACCGCGCACCACAGGATCGTTACGCCGACGCCGATCGCCTGGGCGAGGAATTGCCTGGGGTTTCCCTCGAGCAGCCCCGATATGCCAGGTTCGCCGCCGGCCGCGCTCACCGAAGCGGTGGCGAACACGCCGGCGAGCAGGGTGCCGAGAATCCCGCCGACGCCGTGCACGCCGAACACGTCGAGCGAATCGTCGTAGCGGAGCCGTTGCTTCAGCGCGGTGCTCGCCCAATAGCAGATTCCGCCCGCCAGGGCGCCGATGACGACGCCCTGCCAGGGCAGGACGTAGCCCGAGGCGGGGGTGATCGTGCCGAGGCCCGCGACCGCGCCGGAAATCAGTCCGAGCACGGAGGGCTTGCCGCGCGCCGCCCATTCGAGCGCGCTCCACACCAGCGCGCCGGCGCAAGCCGACAGGTGCGTCGCGACGATGGCGAACACGGCGCGCGATCCCGCGCCCAGCGCCGAGCCGCCGTTGAAGCCGAACCAGCCGACCCACAAGAGGCCGGCGCCGACGACGGCGAGGGAGAGATCGGACGGCGCCAGATTCTCCCGCCCATAGCCCTGTCGGGCGCCAAGCATCAGCGCCGCGACGAGGCCGGCGACGCCGGCGTTGATGTGAACGACCGTGCCGCCGGCGAAGTCAATCAACCCGAGGCGCGCCAGGAAACCGCCGCCCCACACCCAGTGCGCGGTGGGGACGTAGACGATAAACAGCCACAGCGCGCAGAAGGCGAGAAAGGCCGAAAACTTCAGCCGATCGGCGACCGCGCCGCCGACCAGCGCGCAGGTGATGACCGCGAAGGTCATCTGATACGCCATGAACAGCATTTCGGGAATCGTCTTGGCGAACGGGCTGATCGACTCGACGCCGATTCCTGTCAGGAACACCCGGTCGAGGCCGCCGATCAGCGCGCCGTCGCCGCGAAAGGCGAGGCTATAGGCGAGCGCGAACCACAGGAGCGACACCACTCCCGTCGCGGCGACGCTCTGCGCCATCGTCGCGAGAATGTTCTTGCGGCGGACCATGCCGCAATAGAACAGCGCCAGGCCCGGAATCGTCATCAGCAGCACGAGCGCCGTCGCGGCGATCATGAAGGCCGTATCGGCCGGATCGATCTTGCCTTCGGCCGCGAAAGCCGGCGCTGCGAAGGCGACGACGGCGGCCGCGGACAGGCCGGCGCGCGACATCAGATGTTTCATTGGCGCGATCTCGATGGGTGGAAGGCGGGCCTTTAGAGCGCGTCGTCGTTCGTTTCGCCGGTGCGGATGCGAACGGCGCGCTCGAGCGCGGTGACGAAAATCTTGCCGTCGCCGATCTTGCCGGTCTGCGCCACCGCGCGGATCGCCTCGACGACGGCGTCGACGCGCGCGTCCGGGACGGCGATTTCGAGGCGCGCCTTAGGCAGGAAGCTCACGAGATATTCGGCGCCGCGATAAATCTCGGTATGGCCCTTCTGCCGACCGTATCCCCTGACGTCGGTGACGGTCATGCCGTGCACGCCGAGCCGGTCGAGCGCCTCGCGGACGTCGTCGAGCTTGAACGGTTTGACGATCGCGGTGATTATCTTCATGGAGGCTTTTCATTCGCTTCGATTAGCGACGCACAAGCGCCGCAGTTCACAGAGTTGCCCGAGTCGATTCAGGCAGTGATGAAATTTTTGGCACTATGCGCAAAAATTCGGCGAATGAAAGTAGGGCGCTGGGATTTTTCCAGCCGAATTTGTTCATCTCGCCGGGGCTGAGCTGCGCCAAACGGACGCAGGGAAGGCTCGAACGCCAACCTTCGACCCGATGCCGGGGCGCAAGCGCCCCGTTTGATCATTCCCGCCGGCGCCGCTAACCTCGCCCTCGAGGAGGACGCCTTCATGCCTGACCGCGCCGGCGCCGCCCACGCGCCGCATGCCGCCCATCGTCCCGCCGTCTATTTCCGGCTGTCCTCGTCCGACGCGCTCGATGCGCTGAGGCGCATGCACCGCATCCGCCGCTTCGAGGAGGCGGCGGAGGAATCGTATGTGCGCGGGCTGTCCTACGGCACGATGCATCTCTCGATCGGGCAGGAGGCGACGGCGGTCGGCGTCTGCATGCCGCTGACCGACGCCGACGCGATCACCTCGACCCATCGCGGCCACGGCCATTGCATCGCCAAGGGGGCCGAGCTCGGGCCGATGTTCGCCGAATTCCTCGGCAAGGAGACCGGCTATTGCAAGGGGCGCGGCGGTTCGATGCACATCGCCGATCCCGCGCGCGGCAATCTCGGCGCCAACGGCATCGTCGGCGGCGGCCTGCCGATCGCGGTCGGCGCCGCGCTCAGCGCCAAGAGGCGCGGCGAGGGCGCGGTGGCCGTGGCGTTTTTCGGCGACGGCGCCAACAACGAGGGCGCGTTTCACGAATCGCTCAACATCGCCTCGATCTGGAAGCTGCCGATCGTTTTCGTCTGCGAGAACAATCAATATGCGATGTCGACCGCGATCGCGCGCTCGACCGCGGTGCGCGACGTCGCCGATCGCGCGAGCGCCTACGCCATGCCCGGCGTGATCGTCGACGGCAATAGCTTCGCCGACGTCGCCGAGGCGTCGTTTCTCGCGGTGGCGCGCGCGCGCGCCGGCGACGGGCCGACGCTGATCGAAGCCAAGACCTATCGCACGCGCGGCCATTCGCGCTCCGATCGCAACCGCTACCGCACCCGCGAGGAAATCGAGACCTGGAAGCAGCGCGATCCGATCGCGCTGCTCGAATCCGAGATCGTCGCGCTGGGCCTCGCCGCCCAGGAGGAGATCGCCGCGATCGCGGACGAGGTCCGCGTGGAAATGGCTGAAGCGGTCGACTTCGCCATGAAAAGCCCGACGCCGAATCCCGCCGACGTGACGCGCGACGTCTATTCGCCCCGGGGGGATTGAGCCCGCATGTCCGAAGCGATCCGCGAACTGACCTACGCCGAGGCGATCCGCGAGGCGCTCGCCATCGCGCTCGAAGCCGACGAGCGCGTGATCCTGATGGGCGAGGACATCGGCCTCTACGGCGGGGCGTTTCAGGTCACCGGCGATCTCGTCGAGCGCTTCGGCGAGGACCGCGTGATCGACACGCCGATCAGCGAACTCGGCGGCGCCGGCGTCGCGGTCGGCGCGGCGCTCACCGGCATGCGGCCGGTCTATGAATTCCAGTTCTCGGATTTCTCGATGCTGGCGATGGAGCAGATCGTCAATCAGGCGGCCAAGATCCGCTACATGCTGGGCGGCGCGGTCAACGTGCCCGTGGTGTTCCGCATGCCGACCGGCTCCGGCTTGGGGGGCGCGGCGCAGCACAGCCAGAGCCTCGAGGCCTGGTTCGCGCATGTGCCGGGGCTGAAAGTGGTCGAGCCCTCGACGCCGCACGACGTCAAGGGCATGCTGCTCTCCGCCATCGCCGATCCCGATCCGGTGATCCTGTTCGAGCACAAGCTGCTCTACAAGACGAAGGGGCCGGTTCCCGAGGGCGACTATCGCGTCGCGCTCGACAAGGCGGCGTTGAGGCGCGCGGGCCGCGATCTGACCATCGTCGCGACGGGAATCATGACGCATCGCGCCCTCGAGGCGGCTTCGATCCTCGCTGCGGAAGGCGTCGAAGCGGAGATCGTCGATCTCCGGTGCCTGAGGCCGATCGACGGCGAGGCGATCGTCGCCAGCGTCAAGAAGACGACGCGGCTGCTCGCGGTGTATGAAGGCGTGAAGACGCTCGGCCTGGGCGCCGAGATCAGCGCGCTCGTCGCCGAAAGCGAAGCTTTCGATTATCTCGACGCGCCGATCCTGCGCCTCGGGGGCGCCGAAGCGCCGATCCCCTACAGCCCCGTGCTGGAAAAGGCCGCGGTTCCCCAGGTCGACGACATCGTCGCCGCCGCGCGGGGCCTCGCGCAAGGGCGGGTCTGATGAGCGCGGCGCGACAACCCGGCGGCCCCTAGATGGCGAGCGAAGTCATTCTGCCGCGCGTCGACATGGATATGGCGACGGGCAAAATGGGGCGCTGGTTCGTCGCCGAGGGCGAGCGGGTGCGCGAAGGCCAGCTGTTGTTCGAGATCGAAACCGACAAGGCGGCGATGGAGGTCGAGGCGCCGGCTTCCGGCGTGCTTCGCGGCGTGCGCGCTAGAGTCGGCGACGTGCTGCCGGTCGGCGCCGTCGTCGGCTGGATCGTCGGCGAGGACGAGGCTTTCGATCCCGATCTGCAGGCGCTCGCGGGCGAGCTGCGCGCCTTGCTCGGCTCCTCGGCGGCGCTGGCCGAGCGAGCTTCAACGCCTTCCGCCGACGCGCGAGGCCGCGCGACGCCGCTGGCGCGCCGCCTCGCGCGCGAGCGCGGCCTCGACCTCGCCGATGTCGCGGGCTCCGGTCCGAACGGCCGCGTGCAGGCGCTCGACGTCACGCTTTACGAGCGACCGGCGAGAGCCGAGCCTTCGTCCGGCGCCGCTCAAGGGGCGCGGCTCAACCGCCTGTGGCTGCAAAAGGGCGAAGGCGCGCCGCTGGTGTTCATCCACGGCTTCGGCGCCGATCTCAACGGTTGGCGCCCGCTGCTCGCGCATCTGCCGGCGCCGCGCCCCGCCTTCGCGCTCGATCTGCCCGGCCATGGCGGCTCGCCTTTGGCAGGGGACTCTTCATTCGCCGCGCTCGTCGGCGCGGTGCGCGCGGCGCTCGCCGGCGAAGGGATCCGCGCCGCCCATCTGGTCGGCCATTCGCTCGGCGGCGCGGTCGCGGCCGCGCTCGCCGCCGAGCGGATGGGCGGCGAATCTGGCTTTCGCGCGCTGTCGCTGATGCTGATCGCTCCCGCCGGCCTCGGCCCGGAAGTCAACTCGGCGTTCCTCGCGGGATTCCTGCGCGCGCGCTCGGAAGCGAGCCTGACGCCCTGGATGCGCCTTCTCGCCGCCGATCCCGTTTCGCTCGGCGCGGCGCTCGTCAAGACGACCTTGCGCCAACGCGAGGGCGGCGCGCTCGTTGAAGCGCAGACGCGCCTCGCCGAGAGCTTGTTCCCCGACGGCGTCCAGGCGTTCGGCATCCGGCATTGGCTCGCCGATCCCGCGACGCCGACGAAGATCGTCGTCGGCGCCGAGGACCAGATCATCCCGCCGCGCCAATCCGAGGGCCTTAGCGGACTGATCGCGATTCACCGCTTCGCCGGCGTCGGCCACATGCCGCATCTCGAGGCGCGGCGCGAGGTCGCTCGGCTGGTGGAGGAATTGGCGAAGGCCGGAGGGTAGACCCGAAGCGAAGGATCTCGCGCAAGCGGGCCTCGCCAACGCTCCCGCCCTTTGTCGATCCGTCCCCACGCGGTCGCCTCGATCTTCGCCGCTCGGGCGGAGCCGATCCCGCGTGCGCGGGGGCAAGCCGCCGGCCCCGCCTACGGACAGGTTGAAGCCTTTGGTAATTTGGTAATTCCTGCTCCTTAGAACGATGACGTCAGCGGATCGCCCAGGAGACTCGGTGAAGATCTCAGGCAAAGCGTCGTTTTCGAGGTCGGGATCCTGGTTCTCCTTCGCCGCTCGGGATCCGGCGCGGGCGAAACGAGCGCGGCCCGCCACGGAGGCGGCGAGCGTTCGCCATTCCCCGTTTCGGCAACCCTCGGTCTATCTCGGCCTCGCGCGGATTCTCGTCATCTGGCTCGCGGCGTGGGCGTTGTTCGCTCACGAGCGCGATTCGTTGGTCCGCGAGAACGAACGCGACGCCTCCAACCTCGCGCTGGTTTTTGAACAGAACGTCGGCCACACCGTCGAAGACTTGGATCGCATTCTCAAATTCCTTCGCCGGGCCGCCGCGTATAAGGCCGGCGATGTCGATTGGCCGTCTCTGGTGAAAGAGGATTACACGATCGACGGTCAAACGGTTCAAGTCAGCGTCATCGACGCCAAAGGCGTGATGATCACAAGCAGCGCGATGCCTTATCCGGCAGTCAAGATCGACCTGAGCGATCGCGAGCATTTCAGAGCGCACCTTCAGTCGGACGAAGACAGGTTGTTCATCAGCAAGCCGGTATTGGGTCGCGTTTCCGGCAAGTGGAGCGTCCAGTTCACCCGTGGGATCACCGACGCGGAGGGAAAATTCGCCGGCGTCCTCGTCGTCTCGCTCGATCCCACGCTGTTCGCGCGCGATTACGCCGATCTGAAATTCGAACAGGGCGGCGGCTTCGCTCTCATCGGCGACGACGGTTACGTGCGCTTGGGGACCGGCGTGTTCGGCGATTTCATGGCGCGGCGAATTCATCCGCCCGACGTCGTCCGCTCCTTCAATGGCGGACAGTTGGCGTCGCTCGGCCAAGGCCCGAGCGGCGAGGATTCGTTCGGCGTGACGCGTGAGGTCAAGGGTTTCCCGCTGAAAGTCGCGGTCGCCATTCCCGGTGTGGAATTCGACGAACGGTTGTTGTGGTGGCGCACGGTCAGTTTCGGGAGCGCCGCGCTGCTGTCGGCGCTCGTGTTGCTGACGACGATCGCCGTGGCGTTGAGCAACGCTCGATTCGAGCGGAAGATCGTTCATCTCGCGCGGCGCGACCCGCTCACCAACCTCGCCAATCGACTCGTCGTCGGCGAGAAACTCGATCAATTGTTCATGGCGCCGGCCGCCGAGCGCAACTACGCTCTGCACGTCGTCGATCTCGACCGCTTCAAGTTCGTCAACGACACGTACGGCCATGCGGTGGGCGACGATTTGCTCCGCGTCGTCGCCAGCCGCCTGGACGATGTCATTGGGCAGGACGACGTTGTCGCGAGGCTGGGGGGCGACGAATTCGCCATCATCCAGCGGGTCGACCATTTCGCGGATGAGGCCGCGGCGCTGGCTCGGCGCGTTTGTCGGGAACTTTCCAAGCCCTACGAAATCGGCGCGATCAACGCCATCGTCGGCGCCAGCGTCGGGATCGCGTCGGCGACGAGCGACGGAGCCGCAACCAGCGAACTCTTGAAGGCCGCCGACATGGCTCTCTACTCGGCGAAGTCGAAAGGCCGAGGAAGTTTCTGCTTCTTCCACGCCGATATGCACAAGGCCGTGCAAGACAAGGTCACGATCGAAAACGGACTGCGTCTCGCGATCGAGCGTGACGAGTTTCGCGTATTCTATCAGCCGATCAAGATCGCACACAGCGAAGAAACCGTCGGCTTCGAGGCTCTGTTGCGCTGGCGTCGTCCTGATCTGCCCGATATCCCGCCCGGGGAGTTCATCCCGATCGCGGAGGAAATGGGCCTCATCGTCGCGATCGGCGCTTGGGTTCTCGAACGCGCCTGCGCCGACATCGCCAAGAGCTCGGCGAGCCTGCGCGTCGCGGTCAATTGTTCGCCGGTTCAGCTCGAATCGTCCGATGTGGCCGCCGTGGTGCGCAAGTGCCTGGACAAGTCCGGTCTTGCCGCCAACCGCCTGGAAATCGAGGTCACGGAATCGTTCCTCATCAACGACAGCCCGCGCGTGGCCGCGCAATTGCAACGGCTCAAGGCGATGGGCGTCCGAATTTCGTTGGACGATTTCGGCACTGGCTATTCCAGCTTGAACTGCCTCGAACTCTATCCGTTCGACAGCGTCAAGATCGATCGCTCCTTCATTCAGAAGCTCACCAAGCGCGAGGGGACGCGCGCCACGGTTCGCGCGATCATCGAGTTGGCCCAGAGTTTCGGCATGACGACGATCGCGGAGGGAATCGAGACTCGCGCCCAGCTCCAGGCGGTGGCGGAACTCGGCTGCGCCGAAGCTCAGGGATATCTCTTCAGCGAACCCAAGCCGCTCGACGAGATCATGCGGCTCACGTCCCTCGAACGCTCCGCGGCTTCGAACGCCGCACGAATTTCGGCGCGGCCAGTCAAGTCGGCTTGGGGATCGTGAGCGGCTTCGACGCTCACGCCAGCATCATGCGATATTGCACGAAGCCGGAGCGCTCGGCGACTTGATCGTAAAGAAGCATCGCTTGCGTGTTCATGGCCTGGGTCAGCCAATGCACGCGCGAGCAGCCGAGGGCCCGCGCCTTGTCCGCCACCGCTTCGATCAGCCGTCGGCCGGCGCCGGAGCCGCGCCTCTCCGCAGCGACGAAGAGGTCTTGGAGATAGCAATAATCGCCGGCGGTCCAGCACGAGCGGTGGGTGATCCAGTGGACGAGGCCGATCGCCGCGCCGTCCGCGTCGCGGGCGAGAAAGCCGCCCATCGGCTCGGCGCCGCCGGTCAGGCGCGCGAAGGTGAGGTTCGTCGTCGCGGCGTCGACCGAGGCGCGGTAGAAGTCGAGATAGCCGCGCCACAGGGGCGCCCAAGCGGCGAAATCGTCGGCGGTCAGGGTCGCGATCGAAGGCGTTTTCGTGTCCATGCGATGGCCTAGCAACTTCCGGCTATCGCCGCCAGCCCGGCTCGCGCGCGCGAGACGGGGATACGCCCCGCACGCTCTTGCGAACGGCGAAAGTCCGGCGATTCAATTCAGGCTGTCGAGATAGGAAACGACCAGCAGCGCCAGGCCGGCGATCGCCGCGAAAATCAACACGCCGATGAGGGCGGCGCGGTCCTCGCGCGAGGGTTCGCTCGCCGCTTGCGGCTCGGGCGGCTCGAACGCGGGCGCGCTCGGGCGCGGCGGCGCGGGACGCGCGATCGAACTCGGCGCGGGACGGCCCGGAGCCAACCAGCCGTTCAAGAACACGAACGCCGCGCCGAGCGCGGGCGCGATCGCCACGAGGCCGGGCGCGTTGACGTTCGCCCAATTGGCGACGAGGGGGTCGGAAACGGCCATGCCGCCCGCGATCCAGCCCAGCAGCGCCGCGCCGATCGCGACGAGGCCGGGCGCGTTCCGCAGCAGCGTCGTGAGGATCAGCCCGCCATAGGCGAGTATGGGAATGGAGAAGCCGACGCCCGCCGCGAGCAGCCAGAAATTGCCGCGCGCGATCGCGGCGAGCGCGACGACGTTGTCGAGGCTCATCACCGAATCGGCGACGACGATGACCGTCGCGGCCGACCACAGATCGCTGCGCGTGAGGGAGGAAGGGCGGTCTTCGCCGCCGTTCCATCCGTGCTCGGCCGTCACGTTGAGCGCGATGACGATCAGCAGCCAGGCGCCGGCGAGTTTGACCAGCGGCAGCGCGAGCAGCGAACTCGCCAGGACCGTCAGGGCGAGCCGCAGCAGGATCGCGCCGCTGGTCCCGAGCAAGATCGCCTTGCGCGTTTCCTCGGGGCCGAGCGAGCGGCAGGCGAGCGCGATCAGCAGGGCGTTGTCGGCGCCGAGCAGCAAATCGACGAAAAAAATCTGGACGGGAATGACGAGCCACACGGCTCCGTCGCCGAAGTCCATCCTCAATCCCCCGAGCGCCGGGCGCGCCGCGCACGCCCGATCGCCCCCGAGCGGCGGGCGGTCGGCGCGCGCGCCATCGCGCCCAGCCTCATTGCGCGCTTCCCGCCGCAGCGGCGGCGGGGGCAGGGGACCCCTCGGGACCGTCCTTGAGGACGCGCAGGAAGTCCGCGTCGGGCGAAAGAACTAAGGTCGGGCCGGAATCGGCGAGCGCGTGACGGTAGGTCTGCAAGGCGCGATAGAATTGATAGAACTTCGAATCCTTGCCGAAGGATTCGGCGAGCAGGCGGTTGGCTTCGGCCTCGCCTTCGCCGCGGCTGATCGCAGCGGCGCGCTGGGCTTCGGAAAGGATCACGGTGCGATCGCGGTCCGCGCGCGCCTGGATCTGCTGCGCCCATTCGAAGCCTTGCGCGCGCAGCTCCTTGGCTTCGCGCTGACGTTCGGATTTCATGCGGTCATAGATCGCCTGGCTGGTCTCGAACGGCAGGTCGGCGCGATGGAAGCGCACTTCGTCGATCTCGACGCCGAGCGATCGCGCCTTCGCCGCCACTTCGGTCTTGACGATGTCGATGATCTCGGCGCGCTGGTTCGTCAAAAGCGCCTGCAAGGGAACCTGGCCGAGTTCGCGGCGCACGGACGAACTCACGAGTTGGGCGAGTTGCGCGCGGGCTTGATCGATCGTTCGCAGCGCCTGATAGAAGCGCAGGGGATCGACGATGCGGTAGCGCGTGTAGGATTGCACTTCGAGCCGCTTCTGATCGCCCAGGATCACCTGTTCGGTCGGCGGTTCGAGGATCAGCAGACGGGTGTCGTAGACGAACACGCTGTCGATGAACGGCGCCTTGATCCCGAGGCCCGGCTCCGAAGCGACGCCGATCGGCGCGCCCAGGCGCACCAGCAGCGCCTGTTCGCCTTCGCCCACGACATAAAGCGAGGAGGCCAGCACAAAAACCGCAAGCGCGAACAGCGCCGCGACGACGAGGAGCGCGCGCGAGATCATTTGGCGCCTCCCTGAGGCGGCGGCGGCGAGGGCCGCGAATACGGCGGCGACCTGAGTTCGCTGATAGGCATGTAGGGCACGACGCTCGCGACGCCCTTTCCCGACGTGTCGACGATGACCTTCGTCGCCTTCTTCAGGACTTCGTCGACGCTTTCGAGATAGAGACGCCAGGCGGTGACCTCCTTGGCGGCCTGATAGCTGCCATAGACCGACAGGAACGCGTTGGCCTCGCCCTGGGCGAGGTTGACGACCTGGGTCTTGTAAGCTTCGGCGTCCTGGCGAATGCGCTCGGCTTCGCCGCGCGCGCGCGGGAGAATATCGTTGCTATAGGCCTCCGCCTCGTTGCGCGCCCGCTCCTGGTCGGCGCGCGCGCGCTGCACGTCGTTGAAGGCGTCGATCACCGCCAGCGGCGGCTCGACGCGCTGCAACTGCACCTGCGTGATCTGAATCCCCGCCTGTTCGGAATCGAGCAGCGATTGCAGCAGTTCGCGCGTTTGGTCGGCGATCTGCTGGCGCTTGTCGGACATCGCGGCCTGAATCGGGGTGCGGCTGATGACCTCGCGCAGCGCGCCTTCGGCCGCGATCTTGACCGCCGCCTCGGGCGCGTTGACGCGGAACAGAAACTGTCCGGCGTCGCGGATTTTCCAGAACACCGCGCAATCCGCCTCGACGATGTTTTCGTCGCCCGTCAGCATCTGCCGCTCGCGCCCCGCCGCGGCCTCGCCGGGCGCCGCGCCCGGCGCGTTGCCGAGCTGGATCTGGTTGATCTGCGTCACCTTGGGAAACAGCGTGGTCTCGATCGGGTAGGGCAGATGGAAATGCAGCCCGGGCTCGGTCGTGTCGACCCATTTGCCGAAGCGCAGCACGACGCCTTGCTCGTCCGGCTGGACCTTGTAGATCGAGGTCGCGGCCCAGGCGACCGCGACGAGCGCGACGAGCAGCCAGCGGCCGCGGCGGTCGAAGCGCGGCAGGCGCACGAGGCCGCCAAGGCTGTCGCGCGCGATCGCGACGAAACCTTCGAAGTCCGATTTCGGCGCGCTGTCGTCGCCGGCGGCGGGCGTTTCGGTCATGGGCCGTCCTCGATCGCGGCGGTTTCCAGGGGGCGACACAGCGGGCGCCGCGTAGCCGCTTCGACCGTTTCGGGGAGAAGACGGCGGCTCCCGCCTTGCGTTGGGTCAATCCAGGCCAACGGCCAGATTCTCCTCCAGCATCATGCGCGCGCGGGCGCGCAGTTTTTCGGTTTCGCTCTTCAGCTGGCCGCAGGCGGCGAGAATGTCGCGTCCGCGCGGCGTGCGCACCGGGCTCGCGTAGCCCGCGTTAAAGACGATGTCGGAGAAGCGCTCGATGGCGCCCCAATCCGAGCATTCATAGGGACTCCCGGGCCAGGGGTTGAAGGGAATGAGGTTGATCTTGGCCGGCAGGCCCTTGAGCAGACGCACCAGCGCCTTCGCTTCGGCGGGCGAATCGTTCACGCCTTTCAGCATCACGTATTCGAAGGTGATGCGCCGCGCGTTGGAGGCGCCGGGGTAGTCCCGGCAGGCCTTCATGAGCTCTTCGATCGGATACTTCCGGTTGAGCGGCACTAGCTTGTCGCGCAGGGCGTCGTTGGTGGCGTGCAGGGAGACGGCGAGCATCGTGCCGCACTCGCGTCCCAGGGCGTCCATTTGCGGCACGACGCCGGAAGTCGAGACGGTGACGCGCCGCTTGGACAGCGACAGTCCATCGCCGTCGGTCAAGACGGCGATCGCCTCGCGAACGTTGTGGAAGTTGAAGAGCGGCTCCCCCATGCCCATGAAGACGACGTTGGAGACCGCGCGCAGGCCTTCGCCCGAGGGAACGAGCCCGTCGGTCGGCGCGACGCCGCCGGGAAAATCGCCGAGCCGATCGCGCGCGACGAGAACTTGCGCGACGATTTCGGCGGTGGTCAGGTTGCGCACCCAATTCTGCGTGCCGGTGTGGCAGAACGTGCAATTGAGCGTGCAGCCGACCTGGCTGGAGACGCAGAGCGTGCCGCGATCGGCCTCCGGGATATAGACGCACTCGATCTCGGCGCCTTTGTCGTGCCGGCCGCTCGAAGGCATCTTGAGCAGCCATTTGCGCGTGCCGTCGGCCGAAACCTGTTCGGCGACGATTTCGGGACGCGCCAGCGTATGGCGCTCGGCGAGCTTGTCGAGCAGGGGCCGCGCGATATTGCGCATTGCGGAAAAATCGCGCGCGCCGCGATGATAGATCCAATGCCAGAGCTGCGCGGCGCGCATGCGCAACTCGCGCTCGGGCACGCCGATCTCGGCGAGCGCGAGCGTCAGTTCGGCGCGCGTCGCTCCGGCGAGGACGACGGGCGCACGCGGGAGAATCGCAAGGGCGGCGGCGGTCATGGCGGGGCTTGTAGCACGGCGGCGGCGGGGGAGAAACGCTCTAAGACCGACACCGCTCTAAGACCGACACGCTCTAAGACCGGACGACGCCGAAGGCGCCGGGATCACCGCGCGTTGGCGACGGCGATCACGTTCCATCAGGCCGGTTTCGCAGTTGGCGCCCATGGAGAAATCCGGTATAAACGCAAAAAGTAGTCCGATTTTACCAAGCAGGTCAATTTGGCGCAGACGGTCAAGATCATCGAGGGCGGCAAGCTCGTCATTCCCGCCAAGATGCGAAGGGAAATGGGCATCGCGCGCGGCGATTCCGTCGTGATCGAACTCCTGCCCGACGGCGATTTGCGCGTGCGCTCGCTCGCCGCCGCGGTCAAGCGCGCTCAATCGATCGTGCGCGGCTTCGTGAAGGGCGAGGGAAGCCCGGTCGACGAGCTCATCGCCGAGCGCCGGGCGGAGGCGGAGCGTGAGTGACATCTACGTGCTGGACGCCTCCGCATTGTTGTGCCTGCTCCTGGAGGAGCGCGGCGCGGAAAAAGTGCTCGCGTCGCTGCCGACTTGCATGATCGGCGCGGTCAACCTCTGCGAGGTTGTCGCCAAGCTTTCCGATCGGGGCGGGGCGCCCGCCGAAATCGACGCCGCGTTGAGCGCGCTCGATCTCGACGTTGTCGCTTTCGATCGCGAACAGGCGCGCCTCGCCGGCCTCATGCGCTCGCAAACGCGCGGCCTTGGCCTCTCGCTAGGCGACCGCGCCTGTCTCGCATTGGGAGTGCTGCGAAACGCCGTCGTTCTGACCTGCGACGCGAGTTGGGCCAGGCTCGAAATCGGATGCGCGGTCGAACTCGCGAGGTAGCGCGACGCGCCGGCTATCCCCCGAACACGTCGTTGGTCAGCGCCGTCACCCGCACGAAGGTCGTTCGCTTGGGCACTTCCTTGAGCTGCGTCGCGCCGATATAGGTCATCATCGAGCGCACGCCGCCCATGATCTCGCCGATCGTGTTGTCGACCGGGCCGCGATAGGGCGTCTCGACGCTCTTGCCCTCCGCCGCGCGGTAATGGGCGACGCCGCCCGAATATTTCTTCATCGCCGCCTCCGACGACATGCCGTAGAAGGTCATGCCGACCGGGATTTTCTTGCCCTCGCGCTCCTCGTAGCGGATTTCGCCGGCGCATTCGTCATGGCCGGCGAGCATGCCGCCCAGCATGACGAAATCGGCGCCCGCGCCGTAGGCCTTGGCGACGTCGCCGGGCGACGTGCAGCCGCCGTCGGCGCAGACCTGACCCTTGAGGCCGTGAGCGGCGTCGGCGCATTCGATGATCGCCGAGAGCTGGGGATAGCCGACGCCCGTGACCTTGCGCGTCGTGCACACCGAGCCGGGGCCGATGCCGATCTTGACGATGTCGGCGCCGGCCAGAACCAGCGCCTCCGTCATGTCGCCGGTGACGACGTTGCCGGCCATGATGACGGATTTCGGGTTGTCGTCGCGCACGCGCTTGACCGTGTCGAGGAATTTTTCGGCGTAGCCGTTGGCGACGTCGATGCAGAGAAAGCGCACCGGAGCCTTCTTACGCACCGCCGCGAGCTTTTCGAGATCGGCGGCGGTCGTGCCGATGGAATAGAATGCGTGCGCGCCGTCGTCGCCGGCGAAGAATTCCGCCAGCTCGGCCTCGGGATAATGCTTGTGCAACGCGGTGAGCGCGCCGTGCCTTCCCAAGGCGCGGGCGATCGCCAGGGTGCCCGTCACGTCCATATTGGCGGCGATGAGCGGAAATCCCTTCCATTCGCCGCCGGTATGCAGGAAACGAAACGCGCGATGGATGTCGACCTCGTTGCGCGAGTTGAGGGTCGAGCGCTTGGGGCGGATGAGAACGTCCTTGAAGTCGAGCTTGACGTCGTTTTCGATGCGCATGGAGCTTTCCGGATGGCGATGCGCGGCCGTCGCCGCGCGAGGGGTGTCATGGCCGCAGCCTTAGCATCGGCGGCGGCCCTCGGGAATGCCCGCCGCGCCATCGCCGCGCTCCAGCGGACCGGAGCGGGGCGTCGGCGGTCCCCAATCCGGCCTTATCGCCGGCCGCCGACCTCGTCGATATGCAGCAGCAGGTCGGCGGGGTCGTCATAGACCCGGAAGGCGCCGGCTTGCTGAAGCTCGTCGGGACCGTAGCCGCCGCTGAGAAGCCCGACCCCCAACGCCCGGCATCGGGTCGCGGCGAGCATGTCCCAGATGCTGTCGCCGACTACGACAGCGGTTTCGATCGGCGCCTTGAGCCGTTCGGCGGCGGCGAGAAACAGATCCGGGTCGGGCTTGGCGTATTTGACCTGGTCCCTCGTCACGACGGGCGTCCGCTCGGGATCGACGCCGAGCTTGGTCAGATTCACGGCGGCCGTTTCCATGCGGCCGCTCGTCGCGATCGCCCAGGGAACGCCGGCCTGCGTCAACCACGACAACAACTCGCGAGCGCCCGGCAGCGGACGAATGCCGCCGGCGAGCCGCTTGAAGGCGGCGGCGTGAAGACGGCCCAGGCGTTCGACGCGTTCGACGCTGATCTCGAATCCGGTTTCGCGGAGCAGTTGATTGGTGAAGAGGCCGCCGCTCATGCCGATCTTGCGATGGATGCGCCAAACCGACAATTCGATCCCTTCGGCGTCGAGCGCTTCTTTCCACGCGAGCACGTGTTGATAGACGCTATCGACCAGCGTGCCGTCGAGATCGAACAGGAACACCGGCTCGATGCGCATCGCTCGCTCTCCTGGGGCCAGTCGCCTGCGGCGTCGACTTGTCGGGACGACCGGCATGCGGCTTCGTCGACGGCTGCGGGCGGGATAATGTTCCGGCCCCGCGGCTTCCGCAAGCGGGTTCGCCGCCCGGAAGCGCCGGCCGTGGCGATCGCGGTTTGCCGTTCGCCCGCGGCCGGCTATATCACCGGCCGCATTCTCGCGCGGTCGGCGCGCGGTTGGCGCGCTGAATCTTTTGCTGGAGCGGATTCATGAGACTGAAGGGCAAGGTTGCGATCGTCACCGGGGGCGGCTCGGGGTTCGGCGAGGGGATCGTGCGCAAGTTCGTCGCCGAAGGCGCGAGGGTCGTCGTCGCCGACCGCGACGGCGCCGCCGCGCGGCGCGTCGCGGAGTCGCTGGGCGGGCCGGCGGCGAGCGTGGTCGCCGACGTGTCGACGGAGGCGGGCTTCGCCGGCGCCGTCGCCGAGGCGATCGCCAGGTTTGGGCGGCTCGACATCCTCGTCAACAACGCGGGCGTCGGCCATACGCCGCAGCCTCTGGAGACCCTGGCGGAAGAGGTCTTCGACCGCATCGCGGCCGTCAATATGAAAGCGATCTATTTCGGCGCCAAGCACGTCGTCCCGCTGTTCAAGGCGCAGAAGTCCGGCGCCATCCTCAATGTCGCCTCCACCGGCGGCGTGAGCCCGAGGCCGAATCTCACCTGGTACAACGCGTCGAAGGGCTGGGTCATCACGGCGACGCGCGCGATGGCGGTCGAACTCGCGCCGTTCGGAATCCGAGTCAACGCCGTCAATCCGGTCGCCGGAGAAACGCCTTTGCTCAAGACCTTCATGGGCGCGGATACGCCGGAGATCCGAGCCAAATTCCTCTCGACGATTCCGATCGGCCGGTTTTCCACGCCGGAGGATATCGCCAACGCGTCGGCCTTCCTCTGCTCGGACGAGGCGAGCATGATCACCGGCGTCGCCATGGAAGTCGACGGCGGCCGCTGCATCTGATCGGCGGGAGAGGCGCGCCGGAAAAAATGGCGGCCGCCCGGAACGCTTCCGGCCGGTGGCGATTTCCGCTGCTATGTTCGGGCGCGAATGCTGTCATACTCGCCGCCGATGGTTCATGTCGTCCGCCTGAATTTCATGAGGGACAAGAGCGATGCCCGAACCCGCCTCCTTGCGATTTTTTGTCCCGGAGCCGGCTGTCCGGCCGGGCGACGCGCCCGATTTTTCCAATGTGCCGATTCCGGAAGCCGGTTCGGTCAGACGCCCGGACGTCGACGCCGAGCCTGAATCGATCCGCGACCTCGCCTATTCCATCATTCGCGTACTCGACCGAAACGGCGAAGCCGTGGGTCCGTGGGCGGGATCGTTGACCGACGAGGAATTGGCCGAAGGGCTCCGGCACATGATGACGCTGCGCGGCTTCGACGCGCGCATGCAGATGGCGCAGCGCCAGGGCAAGACGTCGTTCTACATGCAGCATATGGGCGAGGAGGCGGTGAGCTGCGCGTTCCGCCGCGCGCTCGAACCGGGCGACATGAACTTTCCGACCTATCGACAAGCCGGCCTGCTGATCGCCGGCGGCTATCCCATGGTCGAGATGATGAACCAGATCTTTTCCAACGAAAGCGACCCGCTCAAGGGTCGGCAGCTTCCCGTGATGTATTCGGCCAAGGAGCACGGCTTCTTTTCGATCTCCGGCAACCTCGCCACGCAGTTCGTCCAGGCGGTCGGCTGGGCGATGGCGTCGGCGATCAAGAACGATGCGAAAATCGCCGTCGGCTGGGTCGGCGACGGCGCGACGGCGGAATCCGATTTTCACGCGGCGCTGGTTTTCGCTTCGACCTATCGGGCGCCGGTGGTGCTCAATATCGTCAACAACCAGTGGGCGATCTCCACCTTCCAAGGCATCGCCCGCGGGGGCTCGGGAACCTTCGCCGCGCGGGGGCTCGGCTTCGGCATTCCGGCGTTGCGCGTCGACGGCAACGATTATCTCGCCGTCCACGCGGTCGCCAAATGGGCGGTCGAACGCGCGCGAAGGAATCTCGGGCCGACATTGGTCGAATATGTCACCTATCGCGTCGGCGCCCATTCGACCTCGGACGATCCCTCCGCCTATCGGCCGAAAGCGGAATCGCAGACCTGGCCGCTCGGCGATCCCGTGATCCGGCTGAAGAACCATCTGATCGCGCGCGGGCGATGGTCGGAAGATCGCCACAAACAGGCCGAGGCCGAGGTCCTCGACGAGGTGATCGCCGCGCAGAAGGAGGCCGAGCGACACGGCACCCTGCACGCCGGCGGAAAGCCGTCGACCCGCGACATGTTCGAAGGCGTCTACGCCGAGATGCCGCCGCATTTGCGCCGTCAACGCCAACAGGCCGGAGTCTAGCGCCATGGCGAGAATGACGATGATCGAGGCCATCCGCAGCGCGATGGACGTGTCGATGGCGCGCGACGACAACGTCGTCGTGTTCGGCGAGGACGTCGGCTATTTCGGCGGGGTGTTCCGCTGCACGCTGGGGCTGCAGCAGAAATACGGCAAGAGACGCTGCTTCGACACGCCGATCAGCGAACTCGGCATCGTGGGAACGGCGGTCGGCATGGCGGCCTATGGCCTGCGCCCTTGCGTCGAAGTGCAGTTCGCCGATTACGTCTATCCCGCTTACGATCAGATCGTTTCGGAAGCCGCGCGCCTGCGTTATCGCTCCAACGGGCAGTTCACCTGTCCGATCGTGGTGCGCATGCCGACGGGCGGCGGCATCTTCGGCGGCCAGACGCACTCCCAGAGTCCCGAGGCGCTGTTCACGCATGTGTCGGGCCTGAAGGTCGTGGTGCCGTCCAATCCCCATGACGCCAAGGGGCTCCTCATCGCCTCGATCGAAGACCCCGATCCCGTCATCTTTCTCGAACCGAAGCGGCTCTACAACGGCCCGTTCGACGGCCACCACGACCGCCCCATCACGCCATGGTCGCAACACGCGCTCGGCGAGACGCCCGACGGCCATTACGTGACGCCGCTCGGCAATGCGGCGATCCGTCGCGAGGGCAGGGCGGCGACCATCCTCGCCTACGGCACGATGGTCTATGTCGCCGAGGCCGCCGCGGCCGAGGCCGGCGTCGACGCGGAGATTATCGATCTGCGCACCTTGCTGCCGCTCGATCTCGAAACGATCGTCGCCTCGGTGAAAAAGACCGGCCGCTGCGTGGTCGTCCACGAGGCGACGCTAACCTCCGGCTTCGGCGCCGAACTGGCGGCTCTCGTGCAAGAGGCCTGCTTCTTTCAGCTCGAGGCGCCGGTCGCTCGCGTCACGGGTTGGGACACGCCCTATCCGCATGCGCAGGAATGGGACTATTTCCCCGGGCCGGCGAGACTGGCTCGCGCCCTCCTCGAAACTTTGGAGGCGTGAGCATGGGCGAACACGTGATCAAGCTTCCGGATGTCGGCGAAGGCGTCGCGCAGGCCGAACTGGTGGAATGGCACGTCAAGGTCGGCGACCTCGTGCGGGAAGACATGATTCTCGCCGCTGTGATGACCGACAAGGCGACGGTGGAAATTCCCTCGCCGGTCAGCGGCGAGGTTCTCTGGCTCGGCGCCGAGGTCGGGGATTCCGTGGCGGTGGGTTCGCCGCTGATCCGGCTGAAAGTGGAGGGCGAAGGAAGTCCGCCGTCGCTCGTTGCGGCCGCGGCGACGCCATTGGCGCAAACCGAAGATATGCCGAAAGCGCTTGCCCAATCCGCGATCCCAACCGCGGGGAAGGCGAACCTGCAGGCCCGTGGCGCGCCGTCCGGGGCGCCGCGGCCGGAGGGCGACAGGCCGCTCGCGTCTCCGGCGGTTCGCCTGCGCGCCAAGGAGGCCGGCGTCGATTTGCGCCAGGTTTCCGGCAGTGGACCGGCGGGCCGCATCAGCCATCAAGATCTCGATGCGTTCATCGCGCGCGGCCCGCAAGCGGCGCGCTCGATCGGACTCCAGCAGAACAATTCGGTGGAGGACGTCAAGCTCGTCGGGCTTCGCCGCCGAACCGCGGAGAAGATGGCGCTGGCGAACGCTCGCATTGCGCATATCACCTATATCGAGGAAGTCGACGTGACCGCGCTCGAGGATCTCAGGGCTGCGCTCAACAAACAAAAGCGGCCGGACCAGTCGAGGCTGACGCTGTTGCCGTTCCTCATGCGGGCGATGGTCAGGGCGATCGCCGACCAGCCGAATTTCAACGCTTTGTTCGATGACGAAGCCGGAATCATTCACCAGCATGGCGGCGTCCACATCGGCGTCGCCGCGCAAACGCCGTCCGGCCTCGTGGTGGCCGTCGTCAAACACGCGGAGGCGCGCGATCTCTGGGATTGCGGCGCCGAGGTCAACCGGCTCGCCGAAGCGGCCAAGACGGGATCGGCGACGCGCGAGGAGCTCTCCGGCTCCACCATCACCATCACGTCGCTCGGCGCCATGGGCGGCGTGGCGACGACGCCGATCATCAATTATCCCGAAGTGGCCATCGTCGGGGTCAACAAGATCATGGTGCGGCCGGTCTGGGACGGATCGGGTTTCATTCCGCGCAAGATCATGAATCTCTCCTCGAGCTTCGACCATCGCGTGATCGACGGCTGGAACGCGGCCTTGTTCGTGCAACGGATCAAGACGCTGCTCGAAACGCCGGCGATGATTTTCGTAGAGGGCTAGATGAAAGAAATCTCCTGCAAGCTCATCGTCATCGGCGCGGGGCCGGGCGGCTATGTCTGCGCCATACGAGCCGGACAACTCGGCCTCGATGCGGTGATCGTCGAGGCGAAGAGGCTCGGCGGCGCTTGCCTCAACGTCGGTTGCATTCCCTCCAAGGCGTTGATTCACGCCGCCGAGGAATTTGAAAAGGTGCGGCATATGGCGGCCGGCGAGAGCCCGCTGGGAATTTCGCTGAGCGCGCCTGAAATCGATCTCGCCAAGACGATCGCGTGGAAGGACGGCGTCGTCAGCCGATTGCGCGGCGGCGTCGCCGGCCTGTTGAAGAGGGGCAAGGTCAAGATCGTCGCCGGCGCGGCGACGTTTCGCGACGGCAAGACCATCGCCGTGGAGACGGAAACCGGACTGCAGGTCATCCGCGCCGAGGCGATCGTCATCGCGACGGGTTCGGCGCCGGTGGAATTGCCGTTTCTGCCGTTCGGCGGATCGGTCATTTCTTCGACGGAGGCTTTGTCCCTCGACAAGGTCCCGCAAAAGCTGGTCGTCGTCGGCGGCGGCTATATCGGGCTGGAGCTGGGCACGGCCTTCGCCAAGATGGGCTCGGCGGTGACAGTCGTCGAGGCGACGGCGCGGATCCTGCCGCAATACGACTCGGAGCTGACGCGCCCCGTCGCCAAGCGCCTGAGCGAGCTCGGCGTCAAGACGCTGACCGACGCCAAGGCGAAGGGCTTAAGCGCGAAAGGAGAGGCGCTGTTGGTCGAGGTCGGCGGCGAGAAGGAAATTCGGCTCGGCGCCGACAAGATTCTCGTCACCGTCGGCCGCAGACCGGTCACCGAGGGTTGGGGCCGCGAGGAACTGGTGCTCGACATGGACGGCCCCTTCATCCGGATCGACGATCAATGCCGCACTTCAATGCGCGGCGTCTATGCGATCGGCGACGTGACGGGAGAGCCGATGCTGGCGCATCGCGCCATGGCCCAGGGCGAAATGGTCGCCGAGATCGTCGCCGGCCACAAGCGCAGCTGGGACAAGCGCGCCATCCCCGCGGTGTGCTTCACCGATCCCGAAATCGTTTCCGCCGGCCTATCGCCGGAGGAGGCCGGTCGCGCCGGAACGGCGATCAAAGTCGGCCAATTCCCCTTCTCGGCCAACGGGCGCGCCATGACCAAGCTCGACGAGGACGGCTTCGTGCGCGTCGTCGCGCGCGCCGACAATCATCTCCTACTCGGCATACAAGCGGTCGGGCATGACGTTTCCGAACTGACGGCGGCCTTCGGCCTGGCGTTGGAGATGGGCGCGCGGCTGGAGGACGTCGCCGGGACGATCCACGCGCATCCGACGCTGGGCGAGGCGCTTCAAGAGGCCGCCCTCCGGGCGCTCGGGCGCGCCCTGCATATTTGATTTCGCGCGCGGCGGGGCGATAGTCCCGCCGATCACGTCCTGGCGAAACAAATCGCGCCGAAGCCGTCCAAACCGAAGCCGTGCGCGTGCGTTCCGTCGAGGCAGCAAGTGGGAACCAGCAGCCCAGCCGCAAGGATAGCCACGGCGAACCAGGTTCCCGGCGCGATCAATCGCGGCGCGCGCCCGATTGCAACGTCGAAATCGACTCGTGACGGCATTGGGCGGCCCGTCGCCGCCATGGCTAGCGCTTTCATCACCATTCTCCTCTCAACTGGCCGCACGGCGTTCGCCGCTATCCGCCGCCGCTGCCGACAGCCGACCCGATCGGCGCAGAGCGACGATTTCCGCAATGATGGACAGCGCGATCTCGTCGGAGGTGACCGCGCCGATGTCGAGCCCCGCCGGGGCCTTGACCGCGTCGAGGCGCGCGCGCGGCGCTCCCGTCTTGGCCAATTCGTCGCGCAAGGTCGCCGCCTTGCGTCGAGAACCGACGAACGAGACGTGTCGCGCCTCGAACGCGCAGGCGGCTTGAAGCGCGGCCCGGTCGCCCGCCCCTTGCGTGGAGACGACGACGTAGATCTCGCGCGCGTTTAGGCGCGGCAGGTCGAAGCCCTCGATCTTCCGTTCGACGCCGCCGAACTTGTCCAAGTCGTCCTTCGCCGCCGCCACCATGACGGCGAAACCCATCGCCCCGGCGATGCCGGCGAGCGCCACCGCGACCGGCGAAGCCCCCATGACGAGCAGCGTCGGCCTGGGCAGAACCGGCTCGACGAAAATATCCATCGTCCCCTGGCTGGGGCAGGCGTTGTTGGCGTAGAGGACGCCGCCGCGATCCTCGCCCGGCTGGACGCCGAGTTCGGCGAGCAAATCCTTCGGCTGGATGGAGACGAGGCGCGACTGTCCGTCGACGATGCATTGTCGCGCCGCCTTCAGCACCGCCGCGCGCGCGCAGCCGCCGCCGATCCAGCCTTCGGAAATCGAACCGTCGGCTCCGATCAGCGCCTTGGCGCCGGCCTTGGCCGCGGTGACGGAAACCGTTCGCACGACCGTGGCGAGGGCGAAAGGCTCGCCTTTGGCCTGGCGCTGCGCGGCGAGATCGAGAAGTTCGGACGTCATGGCTCACAGCCTCGCGAGATAAGGTTCGAGCGCGGCGAGACTGTCGATGTTGTGCGCCGGCGCGAACAGGTCGACGAACGGCAACGCGGCTTGCATGCCGCGCGCGCTCGGAGTGAAGCCCTCCCAACCGATCAGCGGATTGAGCCAGACGATGCGGCGGCAGCGGCGGCGCAGATCGCGCATCGCCGCCTCCAGCAGCGCCGGTTCGCCGGTGTCGTAGCCGTCGGAAAGTATCATCACGCAACTGCGCGAATGAAGAACGCGCTGGGCGTGCCAGCGATTGAAACTGGCGAGGCTTTCGCCGATTTTCGTGCCCCCGCCGACGCCCTGCGCCATCAGCGCCAGCCGATCCAGAGCACGGGCGGGATCGGGCTCGCGCAAGGCCGAGGAGACATGCGCGAGGCGGGTGTGAAACAGGAACGCCTCGGATTGCCGGAACGACAAAGCGACGGCATGCACGAAGCGCGTGAAAAACGCCGTGTAGAGCTCCATCGATCCCGAGGCGTCGAGCAAAACGACGAGACGCAGCGGCTTGGGCTTGCGCTGACGAAATGCGAGATCGAAGGGCTCGCCGCCGTGACCGACGCTGCGCCGGATCGTTGCGCGAAGATCGATCCGCCGTCCGCGGGCGCGCGTCCGATCGCGGCGCGTCAGGCGCGCGCGCATGCTCCGCGCCAACCGCTCGGCCAGCGCGAGGGCGTCCGCCATTTCACGAGCGCCGCTCAATTTGCGCAGGTCTTTCGCGCTCAGCGCCTCCTGCGCCGAGGCCCCGCCCTTGCGGCCGCGTCCGTCGGCGACGGCCGTTTCGGCGCCTTCGACGTCGACGCTCTGGGGCAAGTCGCCGGGTTGATTGGCGCCGCCGGGGCCGGCTTCGAATCGGCGCGGCGATTTCGCGCCGCCGCCCTGAGTGCTGACGCGCACGGCCTGACGCGCGCCGCGCCCGCGCCAAAAAGCCTGGAAGAGCTCGTCGAAGCGCGCAAGATCGGAATGTCGCGAAGAGAACAGCGCTTTGAACGCGGCGCGCAGGCTGTCCGGCCGGTCCGCGAGCGGCGAGGCGAGAAGACGCGCCGCGTCGGCGACTTCCGCATGGCCGATCGCGAAGCCGGCGCTGCGCAACGTCGCGACAAATCCGGCGAGCCGACGGCGTATGGAGGCGCCGGGCTCGAAGCCGTCGTCGCGAAGCATGGCGAGCGCGGCGCCCATGGCTTAGGCCACCTTGCCGAGCAGCCGCTCGGTCGTCTGTCTTGCGATGCGCGCGCGATCCTCGTGCGTCTTGAGCAGCGCGATCAGCGTGTCGTGCACGAGTTCGGGCGCCTCGCGCATGTCCTCGACGCCCAGGCCCGCCAGCGTGGCGGCCCAATCGAGCGTTTCGGCGACGCCGGGAACTTTGCGCAGGTCCTCCTTACGCAGCATCCCGACCATGCGCGCGACCTGCAACGCGAGAGTCGCGTCGATGCCGGGCAAGCGCTTGAGGATGATCGCCGCCTCGCGGTCGACGTCGGGGAAGTCGAGGTAATGATAGAGGCAGCGGCGGCGCAGAGCGTCGGAAAGCTCGCGCGTCCCGTTGGACGTCAACACCACGCGCGGAATCGATCGCGCCCGGATCGCGCCGAACTCGGGAATCGTCACCTGGTAGTCCGAAAGGAGTTCGAGCAGGAACGCTTCGAACTCTTCGTCGGCGCGATCGACTTCATCGACAAGCAGAACGGGCTGCCTCTCGCGGCGGATGGCGGCGAGCAGCGGCCGCTCCAAGAGATAGTCCTCGGAAAAAATATGCGCTTCGATTTCGGCTACGCTGGCGCCGGAGCCCTCGCGCGCCTTGATCGCGAGAAGCTGGCGCTGGTAGTTCCATTCGTAGAGCGCCGAATTGGCGTCGAGGCCCTCGTAACATTGCATGCGAATGAGCTCGCTGCCGTGAACAAGCGCCAGCGCCTTGGCGACCTCCGTTTTGCCGACGCCCGCCGCGCCCTCGATCAGCAACGGGCGCTTCAGATGATCCATCATCCATAGCGCGGTCGCCAGATCCCGGTCCGCGACATAGCCGACATCGGCGAGCTGGGCGGCGATCGCGGCGCGAGGGATGACGGGGCTTGGCATGGCTGTCCTACCGCCTGACGGCCCCTTCTCCCGCCATAGGCCGTCGAAAGACGGGCGTCCTTGCGAACGCCCTACGGCGGGAGAAGGGAGTCATCTATGCAGCCCCAGGTTTTCCGCCGCCTGCCAGACGCGATAATTGTCGTGCGGCATCGCGATGTGGGTCGAGCCGAGGAATTTGAACGCGTCGTTCACCGCGTTGGCGAAGCACGGAACGCTGCCGACGTTCGGGCTTTCGCCGACGCCCTTGGCGCCGATCGGGTGATGCGGCGAGGGCGTGACGGTGTAGTCGGTTTCCCAATGCGGCGTCTCGACCGCCGTCGGCAGGAAATAGTCGAGCAGCGACGCGCCCTTGACGTTGCCGTCGGCGTCGTAGGCGATCTCCTGGCCCATCGCGATGGCGTAGCCTTCGGTCAGGCCGCCATGGACCTGGCCCTCGATGATCATCGGGTTGATGCGCGTGCCGCAATCGTCGAGGGCATAGAAGCGCCTCACCTTATGCACGCCGGTGTCGATGTCGATATCCATGACGCAAATGTAGGCGCCGAAGGGAAAGGTCATGTTGGGCGGGTCGTAGTAGCTGACGGCTTCGAGGCCGGGCTCCATGCCCGGCGGCACCTTGTTATAGGCGGCCCAGGCGATCTGGCTCATCGTCTTGAATTGTTCCGGATTGCCCTTGACGCGGAAGCGGTCGACGTCCCATTCGAGGTCGCCCTCGTGCACTTCCAGCATATAGGCGGCGATCATCTGCGCCTTGGCCTTGATCTTGCGCGAGGCCATGGCGATCGCCGCGCCCGTGACCGGCGTCGATCGCGATCCGTAGGTGCCCAGGCCATAGGGCGCCGTGTCGGTATTGCCCTCTTCGATCGCGATGTCGTCGGCGGGAATGCCGATTTCCGTCGCGATGATCTGCGCCCATGTCGTCTCGTGGCCCTGGCCCTGGCTCTTGGAGCCCATGCGGCCGAGCGCCTTGCCGGTGGGATGAATGCGGATCTCCGCCGAATCGAACATCGCGATGCCGAGGATGTCGCAATTCTTCGAGGGGCCGGCGCCGACGATTTCCGTGAAGAACGAAACGCCGACGCCCATGAGTTCGCGCGTCTCGCCACGCTTGAAGGCCTCCTGCCGGGCCTTCTGCTCCTCGCGCAGCTGGCGATAGCCGGTCGCCTCCAGCGCCTTCTGCATCGCCGTGTGATAATCGCCCGAATCGTATTCCCAGCCGAGCGCCGATTGATAGGGGAACTGTTCGCGCTTGATGAAGTTCTTCAAGCGGAAATCGACGGGGTCCATTCCGAGCTTCTGCGCCATGATGTCCATCGCGCGCTCGATGGCGTAAGCGACCTCGGTGACGCGGAACGAGCAGCGATAGGCGACGCCGCCCGGCGCCTTGTTGGTGTAGACGCCGTCGACGCTTAGGTGCGCGACGGGAAAGTCGTAGGACCCGGTGACGATATTGGAGAACCCGGCCGGCCATTTCGACGGATCGGCGCAGGCGTCGAACGCGCCGTGATCGGCCAGGATATGGACGCGCAGGCCCGTGACGCGGCCGTCGCGCGTCGCGGCGATCTCCGTCGTCATGTGATAGTCGCGGGCGAATGAAGTCGTCGACAGGTTCTCGATGCGGTCCTCGACCCATTTTACCGGCAGGCCGGTGACGATCGAGGCGACCGCCGCGCAGATATAGCCGGGGTAGGCGCCGACCTTATTGCCGAATCCGCCGCCGATGTCGGGCGAAATCACATGGATTTTCTGCTCGGGCAGGCCGGCGATCAGCGCGACGACGGTGCGGATGACGTGCGGCGCCTGGAAGGTGCCGTGAATGGTGATCTCGCCCGTGATCTTGTTGAAGCTGACGACGCACTGGCAGGTCTCGAGCGGGCAGGGGTGCACGCGCTGGTAGGAAAGCAGATCCTTGGTCGCGACTTCCGCCTTGACGAACGCAGCGTTGGTCAGGTCTCTGTCGCCGATCTGCCAATTGAAGATATGGTTGGGATGGCTGCGGGGACCGTGCGCGCCTTCCTTCTTGTCCTTGATGTCCTCGCGCAGGATCGGCGCGTCGGGGTCCATCGCCTTGAACGGATCGACGACGACCGGCAGTTCCTCGTATTCGACTTCGACGAGGTCGGCCGCGTCGGCGGCGATGTAGCGATCGGTGGCGACGACGAAGGCGATCTCCTGGTTCTGGAACAGCACCTTGCCGTCGGCGAGCACCATCTGCACGTCGCCGGCGAGCGTCGGCATCCACGCGAGATTGACGCCCTTGAGCTCCTCGGCGGTGAGCACGGCGATGACGCCGGGCACGGCCTTGGCCTTTGACGTGTCGATGGTCTTGATGCGCGCATGGGCGCGGCTGGAGCGGTGAAAATCCCCGTGCAACATGCCCGGCAGTTTCAAATCGTCGACGTAATTGCCGCGGCCCTGGGTGAAGCGCACGTCCTCGACGCGCTTGCGCTTGCAGCCCATGCCTTGCAGCTTCTCGGCGCGCTCGACGGCGGAGGGAGGGGTCGGGGCGTTCATTCCGCGGCTTCCTTATATTCCACGCCGTTGATCCTGGCGGCGGCGTATTGGATGGCCTTGACGACGTTCTGGTAGCCCGTGCAGCGGCAGAGATTGCCTGAAATGCCGAGCCGGATTTCGGCCTCGGTCGGGTTCGCGTTCTCTTGCAGCAGGCGATGCGCGCGCACGATCATGCCGGGCGTGCAATAGCCGCATTGCAGGCCGTGCATTTCGCGGAACGCCTCCTGCAGCACATGCAGCTTGCCGTCGGCCCCGGCCATGCCCTCGATAGTGAGAACCTCGGCGCCGGCCGCCTGCACCGCGAACATCGTGCAGGCCTTGACCGACTTGCCGTCGACATCGACCGTGCAGGCGCCGCAATGCGAAGTGTCGCAGCCGATATGGGGGCCAGTGAGGCCGATATTCTCTCTGATGTAATGGATCAGCAGCGTGCGCGGCTCGACCTCGGCCGAGACCGCCTTGCCGTTGACCTTCATGCTTACGGTCAGCTTGGACATCGACAATTCCCTCAGCTTTTGGCGCGCGCGAAGGCGCTGCTCAAGGCGCGGGCGGTCATCACGCCCGCCATCTTCTTGCGATATTCCGCCGAGCCGCGCCCGTCGGCGGCCGGCGAAGCAATGGCCTCGGCCGCGGCGGAGGCGCGCGCCAGCGCCGCCTTGTCCAAACGCGAACCGACGACGGCGCGCGCCGCCTCGGCGGCGAAAAGCGCGGTGTCGGCGACATTGGTCAGGCCGATCGAGCAGGTCGCGACCTGGCCGTTGGACAGTGTCAGGACGACGGCCGCGGCGGCGGTCGCATAGTCGCCGACCTTGCGCTTCAGCTTCGCATAGGCATAGCCGTGCCCGCTCGGCGGCGCGGGGAAACGGACCGCGGTGAGAATCTCGCCCTGAGCGGCGGAAGTGGAATAGGCGCCCTGGTAATAGTCGCGCGCCGCGACGCGCCGCTCGCCCGTCCGGCCGCGCAACACGTAGCTCGCGCCCAGACACATCATCAAGGCGGGCATGTCGTTGCCGGGATCGCCGTTGGCGACATTGCCGCCGATCGTGCCCATGTAACGCACCTGCGGATCGGCGATCAGTTCGGCCGCCTCGCGCAGGATCGGCGCCCTGGCGGCGAGGAGCTCGCTCGCGATCACCTCATGTTGCGTGGTCATGGCGCCGATGACGATCTCCGCGCCGTCGGCGCTGACGCCTCTGAGTTCGTCGAGCGCCGCCAGATCGACGAGATGGCTCGGCATCGCCAGCCGCAGCTTCATCATCGGGATCAAGCTATGGCCGCCGGCGATCACCCGCGCCTCGGCGTCGAGACTCGCCAACAGCGCTATGGCGTCGCTGAGGTTGGTTGGTCGATGGTAATCGAATGAGCCCGGAATCAAGCGAAGCCTCCCTGATTTCGCGCGCTCCCGTCTATTGGCCGGCCGACCCTCCAAGGACGGGCGGTCGGCCGCGGGCGCGCTCAAATCACGGGCAAGAATCGATTCGTTTGCGGCGCACAAGCAACGGCGCGTGCATTGACGACGAAAAAAGGCGCCGAAAGCAGGCGAAAGCGTACGAAATGCGTCAGCCTAGCTGACGATCTGCACGAATTGCGCGTTCGCGCCGGCCGCGATTAGGCGATTCGCGCGGCGAGCAATTGCTTGACTTGACGGTATTGCGCGCGCGCGATGGGAATGTTGCGTTGCACAGGAGAACCCAGTTCGGCGACGCCATTTTCCCCGGCGCGCCGCAAGCTGACGACCCTGTCGATGGCCACGATGTAACTTCGGTGAACCCGAATGAAGCGCTTCGGATCGAGCCTCGCCTCCACGGCGCTGATGGGCAAATTGCAGAACAGCTCCTGCACGCCATCGTACAAGTAGGAGTAATGGGCGTTGGCCCTGACCGCGAAAATATCGTTGGTCGCGATCTCGCGCCAGCGTCCGTCCTTTTCCACGCGAATCGTTTCGGAATGGCGCAACTCGCTCTGCATTCGCGAGTTAGCGCTCGCCGTCGCGGGCGGCGCATCGGCTGGGTTCGGGGTCGCGGCATACGACAGGTCATAAGCGTAAGCGCCGACCGGGCTTGCGCGCAAAGCAGGCGCCGTCTCGAACAAAGCGCCGGGGTTGGTCGAGCGCGGCTTCGCACGGCGCTCGTCGGGCACGAGCGAAAGCAGGAAGGCACCGGAGACTCCAAAGGCGATCATCGTCGTCAGCAACGCCAGCGTATTGCGCGACAAGGCCGAGTCGGCGGCGACGAAACGCGACACGTCGAAGCACAGCGGGTCCAGCCGCATGCCCGCCATCGCGGTGTAGTGCATGCCGGAGATCGCCAATCCCAGAACGATCGCCGCCCCCAGCATGCGCAGGCGCGTCGCGCGTTTGTCCAGCGACCACAACGCGATCGCGCTGGCGACGACGGAGATCGCAACAGAGGACACGACGAAACGCGGCTCCTGGTAGGTCGGTCCAGCCAGATGAACCGCGGACATCCCGACATAGTGCATGAAGCTGATGCCGAGGCCCATGCCCACGGCGCCGCCGCCAATGCGCACGGCGCCTGATCCGTCGGCATGGGCGACATAGACGCCGATCCCCACGACGATGACGCATATCAAGAAGGACACGAGGGTCGGCAGCACGAGATAGTCGATCGCCGAAGGAAATTCCGCCGCGAGCATGCCGACGAAATGCATTGACCAGACGCCGGTCGCGAGCGTCAAGGAGGCGCCGGCCAAGAGAAAACGCCGACGACCGCCCTCGGCCCCATCCAGGCCTCGCGCGAGCGAAAGTCCGACGAAACTGCCTTGGATTGCTATCGCGATCGACAGCACGACAAGCCAGGGCTCGTGCGGAACCGTCATTTTTTCCTCCCATACAGCGTTACCGCCATTACAGCGTCACCGCCATTGCGGTAAATTTAAGCTCGAGACGGCATTCCGGCAACTATGTTTGCATTTAGAGCCGCGGGCGCAAGCCTCGGCTGACCCAGCGCCAATTGAATGGCTCCGTTTTGAAGTATGTCTATAGGCGGACACGAGGACCGAAACGCAGGGGACGCGGCGCAAACGGGAAGAGATCGTCGCGAAGCTTCGTGAGATCGACGTCCTGATCTCGCGGGAGCGCGCCGTCGTGGACCCTCGTGCGTGCGGCCGGCGTGATCGAAGTCGATCGCCCGCTTGCGTGGCGCTTATCGCCAGGGCCGACGCCGACCGAGCGGCTCTCCGGACACGCCCAAGATAGGATGCATACATCTCTTTGGCGGGGAAAATGAGGTCATGCGAAACATTCGGGCGCCTCGGAGCGATTTCCGGCGCCGACAGGCTCGAATGCCGCCATTGGCGGCTTTCCCGGCCCGGCGACCTCTTGCTGTCATGGAGACCGCGGGAAGGGCGCACGCGAGCAACGCTCCGCGCCGATGTCAATTGACAGCGCGAGGCTCAAGAATTAATAAAAGACGTATACCGCGTTGTGTGGGCCCCGCGGCGTGATCGCGCGCGGGTCGCTGGCTCGAATCGGGAGGCGCGCCGTGGCGAACACTGAAATTGAGTTCTGCGGTCTGACGTTCAAGAACCCGATCGTCATCGCCTCTCTCGAGACCACGAATAGTCCCGATCTCATGCGCCAATGTTTCGATGGCGGCGCTTCCGGCGCGATCATCAAGACATTGACCGACATCGAGGACATGGCGCGTCTGACGCAGAACTCGAAATACTGCATCATGAACGACCGCGGCGACGTCATTAAAGGAAAAGTTCCGCGCGACTTCGTCTTCTACAGCCGCTCCGGCTATTCCAGCACGTATTACAAGGACTGGATTCCCGATCTGGTCGAGACGCAAAAATACGCGGCGGAGCGCGGCGCGCATCTGATCGGCAGCGCCGGCGCCAAGGACATCAACGGCTGGAAGGACATTTGCCGCACCGTCGAAGATTGCGGCCTGCCGATGGTCGAGCTGAATTTCGGCTGCCCGCATCCGGCGATGATGCCGGGCGTGCACGGCGGATCGATGATCGGACAAGAGCCGGACGTCGCCTTCGAGGTCACCCGCGCCGTCTGCGAGTCGGTGAGCATTCCCGTGATGGTCAAACTGACTCCCGACCAATCGCGCCCGGTCGAAGTCGCCAAGGCTGTTCGGTCCGCCGGCGCGGCGGCGGTGACCGCGACGAATCGGCATACCGGCTTCGCCGTCGACATCGAGACGGGCGAGCCGCGCCTCGGCGGGCCGGCGGGCGTCGGCGGAACCTGGGTCAAGCCGCTGTCGCTGCGCTGGGTGCATCGCATCCACCAGGAGCTCGGCATGCCGATCTCCGGCTCGAACGGCATTTTCGACCATCGCGACGTCGTCGAGTTCATCATGTCCGGCGCGACCATCGTTCAGGTCGGATCGATTCTGATGGCGAAGGGCATCAAGTGGCTGCCGAAGATCGTCGACGGATTTGAGAACTTCATGGATACGCACGGCTACGCCACGGTCGAGGACATGATCGGCGTCGCTACGCGCCGTTCGGTCAAGGACTATAGCGAGCAGTTCGCCAGGGATCGCAAGGTCGCGGAGGTCAACGCCGAGACGTGCAAGAATCCGACCTGCAACGTCTGCGTCCAGGTCTGCTTCTACGAGGCGCTTTCGCAGAGCCCGGCCGGCAAGATCGATGTCCATCTCGACAACTGCATCGGCTGCGAGCTTTGCTACGACATCTGCCCGTTCGACTCGATCCAGATGAAGCCGGCAAGCGCCGTCGCCGACGGAGAGAAAGTCTTCGCCATTCCCCCCGGCGCGTTCGAAAAGGACAAGTTCAGGACCGCCTACAACAACCCCGCCACCATCCGGCGCGACAGCCCGAAATACGCGCTCGAACCGGGCGAATAGGAGCAAGACTATGGCCGTCAACAAACTGCACCGCGAATTCTATCAGGTCGATATGAATTCGGGATGGGAAACCCCTCCAGGCTATCCCGAGGGAATCAAGCAGAAGATCCTGTCGGGAAAACTGGACGTCGAGAACAAGCGCGGCGGCCACACGCGGCTTCTCAAGTTCGAGCCGGGCACCTTTTCGACCGAGCCCTTCGAGCACGACTATTGGGAGGAAGTCTTCATCATCTCCGGCGATCTTTGGGTCGGCAACGACAAGCAGGGCAGGGGCGGCGAAAAATTCGTCGCCAACACCTATTGCGTCCGTCCGGCGCACGTGCCGCATGGGCCATTCCGTTCGGAGAACGGCTGCCTCCTGCTCGAACAGCACTACTACGATCCGCAATAATCTTCCTGCGCCGCGGCGATCGCGCTCCAGCGCCCGTGGAGTCGATCGTCGCGGCAACCGCGTCGGGCGCCATGCAAAATCTGTTGGATCTGAAGCGACGGTTGGACGTCGGCAAGACGACGAGCCGCGCGCTGCTCGATGAATGCCTGGCCAAGATCGGCGACGGCGCCGGCGAGGGCGAGCGCAGCTTCCTCACCGTCTACACAGATCGCGCGCGCAACGAGGCCGATCTCGTCGACGCGGCGCGAGCCAAGGGTCTCGCCTTGCCGCGATACGCGGGCGTTCCCATCTCGATCAAGGATCTTTTCGACTGCGCCGGCGAGGTCACGCGCGCCGGGTCTCGCGTCCTCGATGCGCAGCCGCCGGCGCAAGCCGACGCCGACGTCGTCGCGGCGTTGCGGCGCGCAGGCTTCATTCTGCTCGGCAAGACCAACATGACCGAGTTCGCCTATTCCGGGCTCGGCCTCAACAGCCACTTCGGGACGCCGCTCAATCCGTTCGAGCGCAAAGTCGGACGCATTCCCGGCGGCTCGACCTCGGGGGGCGCCGTTTCGGTGGCGGACGCAATGGTTCCGGCGACCATCGGAACGGACACTGGCGGTTCCTGTCGCATTCCCGCCGCCTTTTGCGGAATCGTCGGTTTCAAGCCGACCTCGCGCAGGGTGTCTAGGAAGGGAGCGATTCCGCTCTCCGAAAGCCTGGATTCGGTGGGGCCGCTGGCGAGCAGCGTGTCGTGCTGCGCCGTGCTCGACTCCGTTCTTTCCAACGGGCCGGGCGAGGATGAAGACTCCTATCCCCCATCGAACCTGTGTCTCGGAGTCGTCGAAGGCTATGTCGACGAAAAGCTCGACGCGTCGGTGGCGAGCGCCTATGCCGCGACGCTGACGCGCCTGTCGCAGAAGGGCGTGCGCCTGAAGCCTGTCGCCATTCCCGAGCTTAGCGAGCTGCCTGGGATCAACCGCAACGGCGGCTTGGTCGGCGCAGAGGCCTACGCCTGGCATCGGCCGTTGCTGGAGACGCGGGGCGAATTCTATGACCCGTGGGTGCGGGCGCGTTTCAATGCGGGCCGAGCGCAGAGCGCCGGCGACTACATCGATCTGCTGCATGCGCGCGCCCGCGTGACGGCCGCCGTTCACCTACGCTCGCGCGTGTTCGACGCCCTGTTGCTGCCGACGGTGCAGATCGTGGCGCCGACGATCGAGTCGATGCGCGATCCCGACCTGTCGAATCCGACCAATCTCCTCTGTCTGCGCAACACGGCGATCGGCAATTTTCTCGATCGGCCTGCGATTTCCATCCCCTGTCATGCGCCGGGAAGCGCTCCGGTCGGGCTGATGCTGATGGGAGAAACTCTCGGCGATCGCCGTCTTCTCTCGATCGCTCGCGGGCTCGAATATTCGATCCGACTGACTTGATTCTTGAGGGAACGATTCGTGGCTGCGCACGTAAAACTCGAACTCGATTTCATCGAAAAGACCCGAACGACGCATCGCGCCGTCATCATCAGCAAAGCCGTCGTCGGCGGGTGGACCGGGCGCGACAAGGCCGCGCTGCGGCATCACATCGAGGAACTCGCGAAGATCGGGGTCAAGCCGCCGGAAACGACGCCGCTGTTCTATCGCGTCGGCGTGTCGCGCCTCGTCCAGGCCGAGGACGTCGAAGTGATCGGCGAAGGCTCGAGCGGCGAAGTCGAATATGTGATGCTCAAGATCGACGGCCGGATCTGGATCGGCGCCGGTTCGGACCACACGGACCGCGCGGTGGAACATATGGGCATTACGATCGCCAAGCAGCTCTGCGACAAGCCGGTCGCGCGCGCCGTCTGGCCGCTCGACGAAGTCGAGGAGCACTGGGATCGGCTGATCCTGAGAAGCCATATCGAGGAAGGCGGCGAGCGAAAGCTCTATCAGGAGGGAGGCGTCGCCTCGCTCCTCTCGCCCAGGGAACTGCTCGCTCGCTATGAGGAGGGCGCCGGCGACCTGGAAGAAGGCGCCCTGATGTTCGGCGGCACATGCGGCGCCATCGGCGGCGTCCGCTATTCCAAGAGATTCAGTTTCGAACTGGCCGACCCCGTGCTGCATCGCAAGATCCAGCACTCCTACGGCGTTCATCCCGTCCCGATCCGGGGTTGATCCCGCGCGCGGCGACCATCCATTCCGCGGACCAAGACCGACGCCTTGCCGATTGCGCTGCGTCGGCTAGAAATCGATCGCGATCGGCGCGCGGCTGGCGTCGTTGTTGGCCTGAATGATCTTGCCGATCAGTTCATTGAACATCGCCTGCTCGGCAGGGCTCAACGGGCTGATCAGGCGCTCTTGCGCCCGTTCCATGTGAGGCTGCATTCTGCGCACCAGCGCCTGTCCTTCGCCGGTGATGTGCACAAGTCTGGCGCGGCGATCCTCGGTGGAGGCGACGCGCTCGACGAGACCGCGACGATACAGCCGCTTGATGATATCGGCGCCGCTCGTGCGGTCGATGCCGACCGCGGTCGACAGCGTGATCTGGTCCAGCGCCCGGCCGCTATACAAGACGGTGAGAATGGCGAACTGAATCGGCGTGATGTCGAAATCCCGACATTCCTCGGCGAACAGGCCGACGTGAATCTGATGCATGCGCCGCGCGAGATAGCCTGGCCGCGCCCAGAGATCCGCATAGGGCCTCCCCGGCTCTTTTCCGGGTCGAACCTTGATCGCCGCCGATGCTGTATTCGCCATTGCCGCTCTCGTGAAATTCGCAGCATACGCCCTGCGCCTATCGCCGCAGACCTAGCACGATCTGCCGGCGACTTGAACCCGCGCGTCGAATCGAGCGCCAATGCGACCGCTTTTTGCCTGCGTTTCGCCGATCGAAGGGCGGCGTCGAGCGGTCGATGGGCGCCCCAGGCGATTGCGCTTTACAAGGGGAATGAACGACGTACACTCCGTAGTCGCCGTTCGCATGACAACGTCTGTCGGGGGACCCGGATGAACCTGTCGGTTGAAGCGAGGAGCGAGGGTCGGCCGAAGGCGCTGGAATCTTTACAATGCGCCGGCGTTCGTTTCGCCGGCGCCGTGAAATGTTCGTGCGCGACCCTGGGCGCGCGTCGGCGGATGTAGGGGGCGCGCCATGAGCGACGGGATCGGCGCCAGGGTGTTGCGGAAGGAGGATGCGCGCCACCTCAATGGCTACGGCCGCTACGTCGGCGACATCTGGCTGCCGGACCTTTGGGAAGTCGCTTTCGTCCGCAGCCCCGTCGCCCATGGGCGGATCCGGTCGGTGGTCAAACCGGAAGCGTATCCGGGGCGCGTGTTCATCGCCCAGGATCTCGTCGGCGTTCTGCCGATCCGAGCGGAGTCCTCGCTGCCCACTTACAAGCCGTCGAATTTTCCCGCGCTCGCGCAGGACAAGGTTCGCTATGTCGGCGAATGCATCGCGATGTGCATCGCGCCGACGCGCGACGAAGCCGAGGACATCGCGGAAGCGGTGACGCTCGACATCGAAGAACTTCCCGCTGTCGTCGACTCGCTCGCCGCGCGCATGCCGGAGGCGCCCCGCATCCACGAAAAGTGGGGCGACAACCTGTTTCTGACCAGCAACACGCCGGGCGACATCGACAGCGTCGCGCGCGTCGCGGACGTGATCGTCGAGCGTGAATATCGGACTGCGCGCCAATGCATGTCGCCGATGGAAGGCAAGGCGGTTCTGGCGCAATGGGACGCGCGCGCCGGCCAATTGATCGTGCACACCTCGACGCAAGTGCCTCATCTCATCCGCACCGGCCTTTCCGAGGTCTTGCAGATCGACCAGAGCCAGATCCGCGTCATCGCGCCGGACGTGGGCGGTGGCTTCGGCTACAAATGCGTGCTGCAGCCGGAGGAGGTCTCGGTCTCCTGGCTCGCCCGGCGCATCGGCCGGCCCTTGCGCTGGGTCGAGGACCGTCGCGAGCATCTGACCGCCGGCGCCAATACGCGCCAGCATCACTATCGGATCAAGGCTTACGCCGACAGGACAGGCCGGCTGCTCGGTCTCGACGCGGAGATCACGGTCGACGTCGGCGCCTATTCGGTCTGGCCGTTCACCGCCTGCATCGAAGCCGCTCAGGCCGGCGGCAATCTGCCCGGCCCGTATGTCTTGCCGGTCTATCGCTGCGCAACCTATTCGGTCGCGACCAACAAGCCGCCGTTCACGCCCTATCGCGGCGTCGCGCGGCCCGGCGTGTGCTTCGCCATGGAGCTGACGATCGACGCGATCGCCCGCGCGGTGGGCCGCGAACCGGCCGACGTCAGGCGGGAAAACCTCGTTCCGCCCGAAGCGATGCCGTACACGAACGTCACCAAGAAATTTTACGATAGCGGCAATTATCCGGAAAGCTTGGTCAGAGCCGCCGATATGATCGCTCTCGAGGCCGTGCGCGCGCGGCAAAGGCGCGGCGAACCGGATGGACGGTTGATCGGCCTCGGCTTCGCCACCTTCACGGAGCAGACGGCGCACGGCACCAAAGTGTTTGCGGCATGGGGGCTGCCGCTCGTCCCGGGCTACGAGCAGGCGATGGTGAAGCTGACTCCCAGCGGCGTGATCGAAGTGCGATCGGGAAACCAGAGTTTCGGCCAAGGACTCGAGACCACGATCGCCCAGGTTGCTTGCGAATGGCTGAAATTGCCGATCGATCAGGTTCAGGTCTTCATGGGCGACACCGGAACGACGCCCTATTCGACCGGCGCCTATGCTTCGCGCGGCATGGTCATGGCCGGCGGCGCGGTCGCCAAGGCCTGCGAGACGCTGGCGACGCGGCTGAAAATTCACGCCGCCCATCGCCTGCAATGCCGTCCTGAAGATATCGTGCTGAAAGACGGCGCCGCCTTCGCGGGCGCGGCGAGCGTCTCGTTTGGGGATATCGCTCGCGCCTGGTATCTGCGGCCGGACCTGTTGCCCGACACCGTCGACACGCTCGGTCTGGAGGTCACCGAAGGCTACAAGCCGGACGTCGACACCGGCGTGTTCTCTTACGCGACGCATGCCGCCGTCGTCGCGGTCGATCCGGCCACCGGCAAAGTCGAGATCCTCGACTACGTGATCTTTGAAGATTGCGGGCGCCGGGTGAATCCGATGATCCTCGAAGGGCAGGCATACGGCGGCGCGGCGCAGGGCATCGGCACGGCGATGTTCGAAGAAGTCCTGTATGACGCCTCGGGTCAGCCGCTGACGACGACTTTAGCCGATTACATCCTGCCCGGCGCCGCCGAATTGCCCGCGATCAGGCTCGACCATAGCGAGACGCCGTCTCCCCACACCCGGCATGGCGTCAAGGGCGTCGGCGAAGGGGCGGCGATCGCGCCCGCCGGCGCCATCGTCAACGCCATCAACGACGCTCTGAGGCCGCTCGGCGTCGAGATCAACGAAACGCCGGCGACCCCCAAACGGATTCTCGGCGCCATTCTCAGCCGCGCCGCTGCGGCAAGGGCGCCAGCATGAAGCCGGTCGCCTTCGATTATACGCGCCCTGCCAATCTCGCCGACGCGATGCAAATCCTTTCCGGGGACTCCGGCGTGAAGCCGATCGCCGGCGGCCAGTCGCTCGGGCCGATGTTGAATCTGCGTCTGGCCAGGCCCGGCGCGCTCGTCGACGTGAGCCGGCTGCCGGAGCTGCTGTCGATCGGCGAGACGGCGCAGTCGGTCACCCTGGGCGCGTGCGTCACCCACGCGGCGATCGAGGACGGCGAGACCCCGGAGCCGATGGGCGGATTCATCCGTCATGTCGCCGGCGGCATCGCTTATCGCGTCATCCGCAACAAGGGAACCCTTGGCGGCAGCCTCGCTCACGCCGACCCCGCCGCGGATTGGTTGACGGCCCTGACAGCGGCGGACGCGACCCTCACGATTGCGCGTCCGCGCGCCGCGAATGAAGCGCCGAAGTCGATCTTCGATCAATTTCGACGAAAACCGGGGGAGAGGCCGTCCGCGATCGCTTTCCGCAAGATCGACATCCGCCGCTTCGTGGTCGGCGCCTATACCACAGCTCTGAAAGCCGATGAATTGCTGGTCAGCGTCGAAATTCGCAAAGCGAGTTCGTCCGTGCGTTGGGGCTACGACAAATTCTGTCGCAAGGTCGGCGAACTCTCCGATGCGATCGGGGCGGTGGTGATCGATCCCGAGCGGCGCTATGCGCGGGTCGTCGCCGGATCGGTCGGCGGAGCGCCCTTGCTGCTGGAAAAGGCCGCCCGGCGCCTGGCGACGACCGCTTCGGCGCCGACGTTGGCCGACATATTGGACGAGGTGGCTTCCTTGTCGCCGCGCATCGAGGCGGTGAAGCGGCAGCATGTCGCGGTCTGCGTCGAGCGCGCCATCCAGGAGGCGCTTCGGCCATGAGCAAGATTTCCATCACCGTCAACGGCGAGTTGCGCCATGCAGAGGTCGAACCCCGCACGCAGCTCGCCGCCGTTCTGCGCGACCGGCTGCATCTGACCGGGACGCATCTGGCCTGCGAACAGGGTGTTTGCGGCGCCTGCACCGTTCTGGTCGACGGCAAGCCGATCCGTTCGTGCATCACTTACGCTCACGCCAACGACGGCGCCGTGATCGAGACGATCGAGGGCTTCCAAGCCGATCCGATCATGACGGCCCTTCGACGGGCGTTTACCGAGAACCACGCGCTGCAATGCGGCTTCTGCACGCCAGGCATGATCATCACGGCGCGCGACATTGTCTTGCGGCTCGACCAAGCCGATGAAAAGCGCATCCGCCACGAACTCAGCGGCAATCTCTGCCGCTGCACCGGCTACGTCGGCATCGTGCGCGCCATCGCTGAGGTGATCGGCCAGCGACTCGCCAGCGGCGCGTGCGCGCGCCATCCTCCCGCCGCGATCCTCCCACGCGCGCCGCTTCGGCTGTTCGCGCTTTCCCAGGAGCGGGCGGCTTCGGGCGTGACGGAGGCGGCGTCGACGCTGAAGGGCGTCTCGGTCCAGGACGGCTGGACCGTTGTGGACAAACGCGTGGCGCTGGAACATCCGGCGGCGGCCGTTTGGTCGTTATTTTCCGATATCGAGCGCGTCGCCCGCTGCATTCCCGGCGCCCAGGTCGAATCCGTCGAAGGCGACGCTTTCGTCGGCTCCGTTTCGATCAAGTTCGGCCCGATCAAGGTCTCTTTTCTCGGCAAGGGAACCCGGCGGATCGACGCGCCCGGCAGCGTCGGCGTCATCGACGCGCAGGGCGGGGACGCCAACGGGCAATCCAATATTCGGGGGCAGCTGACCTACCGACTGACCCCGGGCGCGGACGACCGCGCAACGATTGTGGATTTGCGGCTGCGGTTCCAGATCAAGGGCCTTCTAGCGCAGTTCAATCGGCCGGATTTGGTCGAGAGCTTCGTCGACGTATTGCTCGCGCAGTTCGCCGCCGCCTGTGACGCGACGATCGCGGGCCGGGAGACGGCGGCGGTCGGACAGATGAATGCGATCGCGCTTGTCGCGAGCGTCATTCGACAGAGGATCCGGCGGTTGTTCGCGCCCAGCGCATCGAGGCGCTGACGCGAAGCGGGATGGCGCCAGCCCCTGGTGGGCGACAAGATTAATGGTATGAGAACGGCGGGCGGTGGAGCCATCGACGGCAGGCAGGCGCTCGGTGACGAGTGGAGGAATATATGCGCATCCTCATCTGGGCAACCGCATTATTGATCGTAGGAGGCTGCAACAGTTCATCTCAAAATCGAGTGGATGTCGGTTTCGGGAACGCGGCCAGCGCAGTGCAGAAACCTGCCGAAACTATTATGGCGCCGACGGATGTGTGCACTTGGGACAATGTCGACTGGGAAGAATTGTCCAGGGCGGAGCAAAAGGCCTGGGAGACGCTCGGTTGGAAACAACAGAGTTGGAATGCGGATTTTCCCAAGGGTACGGCCCCCTCTGACTCTAGGGCATGGGTCGAGCTGACCGCGAATGAACGAGATGCCGCGCAAAGACTTGGGTTTAATCAGAAAAGCTGGGATTCCGACACCTGCAAGAATCGCTGAATTCGTTGGGGACGGCGAACAAGCGTGTTGAGCGCCCGGCAACGTCCGTCCTTGCAGGCTGTTTGATGGGTTTATCCCTGAGTTGAACCAGGTTAGCGTCCACGGAAGTGGTGGAGATTTTCGCTGAGGTCCGGCGGGCGGAGCTCCGCATATAGCGGAGCCCGCCGGACCGGCGCTTAAGGGTGGTCATCGCGTCTCTTCGATAGGATCGG